>Ga0078894_10000393_pt1 | contig 30151 bp, 15 predicted proteins | sample LauGreSu1BDMLBSD_2_FD_67506 | JGI IMG/M metagenome (GOLD analysis project Ga0078894, IMG submission 67506) | Freshwater lake microbial communities from Lake Michigan, USA - Su13.BD.MLB.SD (version 4) (version 4) | ecosystem: Environmental > Aquatic > Freshwater > Lake | place: Lake Michigan... | reverse complement strand
GTCGACTAAATAGATCAAATCATATAGGAATCATCGCAAGTAGTGAATACAGACGCTTAAAAGATTAAATAACAAAAGGATCATTTATGCTCTGATATGCTAAGTACGTATGAGATAACGCAAGTAATTGGATTTAGAGCGGTTACCATCGAAAATACAGGGATTTACTACTGTGACATAACCTAGTTATCTGATCTCGAAACCGAAAAATTAACAGCAATCGGACTCGCTGTCCTAGAGTTATAGTAAAAAAAATGCCCTCTATTAATTTAACGCAAAGTGACGCCGTGGAGCTCTGAAGTCGAGATTGTCAATCCAAATGAGATGATATTACCACAAAGAATGAATATCAAGTTATGATCGACATAGTCTGGATGCCGGCGTGTATAAGAATATTCATTATAACAACAAATTCGGATAAATGGGAACCCTACATAATATCATTGTTTTGTTAATGAAGTCGTCTAGTTACGTCAATCTTGCTTAACTTTTTTTATGCACAAGTATTTAATGAATTTATCGCATTAGTTAGCCAGTAAAGTACATTGTTGCCATATTACTTACGAGGATTCCTTTATAGATAATAATGTTTTTGAAGGCTTCTTTTGAACAGGCAGCTACTAGTCGTGATCAATAAAAACTCCCAATTAATTCACTTTATATTATGATTAGACGCCTTGGTCCGTGGATTTGCTACTGGGTTTAAATATCTACCGAATCGCGGGATAGTTGTCTTATTATGCGGTATTATTAGATATTACATTCCCTTGCTCAGGCCCTTCTTGAATTTATCGATACTCTACCAAATTATTTTCTTTATTGGAGTTAATCATTTCAAGCGTTTAATGAGATTAATATACGTTAAGAGTCGCCTGATTCAATATATCTTTACCCGGAGCCACTATTGGATCTATATATATATCGGATAAAATATCATCAAACCCGCTATTGTGGTCGTTACTCGTATTGAGCAATAATTATTACGCCTATATGTCAATTTAACTTGTCTTATTATATTCGCTTGACTCTTTATACTGTCGGATCATTTCTTTAATAATCTGTCTTTTTAATATGATTTATATACGAGATAACTTATGATCTAGTTGTAGTTGGCGTAACGAGGTCATTCGAACTTAACCGGCATATCTCCGATATAGTGCCTTATTAGTGTGCTTAAGTTTAATTTGTAATGATATATTCTACCTACAGCCCGCTCTGTGTTATTGGCGATTTGATTGTATATACGGTGAAAATCACCTGTTTGTTAACTTGTAAATTTTTTCGATGAGTATGTCGTAATTACAAGAAGAATATATAGCTCCTATGTTTTACTTAAATATTTGATCGGAGTAGAATCGCAAGAACTGTTGCTGAGTAACACTAAGATGCGAGCTAAATTGGGAGAATCTTGTATCTAATGGCTTTACATCTGGCATCTAAATATCTAGGTTTTAGAATAACTATATTTTACTCTATAGTATAACGGTATATCGGTCCTCGATTGAGTTCTTTACTCCTATATGCATCCAAGGTAGTGATCCGGTCGCCAAATAAAGCATTATATAGAGAATTGACTCTAAGTCGTCGGCAAATTACTGACTTTCCCCTTTATGTGCCCGGATACTAGCATAGTTAATGGTACCGGCAAATCCTCCTTAACTCTACTAATAGTAAACTTATTTATTTGGCTTTTTAACCATTCTGGCAAGTCCGAAATCAATGATAAACACCTAATATTAATCGTTAAATTTCACACTAGTTTCGGGTTACTTTCTACTTTCTTATTACAGTAAGGGATTGGTAACAGGCTATTACTTCTTACTTAATGACGCGTTAGATTCCCCGATTTACACGTTCCTATTGTCAGATTTATCGATATAACGACCGGGTTTACCAGGAGAATAATGTTTCATCTTCTTTACATATGGTGGGGATTTAGATTTTACTTTTTACTGCTATTATGCATTTTGTTTGGTGTTAGATAGATTAATATCTTGCTGAATTCCCTATTTAACAACGTCCCATGTTTCGCGCATAGAAGCGTGTTTAATATTTCTTACTAGTATATTCTAGGGCTTTAAATCTCTATGAATAATGCCGATTTTATGTATTTTGCTTATTACTTATATTAAGCTTTCAAAAATATCGAACCAAGACTATTCGGTTATCAACTGTGTCTATTTGAACTAATTTAAACTAATCCCTCCGTATTCCATGAAGATCATGTTTATCGAAGATTCTCCTTTAGTGCTAGTTCCGTAATAGTAATCGTTTACCATGTCCGTGATCTAGTCTTGCTCCAATAGTTCTATATTGTCTACTATTTAATATCTATACATCCTTAAGACTCCCGAGTGATTTATTTATTTATCGTATATAGATTCGTTGTAATTCCGCCTCTCAAACAATTATTGAACCAATGTCAGCATGTGCGCTTCGTGTAGTAAGAAACTCTTATCGGTTCTATTTAAATACTCTACTTTGACGCACAAAACTTCGCCATCCTCTTACTGTAGTCTATATATCGACCCGAAACTACCTTGTCCTATTTAATGGACGAACTAATATCCCTACCTGATAAACCATTATTGAATCGCTTTCATTTATATCCGTTTATTTAATTATATACGACCGTGTCACCGATTCGGTATATAACACCCATAATGACCATTAAATAACCCAAATATACTATGTTGGCCATAGAGACGACAATCCGTGCTCCGGTGCCTTAAACTGACTTCCTCGTTGGTATTACAATAAAAATCCCGAATATGATATATTGATCGTATAATTGAGTACTGAGTATTAAGCTTAACGCGCCTTCCGTAAATACTGTTATTTGATCTACTTTATATCGATTATCTTGAAATCGTGCAAGTGTTTCTAATATCCAACTAGTTGCCGGCTTTCATATATTGCTCTATGGGAGATTATTACTAGTCGTCTCTATATAAAGGATTAATGTTCGATTTAGCGTCAATAAAGTGTCGCTATCAGTCTAATTGATTATATAATTAACGCGGTATCAGGCGGATATATAGAAAGATTAATTATATTCACGTCAGTTAAATAGATATAAGAGAATGAGTCTTTAGTTTTTTGACGCGTAAACTCATTATAAAAATATAAGCAAGGCTGACTAGTATCAGTTCTTTTTGAGTGATGGCGATAAAGTACATATATATGATTAAGAACAGTAGGATCAAGTGGTAAAGGAAATAAACAACAAACTCAAAGGCTTTGATAAGATAATTCATTCTGTCTATATATTAAGCGACTTAGATAACCCGTGGCAACGCAAAATGCTGACCTAACAATATTAAATGGCTAATCAGCTCAATGCTAAATACTACGTTTTCCACTTGAAAGAGTCCCGGTTATTGTACAAACATCTAGATTCCCTTATATAGGAAGACAAACTAAGTCTGGATTCCGGTAACTGTAAATTCGCGCTAGAATTGACCTCAAAACGCATTAAACATCCCAAAGAATACTTAAGACAAATATAGAACTATAGAGAATAAGGCGCAACGTCAGTACTCGATATTGCACATGTCGTGTCTAGCGGGATATACAAGTTAATACCAGATAAAGGGAAATACATACGTAATAAGACTAAAAGCACTGATAGTAAAGATCGGCATTGCTAAAAGAGACCATCAAGTCTTGATGGAGGTAAACGTTGTACAACCAAGTAAAAACACAAATACACGTACGACCCGAATCACAATTAACTAGTATAGAGAATAGATAAATTTATAAAGAAATACGGAAATAACTTCGATATCTTGCATTTTGCCGATTAAGCGGTTTAAGTTGATATGGGGAAGGATGTCCATGGGTTGCCCTTTACTTAAGGTAGTTTGTTTTCGTTTAATAATATTTTTACTTCTATAGATTTGCTGGATACTCTTATATAACAGTATAGTTTATTTGTGATTGAATTCATTGATTAAGACAGACTCTTTAGAAGGTCTTTAAGTCGGTACGTCGACAATTAGCTGTTTTTAAATAAAGATTTGATCTCTTACTATGTCTAAGTACTTAGATGGCACGCAGACATGATGCTCTATAGTGACTTCGATATAAACGGTCTTTAGTTCTAAATAAATTCATATGAATCACTTGCCCAGTAACTAATTGAAATATACAGATAACCGGGAACCGACAACCTATACATGAATTCACCACTTTGGCGCAAATACTGCATTCCCCATAAAATATCTCAGTTATTGCTAATTGTAGACTTACGTTCTTATTTCTTTATTAATAGTATTAAACCTCCTTGGGAAACTATACATCCGCACCGAGACGAAATTTACAACCCAGGTCGCGATGAGTTATCTAGATAGGTGATAGAATCCTATATTAAGAAGTTTATTAAAATGAAACTGATAAAGTCGAAGTCGTAGGTTTACGGATCATACGCCAGAGGTAATTAGTTAATTGGCGACTTAGATATACTTATAGACATAAAACAAAAGGAAAAGTGTTTACTTAATTTACTGGACCATATCAATAAGGGGAGATAGTCGCGGAAAACCCAAAAGATTGACAAAGAAGCACTAAGAGATGAGATACTGTCTAAATTCCCAGAAGACCCAAGCTCTACTAAAGAGTATACTATAGTAAAATTATATTTAGACAATTAACTTAATGTTGATCTATACTTTGCCTAAACCCCAAATCCAGTTATGGAGATGTTTTTAACAGGCAGTCGTAACTTCAATATATTTATGCGTAAACGGGCCCAACAACTAGGATTTAAATTAACAAACACTCAGTTATTAAAGCAATAAGATACTATCCGAAAAGACGTATACGGTGAACTGATAGACCGGGATTTTAAGCAAGTACCCGTAAAGACATAAGCCGAAATATTTAAAAAATTGCAAATGAGCGTAGTACCTCCCAAGTTTAGGGTGTTTTCAAATGATACCTATCAGTAGTATGTGTTAAAGTGACGCGGTAGTCAAATTTAATTATATATGGGTAAACACCTCTAATACGAAACTACACCGACTCGTAACCATCCTTATATAGTAATAACACTTAATGTCATATTCATCGTAGAATACGGGTCGTGGTCAATTAGTATAAGAGTAAATTCCTATATTTTGAATTCTTGTTTATCATGTTTAGTAATCGATTATAACCTATATAGTGGGGGTTAGTTACTATAAAGTCTCTAGAGCGATTTCATCAAATATACCTTGTTTTATCATATTAACTTGTTCGGTTGACAATTTGCGGAAAACACTAAATTTAAATTTAAAGGCCAGTAATTCGGTAGATTCTCTTTTGTTTCTATGTTCATCATAACAATTATTTTCGCTCGATGCATCTAACTCGGATTCAAATTAGCTCCTAACTTCATATTCACTATCAATTCCGGTCTTTCTTCTCTTACAAGTAATACCATATTCGGATTAGGATTAATCGTCATATACATCTACTTATTACCGCGGTAATGTCGATTGATCTCTGTATTTATCTTAAGTAACTAACTCGTTTGGCTCCTATAAGCTTTCCAATAAATCGGTTGTTTTACTATTAGCGGTCTCTGTTTATTATACTACTTTTATATTAGCTTCGATCTGAGTAATTTACTCGTTGTATGCGTTTTGTCCTTTGTCTGTTGTTTACGGTAATTAAGAGTCGCCGTTTAAGTCCATTACCTATTGTTATACCGGGGATTTAGGGTAATCGACCTATATCGAACAGTCACCAGTTAAGTAGTATTATAAGGATTACTGACATTGATCCACCAACCCTAGTCCCGCAATTGACATTTTTAATTCGAATGTCTCGTTTTATTTATTCTGCTGTATTTGTATTTTTTACTATACTATATTTTGATGTTATCCCGATTGTAGCGGTTCCCCTTAATTTAAAGGGTCATTTTGCTGTAATTATTCTTCATATCTACTCTTTATATGTGTAAACGTATTTGCGAATTAGGCGACACCGAATGTAATGTATTTCTAATTGTATAGTAGGCGCAACTGCAATTAAATCTAATCTCTTATGTATTATATCAGTTTTTCGTAAAGGACTTCCTTATCTATCTCAAACTCGACTCTTTTGTCTATACATAGCGAATAATTTAGTTCGACCATCTAGGACCCCTTTAAAGCAGGCAGTTCGAACTAACAACTCACTATATTACGCTCTAGATCTATTTATACCGGCATCTACGAAACTGCTCTTATGAATGTATTAAAGTATTTACGAGTTAATATTGAAATGTCGGCTTGCCAAGTTGTATGCTAATTGTCGATTCTTTGTGGTAAAAACTACAATAATCTGTTAACTCGTTCTAAATGCAATTCCTTCTAGGGTTATTAGCCATTATTGCTGCATTTACTCTAATTGCGATAATTGTCGAAAAATGACTTCCTAATTATATCATTCTAGCTCTGATACTCTATAGTTGTTCCGTCTTCATATTTAAGTCTTCTATAGTCTTCTAGTATACTTGATGGTTCGCCGCATCTCTAGAAACACATATTATTCATTGTATTGTCCAATAAGTCGTAATTACACCCATAACACATAGTAAATGAGCATTTATTACACTTTATTAGTGCATTTATCTCGCTAGCCAATGACTCGCATTTCCATAGATTAGGTCGGCTAAAAACGGGAAATCCAGATCCATTAGAATCGCAAATATTACATCTCAGTTCGTCTTCCTTCGTTATAGTCTATTAAGGGGTATTGATTTACTAGTTCGCACCGATTACACTTGATTCATTCATTCTTGTATATGTTTTCAATATACTCGAAGTACACCCGTAGAAACAATATCAATCTGATTACTAATATATGTAAATTACCTCTTCGCCGTATGTCTATAATGACAACTTAAGCGGGCCTAGTACCGAACATCGAGCTGAGTAGTATTCTATAGAAATCCCATATATATCAATACAATATTCAAACTAGTCAAGTCTTCCTTAAGGCCGATAAATCAAAACTGGTAATATTAACTCAATTTGCTCTATTTATGGTTTCTAAAAGTCCGCCGGGTTCCAATATGAATATATTAAAGAGAATTTGATAGATTCCACCACAAAGACAGGTCTATTTATCTCATATACTGTATATTCTAACTAACTACTTGATGAGTTTGGCCGGCTTAAGCAGTGGTCCCATAAAAAATAGTAACCAAATAATCTCTAAGTATATATGATCAGTAAATCCATGAATCGCGACATTTCAAAGTTAATTGTAGTTTAACCAAATACTAAGACCAATCTAAATAAGAAGTAATCCCGAATATTACTAGACGTACATAAAGGCGAATCGCGACTACTAACAAGTAAACAGTGTCTTCTAGAGTAATAATTAATATCATCTGGATTCGTTTCATTATACGAGTGGGTCGGTGCTCAATTATCGCTTAATTGGACATTTATCAATTTTACGTATTTAGTCTAAGATAGTTTGTTCTCTCTATATAGATCCATTTATTGGTTGAACCAGTCTCTTGCCTTTGGATTTTTCTTATATTATTAGTAGTTTAAATCCCATATACTATCGGAAAAGAATTCTTATATATACTTAGAACTATTAAGGAGTAGGTCTTCTATTAGATCTTTATCATCGGTATACTTGTTCTTTTTTATATTCTTTACCCGGACCGGTCTTTAAGTCGATTAGACTAATTATTACACTGTATTTACTTCTTTATTCATTTGTTTTAATTTATCTATATATATGTTTCGTTACTTGTGCAACCATACCGATAATTCGCTCATATCCTGGGGTAGTTTTCCATTAGTATCCACGCTTGTTGTTAGTTTCTTACATTCACTTAACCACGTCTAATTATCGATCAAATGTATTAGGGCTTACTAGATATTCTCCTTTCTAATATACGTTTAAGAGGGACACAAACTACCCGATTCAGACTTAGACTTCTCCATATACACGAACAATAAATAAGAAACCTTTAGTACTAGAGGCAATACTTGGAATTCCCTAAACGAAGATAACAACACCTAAATGCGGTTTACAAGTTCGGTGATATATTCGCTTTTGTCCATTTACAATGATTGTTGTTCCTATATAAAGAGTAATTTGATGTATACTTCGTCTTTCTACATAATGATTTTCAGGAGGCGTTTCAATTACTCGTTCCCGTTAATTGATCTATATATATTCTTTACTAATCCCTTTACATCGACTTATATATGGCTTTGTGAATCCCATATAACGTTAGCGGCGATTTGGGTTTAGTTATCAAGCAGGTCTCCTAGTTATTTGATCTTATCGTATATTTGCTGTAATTCGGGCATTACGAGACTCAGCTAAACACTATCAGTCTATTGTTATAAACTGCATTGATTACAGAATTCTTTTGATAGCTTTAAAGCCTGTTTTTCTTGCTAATCCGGGTCATCTATAGACTAATCCATGAACGAGGATACCAAAATACGAGAAGCAGTGGTTCTATACATTTTAAGGTATTCCTGTATGTTTATCGGGGTATTCTTCCTTTACACAAATTAAGTTAGATTTATTAGATCCGACGCCTTAATGCCGTTTAGTTGTGAAAGTGTCTGTTTGAGGCTGATGTCTACATCCACTATAGATACATCCTTTTGAATAATGGAAGGCGATAATGTAGAAACCAAGTCCAATATTTCACCGTCTTCGGGCACGCTAATCCCGTATTATTATAGTTGTTACACGTCAATCTAAAGTATGTAATCTCTTAATGAACTAAATATAAAGTTTTTGCCTATATCGTCAATATCGACTAATCTCTATTTAAACAGCATCATTTAACCGGTTTTCGAGGCACGCATCTTCTTCTTTGATGATAATAGATTATATTAGTCTGGTTTGATCTCCAGTAGCCTTTCGTTTAGGTTTAATATTTCCTTCTATATTAAGTCTTTTAGTTATATGTTTAAGTTATCTCTATATGAATCTTCGAATATTCGTTCTATACGTCGATCGTCAAATTAGTCGCAATGGGCCATAAAGTACTACATAATGTCTATAAGTGTTTAATATCCTACTTGCTTGATTATATCGGGATATTGGGACTTGATGAAGTCTATACCTCTTAGCAAAATATCCTTTATTGTTAATTTAGACTTAACGTCCATCTTACCCGGGACATATACGACTCCGCAATACTTCTTTTTGCCAGTAAACATAGCGGGATATAATAACTCTTCGAATGCCATTCTTAAGAATCCCCCGGTTTAATCGCCTATTCTACGGTTAATTTCCGTTTTCAATGTCTCGGTTGCCTCGTAAGCGCTAGCCAGTAATTCGTGCGAAATTGAACAAGGTTGCCCTATATACTGCGATTACTCTTTATTATTCTGGATTTGACTCAACACTTTCTTTTACTTGTATAGTTGGTAATGGCTGTACCTAGGTCTAAAATAAACAGAATCGGTGTTCTTTAGCGTCATTTCGCCTATCCCTGCCCCAAACATCCCTAGGTCGGTTTCTAGATCATATACATATTAATTCCTATTGAGTTCTAATTACTATACACTAACTACTTTATCAAGGATTTAAACACTTCCCCTATATATAAAGACCATAGGCTCGTTGTTTTTGTTATACTTGACAAATGGCTGGAATCCTATTTATTGGGTCAAGAAGAATATCTATTACGCAATTAGCTTAGATTTACACTTAATACCCTTTGTCTTGTTTGACTTAAGAACACCCGTTACAAAACACTATTTTATCTACGGATCCCCATTAATTACAGTTATTGGTATTGAGTCGTAATAGTTATACAGTTAACCCTATAGTTTGAGTTTTTCCTAATATAATTAGTCTATTGTAATTGTGGATTTAGGTTGTTTGGTCGGAAATGACTATAGTATCCTTGTATTGTACGGGGTGCACTCTTAAGGTTTGATTTGGTCGAAATTAATGGCGATAAGCGAATGGTCCTCGGTAACGTCAACTATTGAATTTCTAGTTCTAACTCTATATATATGTTTATTAGTCTAATGCCTAATCACCCTTTACACCGGAATCCAATTGTTCGCGCACCAAATAAGATATTTACAGGGTGTCTACTCCTTGCCTTACCCATACGGTTGTATTTCCTTTTCGTCCATAAGAGACTCTATTGTTTTAATGTGAATCGCGCCACTTGAGTCCTTCAATAGTAGTGGTTCGTCCCCTAAAATAGAATCACCGTATACGATTTCGCAATCCTACTCTTCTATATATTTATGTACTTACTTGATATAGTTTTGGCCTAGAGTAGTAGTTCCTCCTGAAATAATTACATCGAATAGAGGGGACTTTTAATTTCCAGTTTCGCCGTAGAAAGTATTCATAAACACCTTAATTGCGAGTTATTTGCAATTTAACAATGTTGCCTGGAATTCAAGTTCTTATTTCTCTTATATATCAATACAATTGTCTGCTTACGTCAACAGCGACTCCATTGCGTGTTTAACCTTCTTTCGGGAGTCAAATAAGAATTTAAGAATAGACGGATATACGCCAACTTCATGTTCTCTACTTAGTACATTACCTGATAATATTTCACTCTAGTCGCCTTTACTGAACGGAATCTCTATTTTTGTTGTTTTAGTGTTATATGGGACTATTTCATTGGGTTCTATTACCTTTTCGGGTGAAAGATTATGGGCCATTATAATAGAAGGATATAGAGATTCGAAGTCGAGAGCCGAAACGGGAGTTGCACTTATCCCTTTCTTGGGTGGCGAGACATATGCACCTGGATACTTTTCATATTTAATTAGTATTTCGATATCTCTTATTCTAATATCTTGGGACTTAGTTGTCATTGGCACACAGTAATTACGGTCAAATGCAAATTTAGCTACCATGTTACGTACTTTAATCCCATCTGCGTTTAAGAATGAATACTTCAAAGGAGTATATGATAACTTGGAAACCTCAATTGCTTATTATAAAATATTTCGCTTCTTCCATAATAGATAACATGCTTCCGAGTCATACATGCAATATTTAAAGACATCCCTCATCACATCCAGAGGATTCATTACAATTTACGAATTCAGCGGTTCCGTCTATTATAGGTTCTCTCTAGTTAATTCTTTAAATGCTTTGTTCATGTCGCGGAAACTAACGTCAAGCTTGGTTGGTAGATTATTTGCCTTGAGATAGTCGTTTAAACTCTTCTTTTCCAGTTTCTGTGTTTTCATTAATAGGATACGAGTATCAATCGATATGATGCCCATTACGTCTAAGCAAATACCTCCGCGTTGGTCACTCGCATTTATCTTTATACTTTGTGAACTAAACAATTCTCCTTTAAATGAACCATTCACAGATTTCTTCTAACCGTTCTACTAAGTGACTGTATAGGACTTCTGCGTTATAAATCCCCTATACAATAATTAAATAATACTATAGACGCCGTTTTCAACGCTAAATGTACTAATCTTGTCTCTAATAAAGGGGTAGTCGAATTAAAAGTCGTTAAATCCGGTTATGAAGCTGGGGTCGAATAGGTTGACCATTCTAAAGAAGGTTTTAATCATTTCAACCTCTGAATCAACTCTTATCACATATTGGGGATCCGCCTCTAACTCGGATTCTGAATACTACTTGTTAGACTTTATTAACCCCTTATATAGATCCTCAAACTCCTAGATACTTAATTGGTTGTCACTGGAGTCGACCCACGTTATACATGTACCAATACGGCCTTAATCGCGCTTTGATGCTTACACTAGTCCGAACGACATACCTATACATAATACTTTATTTAGTCCGTTTTTGCCGTCGTTGTCAAACTTGCCGGATTCAGTGCAGACTTCGATATCCCACGCAAGTATCGTAAGCGGACAATACGTACTTACCGAAGACTCTTCGTATTCAATATCATTAAGGGAATTACACTCTAACTAAACTCTAAGTGTCGGGTCTTCGCTAAACTGCGGAATCTGCGTCAATTTGACTTTATTGTAGCCAGCCAATTAGCACTTGCTTTGTCTTATTAGTTTAAGTATATAGTTAGTCTTTGAATCGTCGTCCATCATCCGGAAAGGGTATTTAGTCATCTGCGCTTTAAATTTGTATTTCTACGATAAGTCTTATATACACTAAACATACTCAGCATTGTTCCTATTCTTGTAGTAAAGTAACTCGCTTTCCAAGAAAAGTTTACCCACATTTAATCGTTTGTTATATCGTTCAATCATTTGTTATATAATAGTATACGGTAAGGAATCTTCGCTATAGAGGGATTGTTCGTTTTTCAGGAACGCATTCATATGCAATGTCTCCTTTATAAACACTTTGTCGATATACACATCCTTTACACTCATAGTTGGGTCTTTAAAGTCTTAAACCAGTTTTTCATTCAATTCATTTATTTTCCTCCCAAATTGTTCATATTGCTTAAAGTCCTCAAATTCGAATTCTACTATTTATTAGTTGTTCTCCGCTGTAGTTGCCCCTTTAAATGGTAATTTATCATCTAACTATTTAAACGACTTGTATAGGGCTTTAAATCCCTTTATTTTACTGCTTAAGTAGGTAATCATATCCTAGCTTTCATTGTAGGTTATCCCGTCTATAGTTAGTCGTTAAAACATATTACAGTCTACATTTAGTTTCAGGTCTATTTTAAAGTCATTCACTTTGAGTTCAATTTTGCGCCAAGTCTTATAGCCGTCCTATATATAACCAAATAGCAATAAATCCTTGTCTTTGTAGATTTTAAAGTCGAATAGATAAATTTAAACTTGCATTATTTAAATACTTGTCTTCAATATAACTAAAATACTCTTGGGCAAACACTAGAAGGACTTAGTCTTTATATATCGATTCAGATAACTTCGATAGACCTACATAACATATCTAACAACAGTTTATGTGTCATTTCTCTTTATTTTCATATATCATCTTTAATGGGTTGTTTTGCATGAACCTACCTTATTATATGATACATTTTATATTTATTCCATTACGACGGAATGCTACTTAACTACTGACTTAAAAAATAACTGATAGTTCCGTTGACGTAGGATTTCATGCCCATACATAGCTTTCTTTTAACGTAGTAAGGACAGAATTAAATTACTAAAGTTGCTTTAAATTGATACCCCCGTTATTCTTTATATGGAGTTTTAGTCCCTTCGCTTGGACAATCTTCGGATTTCCGCCTTTAATTATCGTCTCTAATTTATTGATAAGTTTCGTTGAATTCTCTTCGAACTCCTTTATAGACCGTATACCATTTGATAGCAATTATGTTTCCTGGATACCTTTGCTGTTTATTATTCCGGCGAGTATATTCATCAATTTACCGGGACTCTTATTCGCTGTTATCTTATCCGTTACAAATGTTTCTAGTGATGTTATAAATGCACCGTAGTCATCGTTATAAGGATATCCTTCTATTGGTTGGTCCTGCTTACCTTGTCTTTGGGTCTTTCTAGCCTTTAGATTTTTGGAATATTCCATCATTTACTGTCTAAAATCATCTCCAAACAACCGGGATCCTGATTTATCGGGGTTGGTTAAGAATTCGTCTAAAAACACATAAGTGATAAATTGCGAATACTCGTAAGTTGGGATACTAATACTAAACATATTTTCGGCAATACCTTCCCACCTTCTTGCGTGTTATTCCTAATATTTTCCCGATTACCCTTCAAATAGTTTTTTCATGGCGGTCCTGATATTGCTTCTAGTTATAAGGTTTAACTACTTTAATTCGTCCGGGTAATGATTGAATATTTCTAAGTCCACTATCTTCTAAAAATACTCTTCTGTTCGCGTGTAAAAATTAAAATACTTCGCAAAAGTTTTTTATGTATCCGAACGATCTTTAGTTTGATCGAGGTATTACCGTTTCATATTCTGAATGTAACTATCATATTCTATTGACTGGTTAAGGAATTGATCTAATTCGGGTTAATTAACACTAGAAGTTTATTTATATTTGCGTGCCGGTGTCGACTAATCCCCGGATACATAGTTAAGTATGTTTGCGTACATTTTTTGTTTCTTTATCAAGCTTGAGTTGTCCAGATACAGTTGATCATATTACTGCAATTACTCTTATAGGGTGTTTATCTTATTTCCGAAGTACTATTAGGACGCCTCGGTTATGTCTACATTTTTCGCTTTAAATTTCGATATAGGGATTACAAATACCGAGAATAATTCATAAAAACGCGTAAATAAAGTCATTTGATGCTCTTTCATCTAGTTATGTATTCTTTTTGCTTCTTTTATATATGATTGTAATTTCTCTTTATCGTCACTATTGAGTTTTACAGTTAACTGTTTTTCGCTCTATATCAATATATCTATATTGCGTTATAATTACTTACTATGACTCCTAATTTACGCGAACTCTTATAAGTATGACTGGACAATATCCGATTAATCTTTCAATATTCGGTTTATTAGTTCAACTACTTTACCTTTATTCTTGATGTTTTAATATGTATACCGCAAGTCGTCGGTGCTGTAATATTAGCTTATCGCCACTTCCAACAAACTCAAACTACTGCTCAGAATCTACGTTTTAAAATTATTTTCTTTGTAACTGTTCAATAAATCCATATTATCCGAAAATTAATCAATAAGGGTCATTATAGTCATTTAATTCGTATATAATTCCTCAATTATCACGTTTAGGAGTTCGAGAAGGGATTTCCCTATTTCTAATATTCGATCGAGACTTAGAGTTTCCCCCTTTAATTCGTTAATATACCCGTTTAAGGTCTCAATCACCTCTTACAACTTAATGTTGTCTTTAGATTTATCTTCAATCGCGTCCTTCATACTATTAGAGGTTTCCAGTAGAAATTGAACTGTTTTAGCGACCTACTTATCATATGTCTCTTTCATATTTAGTACCCTTTACTTGTTACTAGTAAGTTTTTCTAATAAGATATCAATCTACTAGCTTTATTGCTTTATCTGAGTTGCCTTTTTTAATAATTCATTGTTGGTATCATTATTAGGGTCCATATTGAGGGATTTCATAGAACTTTGTTAATCATCAGTAAGTTTTTTACTTTTAATAGTTTTCTATTATATCTCGTTTTTTAGCGATTCGATTTCCCGTTCTAATTACTATTATCGTTTAAGTATTTCATCCCGCTTAGATATCACATCCCTTTCAAGTTAATCAACTTATGCTTGTAATTTCTAATTTTCTTCAGTTAACTTGGTTTGTTCCGCCTCAAGTCCTTTGATCTTCTCCCTTTCAATGTCTAATCCACTATCATCAGCCTATATATTGATTAGTTTTCTCTTCATTTACTCGTTCTCCTCTTTTTGTTTTTCGTTCCCATCTAATAATCCCTTATATTTCTTTCGCAGTTAGTCCATCTATGATTATAGTTATTTATCGGTTTCCATTAGTTTGTTGTATTATTCGGATAGTGCGTTATTAGCGTCGGTTGTCGTGTTGATATTATCGCTTTCCGACTATATTTTCTTTTGCAGGACCTAAATTTACTGATTAGCGAGCTCATTTAGTCGTTTTTAGTTTTCAATCTCCTTTTCGTAATTAAGCCTTTTCGCCTCTAACTGTGTTTTCTTTCCATTTAAGGCGTTTAGTTAGTTAATGAGGTCTTACATTTAGTTCTGCAGTTTGGTTCTTTATCCTTCTAAATTATCTAATTCATCAAGTATTCCCGTTATTTCGCCTTTAATTTAATCTATCTAGTTCTCTTTTGTGGCTATTTCATTTTTAGTGTTTTCTATATTCTAATTGAATTTGTTTAGTACCTCTTTATTCCCTATTAGTATACTGCTGTTTTATTACTTATTATCCTCTAGTTCCGCGAGTTTATTGCGTTTTCTGTCTAAGTCTGCATTTAGTCGTATATTTTATATTTCCGCCTTTTTGATGTTTTCGTTTATGGTACTAGATTCTTAATTAAGAGCGGTTAATTATTTCTCTAATTCGATTAGCTTCGTATTATCGGCAATCAAGGCTTAATTAATTTTTATATTATTGGTAAGATCTTCTATCTGTTATTTCCGAGCAATTTAATCAATTTTTTCTTTAGCAATTAGGTCCATATAATTAATAATTTTCTGCTATATTTCCGAATCACTTGCTTTCATGTTTTTAATGTCTTTAAGTAGTTTATTGTTACCGCGGAATTAATCGTCGAACTAATCCTTTAATTTTTTTTGCTCTTACTCCAATTGCAACCTTTCCTTATTGATCTCTTCCAACTATTACTAATTTGATTTAAGGGTTTCCGTTTTCTATTATAACTTCAATTAGAGGGATTGCTGTTCTAACTCTGAGAGCTCTTATATTTTTTTTTACTCCTTTATATCGTCCCTATACTTGGTAATAAGCTAAGTAACAAGAGATTTGGTCTTCGTTAACTCTTCGAACCGCTCCCGTACACTTGCGATTTATTCGGTTATTTGGTCAATCTTCATCTGGAGTTTCTATAAATTAACGGAGTCGACTTTTATTGTCGCTTTGAACTCCTTCATAACATTTATCATTTAAGTGTCAAGTTCCCGCTCCTCATTATTTATATTATCTATCTCCTTGTTAATTGCAGCCACTAACTCGTTAAATTTATCGAATCTACTGGTTATATTGCTATTATAGGTGTCTATACCCAGTTGTATCAATTCCTGCGATATTTTCTAAAATTACTCTATATGTTATTAATCTCCCTATTTCTTTGATTTTGCGATTTACTACTAATATTGGAGCATTTAATCACTAGATAGCTCGTAAGAAATCCCGATCTATTTAAACTATTTTTTCAGGATACTATATACTTTCTCTATGTCGTCTAAATTGTTCGATGTCATTTTATAGTATAACTATTAATTCATAAAAAAAGCTATTAACGAATAAATTGCTTATATATACATTAACAGTTTAGATTTACACAATACACTAATAATACGGATGATACATCGGCGAGTACTAGACATCAAACAGTATTTACCCTTTAGAATTTATCCTCTTACAATAGACTAGTAAGGAACTCAAACATTTTTTCTTTCATTTCGACCTTTATTTCGTATTAGACCCCTTTAAGCGCGTTAACGATGATAAGTCTATTATTGGAGTCAGATTGTTGTTATTAGAGTAAATAGTCGTATATAATGATTTAAAGGATGTGTTCTATCGCGAGGTCGTTGGTTGTCTTGAATTCAACAATTGTGCTTTCTTATGTCTCGGGGTCAATAACGACGAAGTCAATGAATCCCAATATATCTCTATTATCTATTTCCTTCTAGTATATAACAATTTAGGTTTTAAGTGTTTCCGCGAATATATCGAGTTTCTTGTATAGTTCGTCGAACCTTTTGAAACTATCCATTAGAGGTCTATTGTAAATAATGTATTTAGAGTGTTTTGACTTGATTGCGTATTTAAGTGTGCAAATGTAGATAATTGCATCGATGCACTTAGACCAATGAAGACCCTAGTTATAGTTAGTAATCGCGTCGAATATATATTTCTTGCACTCGTTAATGATTTACACCTGTTAAAGCGAGATAACCCCGAAATCTAGGTACTCGATTAGGTTCTGCTTGATGTCTTCTTATATTAACTCATACTGTTCGTCTGTAATAGTAGCCAATGACAGTTTCTTGAATTATTCATCTAGCTCTTATTGCGTTATATTTGACTGGCCCTTCACATACTAAATAAGCTCAATAAACTTGTTAAACTGCTCAATTGACGATATTGCGAAGAATTGATTTAGCTTCAAACTACTATATATAAGAGAATCTTTAACCACGAATAGGATCTTCATGACTTTCGGCATCTATTGAGCCTGGTTAGCGCTTTAAATACCATCACGCGGTTATTACTGAATCGTGTGTTGTTTATGGTACTATATCTAGTAAAAGAATAATTACTCAAGTAGTATGCCGACTAATGCTTCGTTGTCCTATCTAATGTCTTTAAATAATTTGGTATCCGCGTCCGACACAGTATACAGTTCCGTACATTTCTTCTTATATAATAGATTTTCAGTTAGATAGAGTAGACTTTGCTTGTCAATGCTTTGTATGAACTTGGTAACGCCGGTTTTACCCATATAATTGGAATTCTGGAACATTCCTTCTTTTACGTTAAGTTCAAACAGTTCCGGTAATTCGTACTTGGAAATCAGCATAATCTCCTTAACGTCGTTGATAGTATTACTCTACACAAACTCGCAGTTTTCATCGATTAGTTTCTTTCGTGCATTTAGTTTATTCTATATGATGTCTATGTGTTTTTAGATGTTATCGTTAGTAGTATACAAGGCCGGCGGGACTCTGTAAATAAGAGAACAAATATGCTTCTAGAGTAAATTAGACTATTCATCGTGTATAATAATAAGTTTTTGTTTGGCTCTGGTTAACGCCACGTAAATGAGATTCATATTTTAGGCTACGAAGTTCGAATGCTCGTAATTCTCGGATATCATCATTTTATCGCAGAATCTTAACAATACCACTACATTGTATTCTAACCCTTTAGACCCGTGAATGGTCAATAAGTTAACTGATTGTTTGAGATTTGTATTCTTGTTTTTCTTATTAGAATCGTTGGTTTCGGCATAATAAGCAGTATACGGCACTTTGTTACGGTCTAGGATATTTGCCACTCGCTTAATACCAGAGTTAAACTAATCACCCACAATAGGCGAAATAAAGGCGATATTCCTCAACTAATGGCCTTCCTTTTACAGTTTGTCAAGTATCTATATAATGGTTTAATCGTTCATCGAATGCTGTTGAATGATAATTTCTACTTAGTCGTTAATGGGTTTGTCTACTATAGATTGTTGTAGTTAATCTTCTTATTGCACAGAGTCTGAGTAATACTCGAAATAACGGGAGAAGTCTTCTATTTGCTTATTAGAACGGAAATTCCGCGTTAAACTAAACCGCTGTCCCGGATGATTCAACATATACTTTTCAAATGATCCGTTAAACTGATAAATATTCTAATTAGGATCTCCAATGAAGTGCAGACTACACTTAATTACTTTCTTTAGATATAGGATAATTTCATATTACATTTGGTTGAGATCTTGGGCTTCGTCGATGAATAATGCCTTTATCTTTCTAAATTTACTTCGCCTTAAGTAAGCACTCACTTGCTTCTCTTTATCGCCTCCGTTTGAAATCATATCGTGGAACTTCGCGGACAATACGTTGACATCGCAACATTCCCGGTCTGCCTCTATCTTATGTATTAGTTGGTAACAAAATGAATCAATTGTCATTATAAGCTTATCGTCGGAAAACAAGCTCGCATCACTAAACTTCTTGCAACAATTCTTTGTATGTTCAATAGTCAATTTAGAGAACGAAAACACCATCATCTCGTCTTTAACTAGATATTCCTTCTGTGCTAGATATTTCATTCTCTCTAATAAACAAAAAGTCTTGCCACCGCCGGCTTTTGCGAGTAGTATACTGTCTTCATTCTTAAATTCCCTATATACATATTACTTTTGTTCTTCAGATAATTCAATATAGTCCGACAGGAGTTGATTCGTTTGTAGTTAATTCAATAACTCCTTTTCCTTTTGCTGTTTGACGGTTTGATTGAACAATCTTTTCATATGTTGATCTATTTAAGGTTAATCGTTCAATACATTTACTTTCTCTTATATGATGATTTAATACTATATTCCCTTATATATACGTACGAACGCGGACGACTATTAAGAGTACTATTTCATTTAATATTTGACACTTCCTTATGAATTATCACTAGGTTTAGAGTGAGAGAAACAATCTTGTTATTAGTCTCGTAGATAATACGTAACGTTAATGATTTTGCCAATATTACTCTTACACTGATATAGTCTAATTAATGTCTTAGCATCAAATACTCGATTTATTATGCATGTCAGTCCGGGATTTGAGTTGAGTCGATTTAGCCATACAATACATATAAGATTGGCGTTAGCAATACATATATAAGACGAAGTATAAAGTAAGTTGGAACCACCAGTAACTGATATTGTATACCCATTTTTACGTTATTTAGTTTTAAAGGGGTGGTTGGCAGGTGGAATAAAAACAGAGAACTTGTTCGATCCAGGGTAAACTTTATTATTTGTCTTAAAGTACTATTTTATCTATTAACCTTGGTATTCGCTATGCTCATAGGGGACCCAAAATGATTGGCAAATGGAACAAATGTTTAAAGTCTATAAATGTCTAAAACCAGAGGGTACTTATACTTGTTATAACCTTGTGGCGCGAAACTCTAATTAGATAAAAAAAGCCAATGTAAATTCAATCTTCGGCTTCATCAAGTAGTTATATGTTAATAGTATTTGGTCCTTACTGGGTAATGATAGATCGGAATTCCTTATAATCGGTTGATTCCATAAAGTAGTAGTAATTGTCTAGTTTTTTACATATATCGTCTTATATGCGTTTAAGTACTTGAATCACGAAGTCTAACGAAATACTTCCAATGTTGCTTATATTACTGAGAATTTGCTCCATTATTATCGAAATATTACACTATAGTACACTGCGGACTTAATTCAAGCAATCAACGTTAAATCCTGTATTTGAAACAATATTAATATCCAATTCTAGTCTTTTCATGTATTAGTGTTAATTTAGCATTTCCTTCGTAGGTATCTTAGTTGCGTCGCCAATTTCAATCAAATCGTGCTCAAATAAGTAATCGGCATTAAACACGAATATAGTTACACTTGTCCCTTCATTGAATGTTATTACATGTTTATCTAATAGAATACACACGTCTTCATCGGGACTTTTACAATCTTAATGGAGATATTACTCGTTATAACAGCAAGGGCAGTACTTTTCGAATTTCTTCTCTCTATATAGATCAACTATGCAATCAACACAATAAACGTGATTGGGACAGCAAAGGGCTTGAGTGTGTAACGCGCTTTTATCACACATAACACATAGTTTGTAGTCCATTTATCCTTTTTCTTTTAATATGTTTATAATTTCTCGTAACGCTATCACTTGTAGAAATCGACGTAGTACTGGTTAATACCCGAGAATTCGCATCCCAAATGAACGGCTACACCTGTCAAAAACATTAATACTATAGAAGGAATCGGTTACTTCATTATAACCGCAATTACACTCATTACTACTATTAACATCAACCCGATTATACTCGCTTCCAGTACTATCCGTCCATCAACACTTCCAATCTTTCTTTTTTATACTTATTGATTTACTTCCATATTTATAAATTTAATATTAAAAAAGACAACAATAAATGAACTAGAATTATATATAGTATTTCACTACAAGCAACGGTAAATGGTGCATTGGAACCGGTTTAACTGTAGTAGGTATATTATCGGGTTGTAAAATATATTACTTAATAAGATTCCAGTAATTATAGCAATAAGTACATACAATAGATAAAAGCATCGCGCTTATGATACAAACACAGGAATCCTTTATTAGAGAAACTCGAAATAATCAATAATTCCTAATATAAGAATTGTAGAGGATAGATACCAAATACGATTAAAAAATAGATAACCTTTCGAAGGACCTCAATTCTAATATTAACAGGTAATTTGATAAACTTGACAATATGCATAATAAACTATAATGATCATTATTGTCTTATTTTTTATCTATCAAGGAACTCGAATAACTTCTTAATAAACATATGATAAATTAGAAAACTACTATTGAGGCGCGGCTACAGATAGCCTATAAATAATGTTTAGAGAAAAGAACCACAAGTCTAATAAATTATTATGTATATGTAAATAAAAGGAACTACAAATTCAAATAAACATTTAAGTGTATATTATAAGCAAACCTAGTATTATTCATAGTGATTTATATCATCTACTCTAAATGATAGATTATCACAAGTTATTAGATAAAAATATATATTACCGCATTCACTGATTACCAAACTTATTATATGCAGAATTCCCATTATAGGCGGATAACTCGTTATATTAATATGTGTATGAATGATCATGATTTTCTGCTTTAAAACTTACATCCTTACCTGCTTTAGTCTTGAATTAGACGTCTTTAACATATGTATATTAGAAAGTTTCATCACCAGGAGTTAATGTCACTTACTAACCCGAATCGTGGACGAATAATCTTTATTTAATAGTTTTCAATATGTACATTAGCAAATTTAACAAGATATATGTCTTAATTAGATTAAAGGAATCAAGCAAATTATTAGATTAAACACCAGGCTGGATTCTATTCGACTAATCCCGCTATAAACTCGATATTATTACTTCCAACGGCCACAATTCTTATTTCTATAATCTTTTGCACCGTTAATGTGAAAACCGCATTTAATGGCATTATACTATATTTAGTCGTGGAACTAACAGGTAACTTCAATACTATTCCCTGAGTAAGCGCGACATTATCAGTTACATTCCAAGCTTAAATAGATAGTTCCCCATGAGAGTTCTATGTATGAATAACAATATCACAAGTAAGATTATAGTTTCCGGGTTAAATAGTAAATCGGCCTAAATTAGGATATGTAGTTGTATCTAGAGTTATATTAGAACCTTTTTAAAACTCAATTGTGTCGAATTTAATGTGTTCATCTACCAGAATATTAGTATTTTATGTTTAGATCATTAAAGCCTTACATGTGGAAAGACTAACTGGAAATCCGATTAAATCAACATAGTGTTTCGTGGCGGCGTCCTAAGCATTTATTGGGTCAACTACGTTTATTATTCTATGAGTATTTATATTAAGATTATTAGATGATAAAGTTATATTGTTTAAAGTAGTTGTGTTTAGGTAATACCTGGAATCCGCGAAACTCTGTGATATCCCGATATTTGAGTCTACGTAGTCTTTAGTGGCCGCGTCTTAAGCAGAAACTGGATTTACAACATTTATTATTTTATTAGTATTCATATTAAGACTATTGTTTGGTATCGTTATATTGTTTAGAGTAGTAGTATTTAAGTAATATCTACCATCGGCGGTGGATTGACTAATACCAGCGTTAGAATCGACATAAAGTTTAGTAGCGGCATCCTGATTTGATGTGGGATTTACTAAGTTTGTTATCTTATTAGTATTCATATCAAGACTATTGTTTGGTATCGTTATATTGTTCAGAGTAGTAGTATTTAAGTAATATCGCGAGTCCGCCGTCGATTGAGGTATTCCGGTATTAGAATCCACGTAAAACTTGGTAGCCGCGTCTTAATTGGAGGTTGGATTGTCAAGATTGGTTATTTTATGAGTATTGAGACTTAAATCGCCGTTTGCCTATAATATACTATTTAGAGTAGTTGTATTCAGGTAATATCTAGAATCCGCCGAACTTTAACTGATACCCGCGTTTTGGTCGACGTAAAACTTAGTTGCGGCGTCTTAGTTCGATGTAGGATTTACGAGATTTATTATTCTATTAGTATTCATATTCATATTATTAGTAGGTATCGCTATATTGTTCAAAGTTGTCGTATTTAGGTAGTACCTAGAGTCCGCAGACGATTAAGGTATTCCAGCATTAGAATCAACGTAAAACTTTGTTGCGACGTCTTAATTCGCAGTTGGGTCTATTACATTTGTTATTTTATGATTATTAAGGCTTAAATCACCATTTGCCAGCACTATATTATTCAGAGTAGTTGTATTTAAATAATACCGAGAATCCGCGGAACCTTGACTAATTCCAACATTGGAGTCTACATATGATTTAGTAGCTACATCTTAACTCTATATAGGATTTATTACATTTGTTATTTTATGATTATTTAGATTTAAATCGGCAGTCGCTAAAACTATATTATTTAAGGCAGTTGTATTCAGGTAATATCTAGAATCCGCATTAATTTAACTTATACTATTAGAATCAACATACGCTTTTGTAGCGGCGTCTTAGTTCTATATAGGATTTATCACATTTGTTATCCTATTACTATTCATATTCAAGTTATCATTAGCTAGTGTTATATTATTAAGAGTAGTCGTTTTCAAGTAGAAGTCATTTGGGTTTACACTTCCTTGTCCTATTAAAAAGGGTTCGCTTAATCCGCCCATACCGTCCGACTATTATACCATTATACCTGCATCCGAAAGCAAAATAGACCCTTATAATACTTAATCGTTATTTATGAAAAGCACCTTATTTCCCTAAAAGTTCGATATTATATTATTTGTTAGTATTAACTCGAATTCCTACACTTACCCGAATTACATATTTTATTTACCCTTCTTGATTATCATTTATTATAACCATATTATAGTATATTAATTTCATTTACAACATCCTAATTATATCAATAATATTATAACATAAAAACAACTAATGAGTGTAACGAATTCGAGAGTAAATTTTGTAGTTTAAAAAAAAAAAGATAATGTAAATATATTTATACTAGGATCGGGTAAACCCTCATCATTACGGTCCGCATTGTGTTGTTTCTTTTTTATTGTCATTTATATCATTACTTGCATATCTTTTAGTGTTGTTTAAGAGTTGCCTTTGTCTTATATTATTTATTGCATTTCTCGCAGATGATCTTATCAGTAACAGGTTTAGGTTATTCTTATTATTATTCTTATTCCTATTATTAGGTTTCTTGTTATTATGAAACTGGGCTTGATTATCTAGATTTCTTTGATTCAAATTATTCCTATTACTATTATTAGGTTTCTTATTATTATGGGATCGGACTCGCTTATCTAGATTTCTTTGATTTCTTAGATTTAGTTTCTTCATCGTCCTCGCTCTTAAATATAGGATTATGGGTAGTATTCATCACAGTGCCTAGTTATTCTTATTATACATATTTAATAGGATTCTTGATATATTCCGATTCAAGTTCATCTAATTGAGCACCAACTTAAATACCACTCTATAATAGTTCAATATCAAATAACTTCTTGAAGTCTGCGATGTCTAATTAGTGCTTCTTGATTCCGTTTTAACATCCATATTCAGCCAAACGACCAGCAATCATACAATGGAAGAAATCTGCATTTTTAAAGATCTTCTATACTTATTACCAATGAGTCTTGAATCTCTCTTGTTCTTAAGTATTTGTTATAACAGAACTCTTGCTTTTCGCTTACCCGAAGTATATTATCTTACCTGTTTTCTTGTCTTTAATACAATATATTGAACCTGAATTCATTTACTTTATTTGTTTATCAAGTAAATCTATTTCTTTATTTAATCCTTCTAATTGGTCATATTACTTATTGGCGAGTTTTACATTAAATTCATTGTTAAGTTGATCTCTCTTTTGTTAGAGTTCTACTATAGTAGTAATGTCAGAATCTTCAGATATTGTCTCTTCTTCAGACTCTTCAGGTTCTTCAAATCTTACATTCTTTCTGCTTTAGAATGTTCTAATGTTGTCCGCAGTTAATTCAGGAATATAGTTGTTAGATGCACTTATCATACCTGTTTTTACTTCTTCTTATTAAGAGATAACTTCATTCTATATCTATTGGTTTTTGTCAATAACAGCATTTTCAAATACAGAGAATATCATCTTCTTAAGGTCTTCACAAACCCAAGATAATACTTCAGATACAGTAGATGGGTGGAAATAAGTTCCAGATGCTTCCGAGTTTCCTTTAATAACAATTGTTGGATTGGAGAGCGGATCCGCACTGCAGACCTTTTTATTATCTCTTAACCATTACTTGACATCTTTACATTTGACATTTAGATTATCAACTTAGAATTAATCTATAAGAGGCTTAATCATTATGTATCCTTACTTGAATTCATAATTAGTAGTTTTACCTTTATTAGTAATAGAGAGATTTCCGGTTTCTCTCATAACCTTGACTGTGTAATTATCACTAATTTGAGCAGTTCCAATATAGTCTTTATAAGTACCATTTACTGGAATCGCGACTAAGTGAAGTTCTGAAAAGTTTCTTAAAGTTGAAAGCATTTTATTTAGAGTTATTGTTATTACGTTTTCTATTGTTTCTTTTAATACATTTATATTTAACCACTATATACGAACAAACATAAAAAAAATACTTATATATATAATAACTCAATGTAGGGTAAATTTATCATGGACCATATTAACAATTCTCTATATATATTACTCTTTATTTGAATCTAATGACTATATTATAATGGCCATCTCAAAGACATATAATATCGCGGATATAAAGGTCTTTTATTATTAGTTATATTAGAGTTATTATTGCTTGGTATTCTTTATTTCTTGTATGATTTCTAGATTATAATTAGACTTGTTATTGTCATTAGTAGATTGGGTATTAATACTGATTTCCTCGTCAAACAATACAAATATAAAGGCAGATTCTAGTTTTCTATGTATAGTATCAGACTCGCCAGTCATCAACAACTCTTGATCTATAGGATTACTAAATAAGTCAAACATCACATTAGTATAAATACTTACCATACTTATATGAAGAAGCCAAATAGTTGATAGCTCTTATCCTTATAGTTTATTCCATCGCTTCTCTTTATCGTTTACTTCCTTTTCGTGTATTTCCTTTCTATGAGTGTTAACGAATCCAGGGTTAATAATTTAGTCCTTCTTAAGACCAGCAAATGAAATTACTTTGGGTTTCGTTTCACTACACTGACTAAAATCCCGATTCTTTACCAGTATAATTGAGAGCACTAATACCATTAAATATATGATAAATCTTGTATCCCATATGATTATTCCTCGGCGTCGCTAATTCTATTAATCTATATTTGATCTACAATAATTTCAGAAATAGTTCATCTATTTGATCGTTGCCGTTTACCCATGTTAATACTTGTTTAATTATATTATAATGGAAGTAAGTACCTTTAACTTCAGATGATCCTAAAATAGACATAGTAGGTTATTATATATCTATTTGATTTAAGACTTTTTTATTACTTTACTTCCATTATTATAACTTTTTACATTTAACATTTAGGTTATCAGTTTCAAATTAATCAACAAACGGCTTAAGTAATACATACCCTTACTTGAATTCATATATAGTAGTTCTACCTTTATTGGTAACTGAGAGACTTCCAGTTTATCTTATTATCTTAATACTGTATTATTTGTTTAGTTATATGACACCTACAAAATCTCTATAAGTACCGGAAACAGGTGTTGCGTTATCAAGTAGATATTACAGATATTAATTCATATTAAGGTTAATTTTTTTAACATGTTTATTTATCGGGTTGTAACTTACTTTATTCTACTATATATATACTTAATGATTTACTTATGGTACGCGCCTCGAGATTCTATCTACATATACCAGCTATCGGGTAAATATACATATAATGGTGAAAGAGATACATTAGACCGAGTAAATATCCATCCTATATAATAAATGATATGACTATATAGGAATATAAAAAATAAACAGTAGAACTGAAAAGAGTTGTTCTTATATACTATATTAGGTATTATGCGTTTATTTATACATATTACTATTGCTCATTCGCGTCCATTCATGATAAGAAAGTCGTCAATTTGTTCCATTATGTATTCATATATTTCTCTATCAGAGTCTCGATATAATATTAAATAAACTCCTTTATCGTTAATTGTATAAATCGTGGTGCCTAGATACTATTAGCAAATTTAATCCAAAGTCTTAGTCTTTAATAATTTCAAATAAGCATTCATATTGAACGAGTATTACGGATCCTTTTGGTACTAATATACATTGTATATAATACGCACTATATCCTTCCACTTAGGTGTTGTTTATGATATAAACTGTAACATTTAGTATATTACGTAAAATCTATATTTATCAAGGCACACTTCAATATCTAATTCTTGTCTACATATAGGACATTAAATACATACATCATCGTTATTAACCGCTTCTATTTGCAATTTTTCATAACACGCATTACAAACAATATGATTAGAAGAGTTATCACATGCAAAATCTCTAGGTAATTTAATATTTACTTCTTCATAACAGATCGTGCATTCTATAATAGGTTTCCCAATAATCTATTAAACGATTAATGGAGTTTTTTGAAGAACTTAAGCGTTTTTACTTTGTTTATGCTTCATTCCAATATGAATCTTGAGTCCGCGTTCAGTAGTAAATGATTTGTCGCATTTATCGCAAGTATTAGTCTTATTTTATTAGTTCATTGAATAGTTGTTATTTCGTTTTCTATACTTTCTTTTAATACATTTTTATTTATATACATTGTTATATCTATTATCGTTAAACTCTATTATCCTATATAAGACTTACTCTTATTGGGTAACCAATTTATGTCTATAATAGATAAACCATATAACTACATATAACTATTAAAAACTATATGACTAAACACCATAGGTAATTCATTACTTGTTATATGTTATGATTGTGTTGTCTTTATTATTTTATATATGGATTGTATTTAGAACACCAACCCTTAGGTAATTAACCTAGATATCGATTTCTAAAACAACACTATATAGTAGACAAATAAAGGATTAACTATTATATTATGATTCAAACTATTTTAGAACATTACGATCCTATATATAGTAAAAACCATTATTTAAATAACTAGATAATAGTCCGGTCTTAGGGTTACCTTTCTAAGCTATTAGACCCTTATTATGACTAATACTGTTAAAAATGAAGAAACTGGGATTTATAAGTACTTTGAAGGCTATGTCAATATGACTAAGGTTAGACAAGACTTTGTGGATAAAAATCCAGGCAAACTTGCGAAAAATGGTAAAAACATAAGAGATATGTTGCTTTAAGTAGGGTGTAAAAAAGAATTTGAGAAGATCATATCATCTCTTGGTGAGGGGATCCTCGCACCAAGTCCTTATTCAATTTCCCTTGAAGCAGGTAATGATTCTAATGAAAAAGGAACTTATGTACATCCTAGATTGGCTATTTGGTTAGTAGAAAAGATAGACCCTTCATTAAAGGACTTAATAACCAAAATTGTTGAAGATTATATAAAACAAGAGAATCTCAATGAAATACCGACAGATGCCTAAAAATACTCAACAAATACATGTATAATTTATTGGCTTAGTTTAACTACGATAATAAATACAAGTCATTAAGGAAGAACTTAGAAGGAATCATATACGAATTTGATATATATTATTCAGAAATTTTACGGGACTGAGAAACTTAATAATTATTTATTTGATGATACATTTAAACGTTTTCTTATCATATCCATGCGTTATCTGAATATTTTTTTTCTATGTTATTCGGTCTTTTCATATTTCAAATAATTGTAGAAATCTTACTAAATACCAACTCCATAATATTTAATTCCTAAATCGAATGCTCGTAGATATTAAGCGGTACTCCTGAATAAACTAAATATATGTAAATATTCTTCATTAATGATATTTAAGGTATTATACATATTACAATCTATGATAGTTTACCCGTACTTTGAGCAATTAACGTTCCCACACTGTAGAATATGACATTAAGAGTATGAAATCTCAAGATTATTTGATATAAATTAATCTGTGAAGTGTAAAGGAACCCCTAACGGCTACGGGTTAATATCGTTACTATACATTAGTTTACGTTTGATTATATTATCTGAATCTAATGATATTCTGGTTAAATATATTGAGTCTCTTAGTATATTCATTAAACATTCAAAACAATATATAAGAGTCGAACACTCGCATAATGTGTAGTAATTATCTAGATTCTTGTCAAATATTTTATATATATCAATACCTTGCTTATATCTAAGTTCAGTGTCTATATTTTTATATACATCGAATTAAGTGGATATCAGTTATACTTTGTCTATAATAGAGGATATATTAAGAACAATTCTATATTTACGTTCAAAGAATTGAGGATAGCATGGATTTCGTTCTTATTTACGATCAAATTAATCGCTCATTATATGAATCTTATCATGTCCTTTTCGAAGTCCTTTATGATTTTTACAATTTATATTTGAACACTTATATATCGATTTATTCATTTGATTACTATTTTTAATATATTTAGATTGATACCTAAAATCCGCGATGTCGGGTCATAAATCAATAACTATATATATAGAGCTTGCTCGGAGCCTAATGGCATTTTTATCAAATATTAATGATAGATTTCAATACTATATTTACATATGCATATAACTGTAATAATAACCATATATGTACATGTATTGATAAGCAATATTTAGGACACATACCAAGAGTTGGTCTATCAATAA
>Ga0078894_10000392_pt1 | contig 30166 bp, 20 predicted proteins | sample LauGreSu1BDMLBSD_2_FD_67506 | JGI IMG/M metagenome (GOLD analysis project Ga0078894, IMG submission 67506) | Freshwater lake microbial communities from Lake Michigan, USA - Su13.BD.MLB.SD (version 4) (version 4) | ecosystem: Environmental > Aquatic > Freshwater > Lake | place: Lake Michigan... | reverse complement strand
TTGATCAGCTTTCGGCTAACGGGAGTAAGCTGCTCACTAATATGATCGATCTGCTTTTGCAAGGCCATTGCCAGTTCACTATACACGTTCTTGTCAGTAGCGGCCTTTAATTCACCATTATTGAGTACGCCTTGTAATTGATAGAGTGTAGAAGCCAGTGCGGCTTGCTCCTTGACCAATTTATCGTAATCACGATTAGCCGTAGCGATCTCGGCCAGGTAGCGAACCCGAGCCGAAGGAATAATGGCTTGCGATAATTGTGCGGTAGCACTAAACTGGGTATTCCCAAAACGAACGCCGGTCTTGGCCTCGATCTTTTGAAGCAAGAGTTCGAACAGGCGGTTTACCCCCTCGTCGTTGAACTTACTGGCCATGGTACCCACTACCGGTATCTCTTCGTCTTTGGCCATAAAGAGCTGGTGGTTGCGCTTATATTGTTTGCGAATATCATTGAGCGCATCGAGAGCACCGGCCTTATCGAATTTGTTGAGGCAAATCAGATCGGCGTAATCGAGCATATTGATCTTCTCGAGTTGGGTAGCGGCTCCATACTCGGGTGTCATTACATACATGCTCACCTGACAATGATCGAGAATACTCGCATCACTTTGCCCAACGCCAGCGGTCTCAATAATGATCAGATCAAAAGCAGCCTGCTGGCAAATGGCTATGGCATCGCGAAGAGCCGCACTCAGGGCGGTATTATCATCTCGGGTCGCCAATGAACGCATATACGCCCGCGGATGACTAATGGCATTCATCCGGATCCGATCGCCCAGCAAAGCACCCCCTGTTTTTTTGCGGGAGGGGTCTACCGAGATCACGGCAATGGTCTTGTCAGTGAAATTATGCAGATAGCGTCTTACGATTTCGTCGGTAACACTACTCTTACCGGCACCGCCTGTACCGGTAATGCCAAAAACGGGAGCCGCCGAAACAGCCGTTGTAAGTCGAGATTCCTTGAGCAGGGGTTCGTACGATTCGCCCCGCTCTGCCAAACTGATGGCGCGGGCAATATGAATAACAGGGCGCTTTTCGTCGAGGGGATCAACGGGGCAATCCGCCAGCGGGCCGGGCTTAGCGTCTTGGCAGATACGGATCACTTCGGCGATCATTCCCTCTAATCCCATACGACGTCCGTCGTCGGGCGAAAAGATCTTATCGATTCCATAGGCATGCAGCTCGTCGATCTCTTCGGGTAAGATGGTACCGCCGCCGCCACCTACGATCCGGATATGACCACAACCGTTTTGAACCAAGAGGTCTTTCATATACTTGAAGAACTCTACATGGCCTCCCTGATAACTGGTAATAGCGATCCCCTGCACATCTTCTTCGATGGCGGTCTCTACGATCTCTTTTACCGAACGGTTATGCCCCAGGTGAATGATCTCGGCTCCCTGCTGTTGCAGAATACGACGCATAATGTTGATAGCCGCATCATGGCCATCGAATAAACTGGCAGCGGTAACAATACGGATCTTAGCGACTGATGATGGTGCCATAGGGTGCGGGTATCCCCGGGTTAAGACTTTGCAAAATTAACAAAAAACGAATGAGTGTTAGTATCCTTAGCCCCTATAAATGAATGGGGTTACCTACATTTGTTCCATGCAGCATTGGATCGATGCCGTAACAACCCTGTATACCACTTACAAAGGAGTCGCCCCGACCTCACTTGAAGTGCTTCCCCAAAGTGGCAGCGAAAGAAGATATTTCCGGCTAAAGGGGGCGTCCGATACCGTGATCGGCACCTACGGCAACAATATTAAGGAGAATGAGACCTTTTTTTATTTCAGTGATCATTTTAGAAAAAAAGGATTAGCCGTCCCCCAAATATTAGCGATCAGCGAAGACAGACAGTTTTATTTACAAGAAGATTTTGGGGATGAATCCCTGTTGCATCACCTCGAAACCAACGGGTTTACCGACGAAGTGTATGCCCTGTTTGCAAAAACCACTGCCGCCCTGGCACAATTACAGGTAAAAGGTGATGAGGGACTTAACTACAACAAATGTCTTACCAATAAAGAATTTGGCAAACAGGCAATCTTGGCCGACCTGCTTTATTTTAAATACTATTTTTTAGATGCGCTGCGTAGACCCTACGACAAGCAAAAGCTGATTGATGATTTTGAAGCGCTCAGTAATTACCTGACCCATACCGAATATCAATACTTTTTGTTTCGCGATTTTCAGAGCCGCAATATTTTGGTCGACAAAGACAGCCAAGTGCACTTTATCGATTACCAGGGCGGTATGAAAGGAGCGCCGCAATACGATCTGGCGTCGCTGCTTTGGCAAGCCAGGGCTAACCTATCCCCAGACTGGAAGCAACGTTTGCTCGAAGAGTACATGGATGCCTTCGAAAAAACGATAGCGGGTCCTATTGACAGAAAATTATTCAAGAGCCAGTACAATGGGTATGTACTGATCCGATTACTTCAAGTGCTCGGGGCCTACGGCTTTAGAGGGTTGTTTGAACGTAAGGCCCAGTTTTTGACCAGTATTCCCTTGGCCTTGCGGAACCTGAAAGAATTTTTAAGCCAGCACAGTGTTGGCATTGCTGTTCCAGAGTTCAAAAAAGTACTGGAGATCTGTATCAGCAACGAAGTGATCGAAGAATTCACTCCCACGCAAGCTACCGAGTCTACACCACTCGAAGTAAAAGTATATAGCTTCTCTTATCGCAACGGACACCCCCCCGACACATCGGGTAATGGTGGCGGATTTATGTTCGACTGCCGGGGCATTCTTAATCCGGGCCGGGTAGAAAGTATGAAGACACTCACCGGTCGCGATAAACCCGTACGTGATTTTTTAGAGCAGCAGACCACCATGCCCTCGTTTCTTAATTCTGTTTTCGATATTGTTGATATGACAGTAGCCGAATACATAAAAAGAGGATTCGAAAGTCTTATCGTGGGATTTGGCTGTACAGGCGGACAACATCGCAGTGTGTATGCCGCCGATGAAATGGCCAGACACCTTCGTAATAAATTTAAGGTAAAGGTAAAATTGCATCACGTGGTGCAAGACGAAAAGAACTGGATCAATACGCCCCCTGTCGCATAGCCGCCATGATTACAAGAGCCATGATATTTTGTGCCGGACTGGGAACGCGCTTTAAACCCTGGACGGATAAACATCCAAAGGCGTTGGCCCTGGTCAATGGAAAGAGTTTACTGCAACGCAACATTGAATACTTACAGAGCTTTGGCATTTTTAGTGTGGTGATCAATGTCCATCACTTCGCCGATCAGGTCGAGGCGGCCGTAGCCGAACACCGCGGTTGGGGATCGGATGTGTTGATCAGCGATGAAAGAGCCGCGCTACTCGATACAGGCGGGGGTTTACTAAAGGCAAAATCATTCTTTGAAGAGGGGCAACCCTTTTTGACATGCAATGCCGATATCCTTACCAATTTGCATATCGGAAAACTGATCGAGTTTCATGATCAACACCAGCCACTCATCTCGTTTGGCATTACCGAGCGAAAGAGTTCGCGCTCCTTACTAATGGATAATCAGCATCGGCTTTGTGGCTGGCGCAACAATACCACCGGAGAAGAAAAGATCGTCTTACCGCATCAACCGCTGCAACCCTTTGCCTATAGTTGTGTGGCCTTGTTCGACTATAGTGTCTTTAATCTGATGCAAGGATATGGGCTTGGCAAAAAGTTCTCGCTTACCGATCTGTACCTGGCCCTGGCACCAGATTATCCGGTATTGGGCTATGAGCATAGTAAAGATCATGTGGTGGATGTTGGAAAGCCCGAAAGCGTGGCCCTGGCCGAAACGTTATTTCTTTAGTTTCACGGATCGCATCTATACAAATTTTTAAAACAATAACTATGCGTACTCGTTATGTGGCACTTATCATGTTGCTGGTTGGCAGCTTCACTCTTGTTGTAAACGGTCAATCGAATTATGATCACCTCGAGACCTTTCACCCGCAATTCTATCCTTATCCCGGCAACGATATGCGTAGCGCCAGCGGAGAGCCGGGTCCCCGCTATTGGCAAAACCGCGCCGACTATTCGATCCAGTGCAAACTCGATACGGCAGCCCATACGATCACAGGCGATCTTATTATTACTTATACCAATAATAGCAACGATGCCCTTCGTTTTCTATGGATGCAACTCGATCAAAATATATACAAGCGTGATTCGCGTGGCTCGGCCACCACGACCGAGACCGGAGGTAGATGGGCTAACGGTGGATTCACCAGCGGATATACAATCGATAATCTACAAATCGAGAACGCGGGTACATGGGTAGCGCCTGCGCAGCAAAGTACTACCGATACCCGCATGCAAGTATGGCTAAAAAATCCACTGAACAAAGGAGAGAAATTGCGAATGCGTCTGAGCTATCAATTTGAGATTCCCGAGTATGGCACCGATCGCATGGGTCGACTACTGACCAAGAATGGTTGGATCTACGAGATCGCTCAATGGTTTCCGCGGGTCTGTGTATATGACGATCTGCAAGGATGGAATACGATGCCTTATTTGGGAGCAGGAGAGTTTTACTTGGAATATGGTGATATCGACTTTAGTATTACCGCCCCCTCGAACCTGATCGTAGTGGGTTCGGGCGAGTTGATCAACCCTAAAGAATGTTATACAGTAACGCAACAAAAAAGATGGGAGCAAGCGGCAAGTTCCAATAAGACCGTAGCCATTCGCAGTGCAGAAGAGGTAAAGCAATCCTCTTCGCGCCCGGCTACGGCCCTGCTTACCTGGAAATTCAAGATCAGTAACGCACGCGATGCTGCCTGGGCCGCCTCGAAGGCCTTTATTATTGATGCCGCTAAGATCGATCTGCCTAGTGGAAAAAGATCGCTGGCGATCAGTGCCTATCCCGAAGAAAGTATCGGCAAGAACGGATGGCAACGCTCTACTGAGATGGTCAAAGGATCGATCGAATATTATTCTAACAAATGGTTCGAGTATCCTTATCCTGCCGCCACCAATGTGGCCGGTATTGTAGGCGGAATGGAATATCCTGGTATTGTTTTTTGCTCAGCAAAGAGTATGGGAGAAGAATTATGGGGAGTAACCGATCATGAATTTGGACATACCTGGTTTCCAATGATCGTAGGAAGCAACGAAAGAAAATATGCCTGGATGGACGAAGGGTTCAACACCTTTATCAACGATCTATCAACCGAAGCCTTCAATAAGGGAGAATTTAAACCCACCTTCTTTCCCGATCCGAGCGCTCCCTTTATGGTCAAGATGACCTTTGGCGATAAAATGGACGGGCTCTACACGATCCCCGATGTGATCCAACAAGATAATTTAGGTATAACGGCATATCTCAAACCCGGTCAAATGCTGACCCAGTTGAGAAATCAGGTCTTGGGAGCCGAGCGCTTCGATATGGCCTTTAAGGAATATGTGCGGCGCTGGGCCTTTAAACATCCAAGCCCCTGGGACTTTTTTCATACCATCGAAAATGTATCGGGCGAAGACCTGGGTTGGTTCTGGAGAGGATGGGTGCTTAACAAATGGAAACTCGATATTGCCGTGCGCGATGTCCGCTACAAAAAAGGAGATATAGCCAATGGTGCCGAGATCACGATCGAGAATCTCGAGCAAATGGTAATGCCTGTAACGGTAAAAGTGGTAGAGACCAATGGCGCGGAGCACATACTGTCTCTTCCGGTAGAGGTCTGGCAACGCGGGGGCAAATGGACCTTTGATGTACCCACTTTATCGGAGGTCAAACTTGTGAGTGTTGATCCCGAAAAAAAACTACCCGACTTTGACCGGTCTAATAATACCTGGAAAAAGTCGGGCAGTCTAAACTAAGGTCCGAAGCCGTTCAGTAACCTGTAGGTTTACTGAACATGCACTTTGCCTTCGATCAATTTATTGCCGGCCGCATCGCCCACGACCACAAAATAAATACCGCGGGCTGCACGGGTTAAATCTACCGGCAGCAAGGTATACGGTCCGGAGATGGGGAAGGCACGCTTAAATACTACTGCTCCCTTGGCATCATAGATAACCAATTGACGCGATGTATTAGCGCCTCCGGCATTGTAATACGATACGGTAAAGTTTCCATCATTGGGCGAAGGGAATATAAAGAGTCTTGAACTGACATTAGCCGTAATGCTGACCACCGAAGACTGCGATGCGCAGAACAAACCGCTGGGCCAGGTTTCTCTGATACTCGCCTGATAATCGCCCAAGCCATTGACAGCAACCAAATAGGTATTGTTCAGCGGCGTGATCGCCTGACCATTGTAGGTCCACACAGTACTGATTACTCCTCCCGTAGTAGCAGAGGGTGTAGCAGTTAGCGTGGTTTGTTGACCAGGCAACAGCGAGGTAAACGGAGCAGCCGCAAGACCGATACTGGGTATAACACGCACGGTAAGTAACGAAGGAGTAGAAATAACCGGCGTAGTACAAGTATTGTTCCAGACCTGGCAACGATAACGATTGCCGCTCATAGAGGCCGTTACGCTCGAAACGGTATAGCTGGTTCCGTTGGCTCCGGCAATATTGCTCCAAGTGGTACCTCCATCGGTACTGGATTGCCATTGATAATTGATAGCAGGTACGCTTACTGCCGTAATGGTAAAGCTGGCATTACCGCCCACACAAAGTTCTGCACCCGGTGCACTGCGCTCGATCACAACAGGAGCATGCACCGTAAGCGTAGCGGCACCCGATGTAACGGCAGGGGTACAAGTTCCTGCTACAACGCAACGATATTGATTTCCGGTTAATGGAACGGTAACCCCGCTTAGGGTAAGGGTGGCCGTATTGGCACCGGAGTAAATACCTCCATTGCTAATATTTACAAACCCTGCGCCCGTATTGATCTGCCATTGGTAGCTAATACCCGTTCCACTGGCACTAACTGCAAAATTGATAGTGCTTCCGGTACAAATCGTTTGTGAGACCGGTGAAGAACTGATCTGGGGCAAGGTATTGACGGTAAGCAATGCGGTATTAGTAGTAGCAGGCGTTGTACAGACTGCATTGGAGACCAAGCAGCGATATTGGTAATTATTCATAGCGGGAGTAGCCGCTGAGATAGATAATACCGCCGTGGTAGCACCCGAGTAAACACCTCCATTGGTAATGTTGACAAAACCGGCTCCGGTATTGACCTGCCACTGATAAATAAGATTAGGACCGCTGGCCGCAGTGGTAAAACTAACAGCTGCACCATCGCACACAACTTGTGCAAGCGGTTGCGTTGTAATGCTGGCAGGTATTACAACGGTAAGGGTAGCAGCTTGCGAAGTAGCCGTACCCGGCGTACAGGTTCCATTGACCACACAACGATACTGATATCCGTTCATGGAAGTGTTCGTATTGGCAACGCTGTATTGTGCTGCATTAGCACCACTGATCGCTGACCAACTCGTACCTCCATTGGTACTTTGCTGCCATTGATACACCAGAGAAGCTCCCGCCGCCGTTACTTGAAAAGTAGCCGTACTTCCGGCACAAACAGAAATATCTTGTGGAGAAGCGGTAACAGCTGTTACGCCGCTTACACTCAGCAAAGCCGAATTGGTAGTAGCCGTAGCACCGCAACTATTAGTGAGCAAACAGCGATAGAGATTACCGGAGAGCGATACCGTGGTACTGGCAATTGAATAAGTGGCACTGGTGGCACCACTAATGGCAGTATAACTGGTCCCTCCATTAGTGCTTACCTGCCACTGATAAGTAACACCGGTTGCACTCACACTGAAACTGGCCGGTGAGCCGGTGCAAACTGATTGAGGTTGTGGCTGCGCGGTAATTACGGGAGCCGGCCCAGTCGTAATAGTATAGGTCAGCTGACGGGTTTGCGTAGTAGCACCAGTTGCTGTGCCCTGTACGGTGATTGGATAGGTTCCGGGCGCCAGGGTATTGGTTCCATTTAAAATAACAATGGTCGTACTACCGGGTGTCAATGGATTGGTAGTAAAGCTAACGGTAGTACCTGCCGGATTACCAGTGGCACTTAGCGTAATGGGATTCGAAAATCCGCCCGTTGCAGCCGTACCCAATGTGATCGTCATATTCTGTGGTGCAGGACAATCCACAACGGCCGGCGCCGGACTATTAAAACTAAAACCAGAGGGCAGCGGAACCGTAGTGGTCCAGACGCCTCTTCCGTAAGTAGAAGCCACGATGGTCCTGTCGCTGCTGCGATACTTCATCATCGTTACCCGTACATTGGGCATAGAGGGCGAAGCTTCCCAAATAGTGCTGGTACCATTGTACTGCTCTGTCTCCCAAACACCGGTCTCCGTAGCAATAAAGGCCTTGGCATCGGTATCGGGATGAAAGAGTGCCCAACGAACGGGCATGTTCGGCAAATTGGTACCACCCGCATCATCCAGTGCGCTCCAGCTACCCCCACCATTTAAGGTTACCCAAACATTTTGGACAGAGTAGTTAGAGTAAACGACCATCAATGCATTATCAGACGATCCGGTCGTAACACAGCTTACATAACCACCCGGAGCACCAGGCGGTGTAATCTCTGTAGCAGAAGGAGTGGCTGTATTGGCCTGATCGACGCGTATCACTTTACCATTACCGGTACCAAAATATACGCGATGGGCTGTGTAAGGAGAAACATGAATGGCCGAAGGACGCTGGCCGGCAAATTCAGCGATGTTTACAATATTGGTATCAGCGGTAGCAGCACTGCCGGCCGTCTGGGGATTGTTCCACCGTAAGAAATTACCGGTTCCACTACAGGCATAAATAATATTGGCCGCATTATCGTAATCCCAAGGATTGATAAAACGTCCTGTATTACTATTAAGATTAATAGAACTCCAGTTGGCACCATTATTGATACTTCTTCTGTAGTTATTGTATACATAAGAGCCAAACTGATAAGTAGGTTGATCTTGGTCAATGGCTACAAAGGCGCCATCACCTCCGGTTACCTCCACAGAATTTCCTAAACCGGGAGAGCTTAGTTGATGAACTCCATTATCCTGTGCACCGGCCAAGAAATAATTGGGTTGCGTTGGGTGAAGCGCCACGGAATAAAATTGCTTTACACGAAAACCGGTATTACGGTCACGAATGGTAGTTCCTTTATCGGAAGAATAATGCACGCCCCCATCACAACCAAAGATGAGCTTGTTTCCTCCATCCCACCATTGAATATCGTGCTGATCGGCATGCACATATTGTCCGCTTGTTCCTACCCAAGCCGAAATACGCTGCCAGGTATCGCCACCATCTACTGTACGGGCGCAATCGATGGCACCGATGATACATTCATTGGGGTTGGCGGGGTTAATACGAACCGACAGATCGTACCATGCTTGTCCGTTGGCAAAAGGACCTCCCGAAGCTGTATTAGGAGGGGCACCTGGAGTAGCGGCCCAGTTATCTCCTCCATCGGTACTCTTGAATATTTGTGTTACCTGATTAGATCCGTTGGCCGGCATAGCATATAGCACATTGCCACTAACGGCGATCTCGGCGCGATTATTAAACACAGCAAAGGGCACCGTGGGCGAATTCCAACCCGATCCGCTACTAACGGTGGCGGGATTATCGGTGTAGCGATAGCTCTGAGCAGAACTGATGCCAGTTACAATATGAAGACGAGACAAGGTAGCGGTGCTGGTGATCTCCATATCGCATATGGCGGTAGAGGCCGCCGTGGAAGGCGTTATATTGGTCCAACTGGAACCTCCATTGGTAGAACGAAAGAGTCCGGTACGTGTTGCTAAATAAACATTACCCAAATAATCACAAAGTATACGAGTGCCAAAATTATAACCCGATGTGCTGGACAAGAACGTCCAGGTCGATCCGCCATCGGTACTCTTGAATACGCCTACTCCTTGCGCTGCATCGGCATTATAATAAGATTCGCCGGTACATAAATACATGGTTTGCTGAAACCCCGGACGAGGATCTTGACAAATTGCCGCAATAGAAAGATTCGATAAAAAATCATTTATGGGTGTCCAGACAGCCGGACTGGCCGTAATGTCGGTTGTCTTCCATAATCCACCTGAAACACTTCCTGCAAAAACTGTTTTTTTATTGGGATCGAGCGAATCGATCATCAAAGCCCTGACGCGACCGGCCGTGATCCCGTTATTGGCGCGGGTATTACCGTTGCTGACTCCTACCACATCGGCATTGGGTCCGCGCTCTTCCCAACTAAGTGCACTCAGCCGCAACTGCCTTGATGTTTCCTTTGCGGTTTCTGTGCTTAGCTTGGCCTCCAGTAATTTCTCCCAGGGAACACGACCCGTGGTAAGATCACGGGTCATTTCGATCTCTTGCTGAATGGCTTCTTCGGGTCCATCATACTCCCCTTCTTTCTCTTCTTGGTGAGAAGACTGTTGTTGGCACGAAAAGAAAAAAGCAGAAAGGAACAAAAAGGCAAGAAAATAGAGGCGACGGAGACTGGTAATACGTTGCATAGCAGGTAGGGGTTAAACGTTACCGAAAATAAGCAAATAGGGAATGCCACGCTGCTAGCAGCCGAATAAAAAATAACTCCTGTGGACTCGTAGTTATACTAGCGAGCAGCGATCATGGAGATCTCCACATTGACGAATTTGGGCAAGGCCGAGACTTGAACGGTCTCCCGAGCGGGAAAATCAGCTACAAAAAAACTACCGTACACCTCATTGACCTGTGCGAACTGATTCATATCGGTCAAAAAGATCGTGGTTTTGATCACATGACTGAAATTCATTCCGGCGGCATCCAAGATAGCCTGCAAATTCAACATCACCTGACGCGTTTCGGTAGCAATGTCTTGATTGTTGAGCTGACCGGTAGCGGGGTCAATACCAATCTGACCGGAGATGAACAATTCGTCTCCTTTTAAGATGGCTTGATTATAGGGTCCGATGGGGGCAGGAGCTTTTGTGGTATTGATAATGGTCTTTGGCATAGAAAAATGTTTAAGAATGATCTAAAAGATGATTTTGGATGGATGATGGAGATGACTTTTGGGTCTGATTCTTTGTAATGATGAACGATTTGATAGGCGAATTTAGGTTTATACGCTTTCTTTGCAAAAAAGCCGCCATGACCGTTGTCGTTATCGCTACTCCCGAACAGCAACAAGAGCTGCTCTTTCCCTTAAAAAATCACGAGGGAGATGGGGCCTTATCGGTCGTGTGGCTAAACGAACCCGCTTATGTGGAGGGAGCCGAAGCCTGTATCAACCTTCGGGCAGAGGAATGCTGGTTAGATCAAGCCCTACCTGATCAACTTCCACCCCTGGTCATAATTAATGCGGTAACCACCGACCGTTCTGATTGGCCGGAGCATTTTATCCGCATCAATGGCTGGCCAGGCTTCTTAAAAGGAACCACACTCGAAGCTGCCGGTGGCACCGCGCACCAACAACAGGCCGCTGAAAATCTGATGATGCAATTCGGACGCCAATTGGAATGGGTCAGCGATCAGCCAGGATTTATCGGTGCCCGGGTGGTAAGCTCCATAATCAATGAAGCCTATTTGACCTTACAAGAAAAAGTAAGCAGTAAAGAAGATATTGATACGGCCATGAGGCTGGGCACCAATTACCCGATGGGGCCCTTTGCCTGGGCAAAAGCCATTGGCATCAAAAAAATATATACCCTGTTGAAAAAATTAGCGGGCGAGCAATCGCGCTACAAACCAGCAGCCCTTTTACAAGAGGAGGCCGAACGCTAATGGCCACCTTGCTCCATATCGACACGGCACTCACGATGGCTTCGATAGCGCTTTCTACCGACGATAGATGCCTGGAGGCCAGTTCGAATGCGGTTCAAAATGACCAGGCCGCCTGGTTACATACTGCGATCGATGACTTATTGAAAAATAATAACACCGACATCGCCGATCTCGATGCCATTGCTGTTACAATCGGACCCGGGTCCTATACGGGGCTTCGCATTGGACTCTCTACAGCCAAAGGGCTTTGTTATGCCCTGCAAAAACCCCTGTTGACCCTTTCGACCTTGCAATTGATCGCTTCGGTAGTTCAAACCGATGCGGGACAGCTGATCTGTCCGATGATCGACGCCAGAAGAATGGAAGTGTATTACGCACTATACGATCAAACCCTTAGAGAGATCAAAAGCCCTGCTGCCTTGGTGCTGGACGAGAAGAGTTTTTTGAGCGAATTGAACGCAAATCAGATTATTTTCTGCGGTAATGCCACCGAGAAATTTAAACCGATATGCCATCATCCCCATGCCGTTTTTTGCGGGCACGTGGCCGGAGCAAAAGACATGGCGAGTCTTGCCTTTAAAAAATTTGTTAAAAAAGAGTTTGCTGACCTGGCCTACTGCGAGCCTTTATACGTAAAAGAGTTTGAGCAACGCAAGTAAAATATAATTTTTTCGTCATATGTGTTTACGGATATAGTTTGAACAACTTTATCAGGTAAATTTGCACCCATGATGAGTAATTATTCGCTTACACTATCTTATCCTGAACATAAAGAAGGGACCATAAAGCTTGATCTGCTTGAACTAAAAAAGGCCGCTGTTATTTTACGCGCCCTTAACCATAAGCTTCGGCAACAAATGATCCGGTTGATCGATGAACATAAAAAAATCACCGTTACCGAGCTCTATATCAAACTAAGACTTGAACAATCAGTTGCCTCGCAGCACTTGTCGATCTTGCGCAAGGCCGGTTTCGTAAAAACCTCTCGCGAAGGCAAGTATATCTACTATTCCATCAATCCGGAGCGATTGAATGAGGTAATGCGCTACACATCGCAGTTGCTAACGCATCAGTAAACAACCGATAGTTAACAGGCTATTCTCCTGTAAATAGTCCGTACGAAGGTTTCCAGTTATGTCTCCAACGACGATGGCTCCATAAATAATTGGCCGGATCGGCCTGGACCACTCTTTCTACTTCGCATTTATATAAATAGGTAAGCTGCTCAGCCGTGTAGTTTTTAGGATGCTCACAAATTAAACGAGTACTAAAACGATAATGCCCCCGGCTAGTGCGTTCCATCTGAAACATGACCATGGCGGCATCATACTGAATAGCTCCTTTGGCAGGCCCTGTATAAAAAGGGGCGGGCTTTGAAAAAAAAGGCACCCAAAGTGCTTTATCAGGCTTACCTGGATTTTGATCGGCTCCCAGGGCCAGTACCGAAGGTTTGGAAAAGATGAGTTCGCGCTTATCGATAAACTCATCGGTCGATACGGCGATCCCACCCAGTCGGGTGCGTTGCCATAGATAAAGTTGATCGATCACTTTATTGGCAATAGGACGGTAGACAAAATAAAAAGGATGGGGTAAGGCCACCGGCAGGGTCAGATTAATATATTCCCAATTGAATTGATGGGCCACCATTAATTGTACAGACCTACCTTCGGATAATAAGCGCTCGACCACACTGAGGTCGAGGGTCACTCTTTTAAGTGCTTGCTTATTGGATAAGGACAGCATCTTGATCGATTCCAAAAAAGTATCGGTAAAGCGTAGGTAGAAATCACGAGCGATCCTATTTATCTCTTTATCGCTGCGGGTAGGAAAGGCAATAGCAAGATTTTGTAAGACGACTTGCTTACGGTATCCAATGACATAAAAAAGAAAACGGGCTACTATCCAACTAAGGGCATGAAAAAAAGCAAAGGGCATTAGCGAAAGAGCCCAAAGTTTGACACGGATAACAGGGAACATGGGGCAAAGGTACTTCTGAATGGGTTGTTTAGAGTACGATGTTTTGAATTAATGGACTCTTTTGCGGATAATCTGTGTTATAGTGGAGTCCCCGGCTTTCTTTTCGGAAATGGGCTCCCTTAACGATCAAATATCCTACCGTGATCATATTGCGCAGCTCGAGTAGTTGCGGAGAAAGGGTGCTACTTTGGTACAACTGTTCCGTCTCCTCCCAAAGCAGATCGAGTCTGCTAAGAGCGCGTTGCAAACGCACATCGTTACGAACGATACCGACATAATCACTCATCAACAATTGTAATTCCTTTAGACTTTGTGTGATCAGGATCATTTCATTAGGATCGGTAGTGCCACTGGCATTCCAGTCGGGAATATCAGCAGGATCTGTGATTGTATCGATGAGTTCGGTAGCCTTTTCAAAACAACGATGAGCAAATACCATGGCCTCAAGCAGGGAGTTACTGGCCAACCGATTGGCTCCATGCAGCCCGGTACTGGCACATTCTCCACATACGAACAAACGGGCAATGGAACTTTCGCCCCACTGATTCGACTTGATTCCCCCGCAACTATAATGTGCCGCCGGAGCCACGGGTATCAACTGCTTGGATACATCAATTCCGATCGAAAGGCATTTTTCGTAAATGGTAGGAAAATGAGATCTGAATACTTTCGTATCGATTTGTCGGCAATCGAGCCACACATGCTCGGTACCGGCCTTTTTCATTTCGGCATCAATGGCCCGCGCCACAATATCGCGAGGCGCCAGGTCTTTGCGCACATCGTATCGCTCCATAAAAGCCTCCCCTGCTTGATTGCGCAATACCGCTCCCTCTCCCCGAACAGCTTCGGTAATTAAGAACGCCTGGCCGCGGAGTCCGGGCTCAAATAAAGCCGTAGGATGAAATTGAATAAACTCCATGTTCTCGATACGACCCTTTGCCCGATAGACCATGGCGACCCCATCGCCCGTAGCAATGGCAGGATTGGTCGTGGTTCGATAGACTTGACCATTTCCGCCACTGGCCAGTACGGTAATACCCGCCAGGATCTTCTCTATCTTTTTCGTGTGAAGATTCAATGCATATACTCCATAACACTCAATGTCTGGTGTCGATTTGGTGATCAAATAGCCCAGATGATGTTGGGTGATCAGATCAATGACAAAACAATGCTTGATCACTTCGATATTGGGATATTGCGCGAGCGCCTGCAATAAGGCTCGCTCCATTTCCATGCCGGTAACATCTTTATAATGCAAGATGCGGTGTGCCGAGTGCCCTCCCTCTTTTCCTTTTTTATACTCCCCGACAGGATCGCGATCGAAGCGAGCACCCCACTCGATGATCTCCTCTACGCGATCGGGACCCTCCTCTACCACCATACGAACGATATCCTTGTTGCAAAGTCCGTCTCCGGCAATGAGCGTGTCTTCGATATGCTTTTCGAAACTATCCTCTTCTCCCTCGCTAACAACGGCAATACCTCCCTGTGCATACTTGGTATTGGTCTCATCGGCCGCAGCCTTGGTGATGACCTTGATCTGCTTGTCGGGAAAACGCTGTGCGGTCTTGATGGCAAAACTAAGTCCGGCAATTCCGGAACCGATCACTAAAAAATCTGTACGCGACATGGCATTAAATTAAGGCTCTACCCAGGCGTCGTTCTCGCGCAATAACTCAATGAGTTCATCTACCGCCACCTCGCTATCTACGTTTCGTTTGACGATCTCTTTTCCTTTGTACAAGGTGATCTTTCCGGGACCGCTTCCTACATAGCCAAAATCGGCATCGGCCATTTCCCCCGGACCATTGACAATGCAACCCATAATGGCGATCTTGACCCCTTTGAGATGATGGGTAACGGCCCTGATCTTGGCCGTGGTCTCTTGCAGATCGAATAAGGTACGGCCACAACTAGGACAACTGATATACTCCGTCTTCGAGATCCTTGTACGCGTGGCCTGTAAAATACTAAAGGCTGTATTATTGGTAAATTGATAAATATCCTGCACGGGCAAATACGTTCTGCCCTTTACTTGTATCGTTTGCATGGAAGCTTCGGGGCGATAACCAAGACTGATACCATCGCCCATTCCATCGAGCAACAATGCCCCGGTTTCGATCGCAAAATGAATCAAATGCTCATCGGGGGTGGCGCCCTTACTGTCACAAACCAGCACCAGTGGATTGTGGATCGACTTTTCGTCTAAGGCCATCACCATTCGACGAACGGACTGCATGGCATTTTGATTGGTGCTGCTTAGACAAAGTACTACTGACCTATCATTAGCCACCGTATCTAAGAAACTATAGTCGTTGATCTGGGTGTCATCATTATAACAATCCAACAGCACAAAATTGAGCTTCTCACTTTTGACAGGGGCAGCGGCATAGCCACTAGCGGCAAAGAGCGGATAATAACTTTCGGAAGCGGCTTGCTGCCAGGCATCGGGAAATACGATCACCTTAAGCGTTCCAGGCAGGGCAAAGTTGAGTAGTTGATGCCCTGTAAAAATATAATCAGCCGCTGCGTCACCTATGGTCCATTTATCGGTTTGCGCATTGTAACTATAACCGATACTGCGCAGATGATCGGGTGTAATATGCTCGATCTTACTGAGATCACTGATCACCACCGGCACTTGGCCTCCACCGATCCGATCGACGGCAAAACTAGATCGGCGCTTGTATTCGAAGGGAGAATAAGAGGGTTTCTGAATAGCAGGTACCAGACCCGATACCGGCTGCTGATACCGCTTTACAATATCTCGACATACGGGTATCTCAAGTTCGGGATCTTCTGTCAACGAAACACGGATGGTATCGCCCAGTCCATCCTCTAACAATGTGCCAATACCCGCAGCGCTCTTGATACGTCCGTCTTCTCCATCTCCGGCTTCTGTTACTCCCAAATGCAGCGGATACGCTTCGCCAAATTCATTGAACATAGTTTGGACGAGTAGTCGATAGGCCTGTACCATTACCTGTGGATTACTACTCTTCATGCTAAGCACGATATTATGAAACGACTCATCGCGGGCGATACGCAAGAACTCCATGGCACTCTCTACCATTCCAATGGCCGTATCCCCATAGCGACTCATGATCCGATCGCTGAGTGAACCATGGTTGGTGCCGATACGCATGGCCGTACCTTCTTGCCGACAAATACGCACTAGCGGTGTAAATCGCTCGCGGATCCTCTCGATCTCTTCACGATACTCCGCATCGGTATAATCGATTTGCTCGAACTTTTTCTTATCGACATAATTACCGGGATTCACTCTTACCTTTTCTACAATACGCGCTGCGATCTCGGCCGCATTCGGGGTAAAATGAATATCGGCCACCAGGGGAACCTTGTACCCGCGCTTATGCAACTCATCTCTAATGGCCTTTAAATTCTCTGCCTCTTTTTTAGAGGGAGCGGTAATGCGTACCAACTCGGCTCCGGCTTCGATACATCGAATGGTTTGCTCCACCGTTGCGATCGTATCCATGGTATCGGTGGTCGTCATGGTTTGCACCCGGATCGGATGGCCATTGCCCAGCAACAGATCTCCGATCTTGACCTCGCGGGTAATGAGCCGCTTGTACTGGGTTAATGATGGAGCGTATAATTGCATCGATTACATATTACCCTTAAAGAATCCGAGCACCTTTAAAATATCGGTAAGCAATTGCTTTTGCCGCTCGGGCAGCAAGGGGTTGCCAGGAGTAGACTCGGTATTCAATACAAAAAAATAAGGATGATTATTCTCTTCGACCCAGCCCACTACCCAGTTGATTGTATTTCCATTGGGAGCCGTTCCAGTTCCGGTCTTGTAGGCCAATCGATACAGGGTATTGCTTTCTATGAGCATGGCCCGTTGCACCATTTCTTGGTAGGTCCTGAAAAAAGGAAGTTGATTGAAATAAAGTCGTTTGACCAAACCCAATTGGGCATCGGGGGTAATTCGAATAGAGTTATCGAGCCAAAACGTATCGACGGCGCTAGTAAGCACTACCTTGGCGGTGTCGTTCATGGCTCCATACCCCATTGAATCGACCCAAAACTGCATGGTGTCTTTGCCAATGCGGCGGGCCACTTCTTGATAATAGGGAACGGACGAAGCGCGAAAAGCCCGGTACATGCTCAGATCTTGATTCCACTCGGGAACCGAACGAACCACCCCATCCCAGGGAATGACCATGGAGTCACTACTGATCTTTCCGGTTTGCAGACCGATCAGCGAATTAACGATCTTGAAGGTGCTGGCGGGCAAATAAGCGCTATCCCGAAAACGAGATAGATTATGTATGGTAAAGCCCGTGGTTCCATTATCCATCAACCCAAAACAACCCTGAACATTATAAGCGGAAAAGATGGCGGCGACACGCTCGTCTTCTTTTACATTATTGAAGGTGCAGGAGCCGAACAAAAAGCTAGTGGCCAAAAGGAGTATCGTTACTAAGCGCATGGATCTCGGGAATTTGAGCAAAGTTAATTGTTCTGTGCGTAAGGCCTTTACAGTCCGATAGAAGATAATCGGGCCCCTGTCCTCCAAAAAGGTCTACAACAACGTGATTTGAAAACCGGAACTATGCCAGCACTCCTAACTCTTTGCCGATCTTAATAAAAGCCGCAATGGCCTTATCGAGATGCTCCTGGCGATGCGCGGCACTTAGCTGCACTCGAATGCGGGCTTGCCCCTTGGCCACTACAGGATAAAAGAATCCGATCACATAAATGCCTTCTTCGAGTAAACGCGCAGCCATTTTCTGGGCCAGTACCGCATCGTAGAGCATAATGGGAACGATCGGATGATCACCAGGCTTGATATCGAAGCCGGCCTCGGTCATCTTCTTTCTAAAATAAGTGGTGTTATACTCGAGACGATCGCGTAGTTCCGTGGTCTCGGTAAGCATATCGAGTACGGCAATAGAAGCGCCAACAATAGAAGGGGCCAGGGTATTGCTGAATAGGTAGGGGCGCGATTTTTGCCGCAGCATATCGATGATCTCTTTTCTTCCGCTGGTAAATCCACCGGAAGCCCCTCCAAGGGCCTTACCCAGGGTACCGGTAATAATATCGATCTTACCCATTACGCCGCGGTATTCGTGCGTACCTCGACCGGTACGTCCTAAAAAACCAGAAGAGTGACACTCATCGATCATAACAGCCGCATCATATTGCTCGGCAAGAGCCACTATCTTATCTAATTGAGCGATGGTGCCGTCCATGCTAAAGGAACCATCGGTAACAACAACGCGGCTGCGACAACCGGCTGCTTCTTTAAGCTTGGTCTCGAGATCTTGCATATTGTTATGCTCATAACGAAAGCGCTGGGCCTTACACAAACGAATACCATCGATGATGGATGCATGATTGAGCGCATCGGAAATAATAGCATCCTGCTCGTGGAACAGCGGCTCAAAAACACCGCCATTGGCATCGAAAGCCGCTGCATATAGAATGGTGTCTTCCGTGCCCAGAAAAGCAGATAATTTCTTTTCGAGTTCCTTGTGAATGTCCTGGGTACCACAGATGAATCGGACACTGCTCATGCCATAACCCCGCTGGTCAATAGCACGATGCGCCGCTTCGATCACCTTTGGATGCGAAGACAGTCCCAAATAGTTATTGGCACAGAAATTAAGGACTGTCTTGCCGCCCACTACGATCTCGGCCTCTTGGGCACTTTCGATAATACGCTCCGATTTATAAAGGCCAGCGCTCTTGATCTCTTCGATCTCTTGGGCAATGCGCGTTACGAACTTTTCGTTCATAGCAAGAATTTGCCGCAAAGATAAGGGCTGGTGCCGCTCATGTAAAAGTCCTGAATCCAACAAGTCATTAACACTTTTTTTAGCGGCGAGGAGATAGCTTTGCGGGCAAATCACACTACCATGAATAAACTGCTTTTGACCGCCTTGTTTAGTATTGGCCTGATCGCTACTGCTTCGCTGGCCTTGGGACAAGAAAGAAGAGACTCCGTTATCATCATCAAAAATTATACTAAAGACACCCTTATCATAAAGGCCGATACGCTTATCATGGAATCAACAGGGCGTACCCGTGTAACATCCGATACCACTAAACGAGGGATGATGATGACCATCATTACCCGTACGGAGAAAGGGGATGGACGCGAGGAAAAGCAAGTGGAGGTAACGATCGATACCGATCGCAAACTAGGCCAGAAGATTGAAAAAGGACTTGAGAAACTGAGTGATCAAAACGGCGGCTTCTTGGAGCTTGAAAAGGAGTTCCGTTGGCCCATTGACAAGCAGGAGAACGACAAAACCCCCAAAAATATTGAGAACGATTGGCTGATCTTAGACCTTGGGTTTGCGCAGTATCATGACGCGAGCAATTATACACAAGCACAACAGATGGGCTTTGTAGGGGCGGGAATTGGGCAGGACCAATTAAAAGTTAAGACCCGATTTGCCAGTAACGTAAATATCTGGCTGGTGATGCAGCGATTGAACTTAGTAAAGAATAAGCTCAACTTGAAGTATGGTGTGGGGCTGGAACTGAATAACTATTACTTCGATCAACCCAACATATACTTTCAAAAAAATCCCACACGAATCGGATTGGTCAATGCTAACCAGGTGAAAAAAGTAAAACTGGCTGCCGACTACCTGACGGTTCCCATGATGATACACTTTAATACAAACCCCGATACCGACAAAGGATTACGCTTATCGGCGGGAGCCAGTGCCGGGTTCCTCTACGCTGCCCGCTTCAAGACAAAATCGAACGGTGATATTGATAAGCTTCGAAGCGACTTTGATCTTGAGCCCTTTAAATTCTCTTGGGTCGGCGAGATCGGTATTCTTGGTGTTACCCTCTATGGAAATTTTGCCATGAACAACATGTGGAATAAGGCCCTTGATATGAAACCCTACTCGATCGGATTCAGGCTGGGCGGCACGGACGCTACCAAGAACAAGAAGAAAAAACACAGCGACGGGAAGCAAAGTATAATGATACTAGGGGAGAAGCTGTAGTTACGTCGCGACGGGAAAACTACTCCACTCTTCCCTTTGCGATCGATTCTACCACTACGGGATCTAGCAGCGTAGACGTATCGCCAAGTTGAGCGAGTTCTCCCTCAGCGATCTTGCGTAAGATGCGGCGCATGATCTTACCGCTGCGGGTTTTAGGCAGCCCGCTTACGAATTGAATCTTATCGGGTTTGGCAATGGGACCAATTTGCTGCGAAACAGTTTGTAAAATATCACGACGCATCTGGGCCTCATCGCCATGCAAATGTTCTACGATCACATAGGCATACACACCTTGCCCTTTGATCTCGTGCGGATATCCTACCACGGCGCTCTCGACAACACCGGCATGCATATTGATGGCATTCTCAACTTCGGCGGTTCCTAACCGATGACCGCTCACATTCAATACATCATCGACACGACCGGTAATGCGATAATTACCACTCGCATCCCGCAGAGCACCATCACCGGTAAAATAAAGACCGGGATAAGTAGCAAAATAATTGGTACGGCAACGTTCGTGATCACCATAGGTGGTACGCAAGATGCCGGGCCATGGAAAACGAAGACAAAGATTTCCTTTTACGATCCCTTTTTCGTCGGGTATAAGACACTCTTTCCCATTTTCATCGACCAAAATGGGTTGCACGCCGGGTAAGGGCAACGAAGCCCATGCCGGAATGCCGGGCGTAACACCGGCCATATTAGAGATGAGACAACCACCGGTCTCGGTTTGCCACCAAGTATCTACGATCGGGCAGTTGCCCTTGCCTACTTGCTGATGATACCAATGCCAGGCTTCTTCGTTAATGGGCTCTCCTACTGTGCCAAGCACTTGCAACGAAGAGAGATCTTTTTTTGCAAGTGGATCCAATCCAAAACTCATCAGACTGCGAATGGCGGTTGGCGCGGTATATAAAACATTCACCTTATACTTGTCAATAATATCCCAAAAGCGACCGGCATCGGGCCAGGTAGGAATACCTTCGAACATTAGAGTGGTGGCGCCTGCACTAAGTGGACCATACAAAATATAACTATGCCCAGTTATCCAACCGATATCGGCCGTGCAAAAATGGATTTGCCCGGGCGTATATTGAAACACATTTACAAACGTGTAATTCGCCCAGATCATATAGCCGGCTTGCGTGTGAACCACTCCCTTGGGCTTACCGGTGCTGCCCGATGTATATAAAATAAACAAAGGATCTTCTGCCTCCATCGTGGCAGCAGGCAATAATGCACCCAGTTGTTTTACCTGCTGGGCAGCCTTTTCCATTTCTTCGTCCCACCAATGGTCGCGGCCTTTGATCATGGAAACACCAATGCGCGTGCGCGCATAGACAATTACAGTGCTAACGGTTCTATTAGTGGTTAAGGCCTCATCGATCACGGCCTTGAGCGGAATATCCTTAGCCCCTCTAAATGCCCCATCACAGGTAATGATGCAAGTAGCGCCTGCATCTTGTACCCGATCGCTGATACTTTGTGCTGAAAAACCTCCGAAGATCACACTATGAATAGCGCCAATACGAGCGCAAGCCAATACCGCGATGGCGAGCTCGGGTATCATTCCCATATATATACAAACCCGATCTCCTTTTTTGATACCGTTATTGAGTAAGACCTGCGCGAACAAACAAACCTGACGATGCAAGTCGTGATACGTGAGTATTCGGTTGGGTTCGCTGGGATCATTGGGTTCCCAGATAATGGCAGCCTGATCGGCCTTATCTTTTAAATGACGATCTAAACAATTCTCGGTGATATTGAGTTGCGCTCCGCTAAACCAGCTGATACGAGGTTCGGTAAAATTCCAGTCGAGCACACGGGCCCACTTTTTTTGCCAGACAAAGTGATCGGCGATATCGCTCCAGAATCTCTCGGGATCTTCTACACTGCGCTTGTACTCCTGATGATATTGCGCCTGGGTTTTGATCTGGTACGGAAACGACATGACTGGCTTTTTTCGGTACTACTAAAATAGGAACAAAATGAAAGCACTCTGTGGCAGATCGATATACCTTATATGCCTTGAGCTTTCTTTTGCGAAGATCGAATGAGCGTAAAGGCCAGCAGACCTAATAGGGCCGCGCAAGTGGAAGCCAGCAAGATGGCCAACTTAGAGCCCGCCACTGTTTGAGGATCGCTAAATGCCAGCAGCGTAATAAAGATCGACATGGTAAACCCGATCCCGGCCAACAGACCGGCAGCAGCAATATGCTTCCAACTGACCGATGCGGGTAAAATAGCCCATCCCGCGGCAATGGCCAATCGACAGAAAAGCAAAATGCCAAGTGGCTTTCCAATGACGAGCCCGGTAATGATCCCTAAACTATTAAGAGATAATAACGTGACCGACCAGTCGGCGCTAAGTGTGACCCCTGTATTGGCCAAAGCAAAAACCGGCAAGATAAAATAGGCGCTTAGCGGATGAAGTGCCTTTTGCAACTTTGCGGAGATCGATCGGTCGCCTCCTTTACCAAACGGGATCGCAAAGGCCAGCAGCACGCCGCTAATAGTGGCATGCACTCCGGAGCGGAACATACAATACCACATTACCATCCCTGCTAGTAAATACACCGGCAATACGGCGAATCCTTTTTTTCCGGCCATAAAGAGGATCAAAAAAATGCAAAGCGCAGCGAAAAGATAAAAGAAAGAAAGTTGCTCGGTATAAAAAAGAGCGATCACCAATATGGCTCCCAGGTCGTCGATGATCGCAAGAGCCGCTAAAAATACTTTCAACGAAGTAGGAACGGATCGGCCCGCCAACGATAAGATACCGAGAGCAAAGGCAATATCCGTTGCCATCGGTATGCCAAAGCCATTGACAGACGAGGTGCCATGCGTAAAGGAAAAATGAAGAAGCGCGGGAAACAGCATCCCGCCAAAGGCCGCCATCACGGGCAAAAAGGCCTGGCGAAATTTAGAAAGCTCTCCGATGTAGATTTCCCGTTCGATCTCGAGTCCTACCATTAAAAAAAAGATGGCCATCAACCCATCGTTGACCCACAGCTCGACCGACAGTCCGGCAAGTTGACTGTGCCAGAAATGATTGTAATCTGTACCCCAGCCACCATTTGCAATAACGAGGGACAAAACAGTACAGCCGATCAATATAAAACCAGCGGCTTTTTCACTACGGAAAAAGTCGAGAAAAATCCGGGAAAGGGCCGGTGATATGCTAGCGTTGGAACGGGGGCCCGTCATACAAAAAAAACTTTAACTTGTTGTCTTACAACTAAATAACAATATAAAATTAGCAAAATATAGTTAAAAAATAGGCATTATATGACAATTAAGTGACCGGGGGTATTTTTACCCTGGAAACAGCAGCGTTATCTTTGCCACCGATATGAAAACACTGGCCCTTTTTTTACTATTCACCTTTTCGGGTACAATCTTGTTGCCTGTGGCCATGTCGTTGACGAAACAGAACCAGATCAGCCTCTTTGTTGTTGATGAAGAAAAAAACAGTAATGCTAATCAGATCAACGAGATCAAAGAGCAAAAAAAGGACTATAGCAGCTTCTTTCAGATCTGTCTTGCCCCAGCCGAAAAACATGTAAGCCTGAACAGGGTTGATGGGCGCAGCTGCTTACTTCCCCCCTCTCCTTACTTGGAGTACGTTGCTCCCCCTCCCAACCTTTGTTGATCGTAGATCTTTTTGCCCGCTGGGGTCCCCGGACCCAGGGTTCGTTCGCATCACCATACTATCAACTGATCCAACATGGGAAAAATAAAAAGTCCATTAACTAGAATTTTAGAACTGGTCAAATTAGAAAAGTCGGAGATATCGGCCATTTATTTCTATGCCGTCTTGAACGGGCTGATCCTACTGACCGTGCCGCTGGGAATACAGTCCATTGTAGGATTTGTACTGGGCGCCTCCTTTCGGGCCTCCATTTACATACTTGTATTTTTAGTGGTGATGGCCGTGTTGATCTCCGGGCTTATGCAGATCAACCAAATGAAGATCATCGAAAAGATACAGCAACGTCTTTTCGTTCGCTATGCCTTTGCTTACTCCGATACGATCCCCCGTCTTGACCTGAAAAAGAATGATGGGGTGTATCTACCTGAGCTGATCAATCGCTTTTTTGATACCGCTACCCTTCAAAAAAGTCTTTCGAAGATCTTACTGGAGATCCCTACCGCTACCATTCAGATATTTTTTGGCCTGCTTCTTCTCTCTTTTTATCATCCTACTTTCATTATTTTCTCGATAGTGGTGTTGGCCATACTCTGGGCGATCCTTTATTTTACCGGTAATCGTGGGCTCGATAGCAGTTTGCAAGAAAGTGCTGCCAAATACAAAGTAGCCGCTTGGCTCGAAGAGATGGCCCGCGTAGTCAAGACGATCAAAATCGCCACCACCAATGGGCTGCATCTGCGCAAAACTGATGAGGCTACTGTGCAATATTTGGATGCCCGCAATGAACATTTTAAAATTCTTTTATTGCAGTACCGAACGCTGGTGATGTTTAAAACGACTATTACCGCTGCCATGTTGATCTTTGGCTCCATACTACTGGTAAACCAGCAACTCAATATTGGACAATTCATTGCGGCCGAGATCGTGATCCTTACCATTTTGAATTCAGTAGAGAAACTGATCATCAATTTAGATAGCGTATACGATACCCTGACTGCAGTAGATAAGTTGGCTAAATTGACGGATAAGCCGCTCGAACAGTTTGGTAACATTACGCTTGAGCCAAGGGCTACGGGTGTCAAAATAGAAGCAAAAGATCTTCGATTCAGCTATCCGGGCAGAGCGCCCATCTTCGATAACATAGAATTGATGGTGCTACCCGGACAAACAGTTTGCGTAACCGGTAAAGGAGGCTCAGGAAAATCGACTTTGCTAAGACTACTCGATGGCGCCTTTGCTGACTTTGAGGGCATTTTGAAAATAGATGATATTCCCATTCGGAATTACGAACTCAGTTCCTTACGCTCCCATATTGGTATTGTCCTGCACCAAGATGACATTTTTGCCGGCACACTTTGGGAAAATATTACCATGGGAAGAGAGGGAGTGGATATCAAACGTGTTGTGGAATTACTCGATAAGGTAGGATTAAGCGCCTATTTTGCCAGTTTACCACAAGGCTTTGATACGGTGCTCGATCCGATGGGACAGCGCTTACCCGAACAGATCATCCATAACATAATGTTGGTAAGGGCCGTGGCCGGTTCACCTCGATTATTATTACTCGAAGAACCCTGGAGCGGGATGGAAGACAGTAACAGAGCGCAGATCATTCAGCTGCTGTCTGAATTGAGAGAAATCACCACCATCGTAGTTAGTAACGATGAGGAATTCGCTGCCAGCTGCGACCAGGTATTAAGGATGGAAGGAAATGGCAGACTTACCAAAATCAAATAAGAAGATTACCCATGCATACAGAGAACTTTAAATCACACGAAAAGATCTACCGCTACGACAGAAAAAGTAGGGTGCGTTATTGGTTCTATGGCATTTTGATCGGAATGGTCATTATTCTTTTTCTGCCCTGGACGCAAAATATCCGCAGCCGGGGACTGGTCACTACCCTTTATCAAGACCAGCGCCCACAACAGGTTAATACTATCATTGGCGGGCAGGTCATTAAATGGCATGTCAAAGAAGGAGATATCGTACAGGCCGGTGACACGCTGATCCAGCTTTCAGAGGTGAAGGTAGACTACCTCGATCCGGAGCTGCTCAATAGAACAATGGAACAGGTAAAAGGGAAAGAGCAATCCGTAAGCTTCTATCAAAGCAAAGCGGAGGCCGCCGAAAAACAGATCGCCGCGCTCAATAGCGGGCTCACCTTAAAACTGGAGCAACTTCGTAATAAGATCGTTCAGTTACAGTTAAAAGTACAAGCCGATAGTGCCGAAGCGATCGCGGCACAAAATGACCTCAATATCGGCAAGCTGCAATTCGATCGCCAGCGGGCGCTATTCGATAGCGGACTAGTATCACTAACACAAGTAGAACAACGCAATCAAACATATCAGTCGGCACTCGCAAAAAAGATCAGCGCCGATAACCGCTTGGCCAATACCCGACAAGAGTTGACCATTACCATGATCGAAATGAACGCCCAGCTACAAGAGAACAGAGAGAAAGTAGCCAAAGCAGAGGGAGACCGCTTTCAATCCCTGACCGAAGTGGCCGGTGGGCAAGTGGATATCGCAAAACTGCGTAACCAATACAGTAATTACAGTATTCGTAATGGGATGTACTACATATTGGCTCCACAAAGCGGACAGGTGATCAATGCTAAAAAAGCCGGTATCGGAGAATACGTAAAAGAAGGAGAGATGATCGTAGAGATCGTGCCTGAAAAATTTGTTTTTGCGGTAGAGATGTTCGTGCGACCTCTCGATATTCCGCTAATGGCACCCGGTCAAAAAGTGCGATTCCTTTTTGACGGATTTCCTGCAATCGTCTTTAGTGGATGGCCCAATGCCTCGTATGGAACCTTTGGAGGAGTAGTGGTAGCCGTAGAGCGAAATACCAGCCAAGGTGGGAAATTCAGGGTGCTGATCAAAGAAGATGTCAATGACAAACCTTGGCCCAAACAACTGCAAGTGGGGGCCGGAGCACAAGGTATCGCCTTATTAAAAGATGTGCCCATCTGGTACGAGTTGTGGCGAAATATCAACGGCTTCCCTGCCGATTACTACAAGCCACAGCAAAATACCCAAGATGCCAAGGCCAATAAATCAACTGCCCCATGATGCGTGCAATGAATTTTTTTATAGGGCTATCGTTAGGATGCATCGGTACTATCTGTGGTCCAAAAAGTACTATGGCCCAGCCCATCACAACAAAAGAGACCCGCACGATTTCGACGGGTAATAATCCGGCTGAAAAAACCTTATCGGCACAAGAAGTAATGCAATTGGTAAGACAGTTTCATCCCATTGCCAAACAGGCCGGTATTCAAGTACAGCAAGCCGCAGCCAAACTATTGGCGGCCAGGGGAAGTTTTGACCCGGTTCTCTCACAGCGAATGGCCGAAAAAACATTTGACGGAACTTCTTATTACGAATACAATAATCCTGAACTGAGCATACCTACCTGGTTTGGCGTAGAGGTAAAGGCGGGGGTAGAAACGATCAATGGAAACCGTGTCAACACCAGCGAAACCAGTGGTACCAGCAACTATATTGGTATTAGCGTTCCGCTGGGGCGCGATCTGTTGATGGACAAACGTCGAGCTGCCTTACAAACGGCAAAGGTGATGCGAGAGGCTTCGTATGCTGAGCAGCAACGCATGCTAAACGACCTGTTACTCGATGCTCAAAAATCATATTGGAGCTGGTACAAGCATTTCCAGGTCTTACGGGTATTAGACGAAGCCGTGGCCATCAATGAAAAAAGAATGGCTTTTGTCAGAGGGGCCTTTCGACAGGGAGATCGTCCAGCACTTGATACGACAGAAGCCCTGGCCCAATTACAGCAGCTGCAAGTTCAACAACAAGAAGCGCAACTGGAGCTACGGAATAGCCAATTGGAACTATCCGTCTTTCTGTGGACGGCCGAAGAAAGCCCCTACCTGCTTCCCGATGAGGTAAGCCCCATTGTGCCCGGAGGAGAACCTGCAATTGAATCATCACCGCTGCCTGTACTGGACAGCTTGCTGCTAAGCGCAAGAAAGAATCATCCAGAACTATTACTCTACAATTATAAACTGCAGGCCCTATCGATCGAAAAAAGATATCGCTTTCAACAACTGCTACCGCAAGCCGATCTTCAATATAATTTTCTACAAGAAGGAAGCCGCTTTGCCAATACGATCAAGGCTCCGCTTTTTGATAATAATTTTCAGTACGGACTCAAGATGAGCATTCCCCTGCGCCTGTCGGCTGAGCGGGGAAACTATAAAAATACCAAGCTGACCATCAATTACGTCAGATGGGAGCAAGACCTTAAATCAACGCAGATAGAAAATAAAGTCAAGGCGTATTTTAACGAGTTGGTCAATCTGCGCAAGCAGGTGGCCTTACAAACAAAAGCTTATGCCAATTACTACCTACTGCAACGCGGAGAAGAAATTCGCTTTAGTATTGGGGAGAGTTCCCTCTTCTTGGTCAATGCAAGAGAGAATAAGCGGCTGGAAGCTTTACAAAAATTACAAGAACTGAAGGCAAAATTGGCACTCGCCAGCTATCAATTGAGCTGGGCCACAGGACGATTTAACTAATAAAATCAGTTTGGGGAATAAAAAATTAGTACTTTACTACTTTATTTTCCCCGAATGAAGAACACTCCAAAATTCAAGGACTACGCCAACAGTCTGCCCAACGATATTACTGCCGCTATTGTAGTATTTCTGGTGGCTCTTCCGCTTTGTCTAGGGGTGGCCCTGGCCTCGAATGCTCCTTTATTCAGTGGCATTATTGCGGGAGTAGTAGGAGGCGTTATCGTAGGGCTGGCCAGTCGCTCTCACCTCAGCGTTAGTGGCCCCGCAGCCGGTTTAACTGCAATCGTTGCCGCGGCACTGACCATGCTTCCCTCCTTTGAAACCTTTTTACTCGCGGTCGTATTGGCCGGTATTTTTCAATTAGCACTTGGCTTTGCTAAGGCCGGGATCATAGGAGACTATGTGCCGGATAGTGTGATCAAGGGTATGCTGGCTGCCATTGGTCTCATCTTATTACTAAATCAATTTCCACATTTACTGGGAGATGATTCGCAATTTGAAAGCGATGAGGGCGTCCCCCCTAGGAAAGGAAATATTTTCTCGAACTTTTTTTATGCATTCGGCAATATTAATAAGACGGCCCTGGTGATCGGTGGTGCCGCTCTTATCTTAAATATCGCTTGGGAAAAACTACAGTCCGTTCGTGGTGGATGGCTTCGCTTTATTCCCGGCCCCTTACTGATGGTGATCCTGGCGGTTGTGCTCAATAAACTGTTCTTGGCCGGGCATGCCCTACCTCCCTTAGAAGGTGAACACTTGGTCATACTACCCGCTGCCACGAACTCCACCGAATTTTTTTCGTTTTTTTCGCGGCCTGACTGGGAAGCCATATCCAACCAACAAGTATGGACCGTGGCCCTTACACTGGCCCTGGTGGCGAGTCTCGAAACACTACTGAGCATTGAGGCGGTAGATGAGCTCGATCCTTACAAGCGAATTACTCCTACTAATCGCGAATTGAAGGCGCAAGGTATCGGCAATATCCTATCCGGATTATTAGGCGGATTGCCCGTAACTAGTGTGATCGTTCGATCTTCTGCCAATGTGAATGCCGGAGCTAAGACCAAATTGTCTACGATCTTTCACGGATTACTTCTTTTGCTCTGCGTGGCCCTGATCCCGAACCTTTTGAACCAGGTCCCCAAAGCAGCCCTAGCCGCTATCTTGGTCTTTACAGGATATAAGCTGGCCAAACCAGCCTTATTTATCAGCTACTATAAGAAAGGATGGGACCAATTTGCCCCGCTGGTGATTACGATTATCGCCATCTTGATGACCGATCTGCTTAAGGGCGTTGTGATCGG
>Ga0078894_10000391_pt1 | contig 30215 bp, 26 predicted proteins | sample LauGreSu1BDMLBSD_2_FD_67506 | JGI IMG/M metagenome (GOLD analysis project Ga0078894, IMG submission 67506) | Freshwater lake microbial communities from Lake Michigan, USA - Su13.BD.MLB.SD (version 4) (version 4) | ecosystem: Environmental > Aquatic > Freshwater > Lake | place: Lake Michigan... | reverse complement strand
GCTCAATCTTGAGCACCCGCGCGCCCAGATCGGCCAACATCATGGTGCAGTGGGGACCGGCCAGCGCGCGCGTCAGGTCGATCACCACCAGGTTCTGCAAGGGGGGCGCCAGGTCTTTAGACCCCAAGGCTGCTTCTGCCATGGAAGGCCTATTTCTCGGTCTTGAGGTTGGCAGCTTGGATCACCTTTTCGAAGCGGGTCATGTCCGACTTGATGATGGCAGCAAACTCAGCCGGTGAGGTGGTGGTGGGCTCCAGGCCCTGGCTCTGCAGGTTCTCGCGCACATCGGGCAGGGCCATGACGGCGGCGATCTCGGCGGCCAGCTTGTTGACCAACTCTCTGGGCGTTGAGCCGTGGGCCAGGATACCGGCCCAGGTGCCTGCCTCATAGCCGGGCAGGCCGGCCTCTGCAAAGGTGGGCACTTCAGGGAGCGCCACCGAGCGAGTGCGGCCTGAAATGGCCACGCCCTTGAGCTTGCCAGCCTTGATGTGCGAGATCACCGCAATGGGCGAGCTGAAATACGCTTGCACATGTCCGGCCAGGGTGTCATTGAGGGCCGGGCCACTGCCCTTGTAGGGCACCACCTGCAACTTGACACCGGCCATGGTGTTGAAGGTTTCAGCCGCCAGATGGGTCAGGCCCGCATTGTCGCCAGCGGCGAAATTGATGGCCGAGGGATTGGACTTGGCCAGGGCGATGAACTCACGCAAATTATTGGCGGGTACGGCCGGATGCGCGACCATGATCAGGTCGAAACGGTAGAGGGTGCTGACCGGCGAGAAGTCACGCTCGGTGTTGTAGGGCAGGCGGGCCATCATGTGCGGGTTGATGGTGTGGGTGTTGACCACCATCACCATATGGTGGCCATCGGGCGGGGACTTGAGCAGCTCCTCGGAGGCGATCACGCCATTGCCCCCAGGTTTGTTGTCAACGACCACCGCTTGGCCAAGGCGCTCGCTGAGTTTTTGGCCCAGCAGGCGGGCCACCACGGTGGTGCTGCCGCCGGGCGGAAAGGCCACGATGATGCGCATGGGCTTGTTTGGGAAGCCAGGCTGAGCCCAACTGCTGCCAGCGGCTGCGGCCAGGCTCAGGCTGATGAAGCTGCGGCGGGTGCTGTGGTTCATGATGGGCTCCTTATTCCGAACGGATATTGGCGCTGCGAACCACGGCGGTCCACTTTTTTTCTTCGGATATCCACATCTTGCCGAAGCCCTCGAGCGTGCTAGGCACCGGCTCGGCGCCCAGCTTTTCATAGCGAGCCCGCACCGCTGGATTGGCCAGGGCCTTGTTGACCTCGGTATTGAGGCGCTGCAGCACCGCCTGCGGCGTGCCCTTGGGGGCCACAAAACCATACCAGGCGGTGACATCAAAGCCCTTGATGCCCTGCTCGGAAATCGTCGGTATGGTCGGCGTGAGGCTGGCTTTGTCCAGGCTGGTGACGGCCAGGGCCTTGACCGCTCCGCTCTTGACATGCTGCGACGAAGACACGACCGTGTCCATCATCATGCTCAACTGCCCACCGAGCACATCGGCCAGGGCGGCCGAGCTGCCCTTGTAGGGCACATGCAGGATGTCGACCTGGGCCATGGACTTGAACAATTCCATGCCCACATGGTTGATCGAACCATTGCCCGCCGAGCCATAGGACAAACTGCCCGGCTTGGCCTTGGCCAAGGCCAGCAATTCGCCGAGGTTAGTGACGGGCAGCTTGTTGTTCGTGATCAAAATAAACGGTGAGCTGCCGATCAGGGCGATGGGCACAAAGTCGCCGATGGGATCAAAGCTCAGGTTTTTGCTGAGCGAGGGCATCATGGAGGTCGCGGTGGTGCCCACATAGAGTGTGTAGCCGTCGGGAGCGGCCTTGGCTACCAGCGCCGCGCCCAGCGCCCCACCCGCGCCAGGGCGGTTGTCGATCACGATCTGCGCTTTCATGTCCTCGGACATCTGCTGGGCCACGATGCGGGCCAGCACATCGGTACCGCCGCCCGGCGCAAAAGGCACGACGATGCGGATCGGTTTATCCGGAAAGCCGGCTTGTCCCATGGCTGTCGCACACGACAGGACGAGACTCATGGCGAGCAAGAGGCGGCGGCAGGATCTGGGTTTCATGGCAGTCTCCAGGTTATGGGTCAGAAAAGGTGCGAGGGCTTATGCACCGACGGATCGGCGTGGCGCGTTCTTCTCGATGTAGGCGATGATTTTTTCGATGGGCGTGCCAGGCAAAAAGATTTCGCTCATGCCCGCCGCCTTGAGCGCCGGGATGTCCTCGTCGGGGATGATGCCGCCGGCCACGACCATCAGGTCCTCGCGGCAGCCGCGCGCGCGCAGGGCCTGCATCAGGTCCGGGCCGAGCTGCAGGTGGTCGGCGGCCGCGAAGTTGACCGCCACCACATCGGCGTCTTCGTCCACAGCGGCGCTGGCGATCTGGTCGACCGACAGGCGCATGCCCAGGTAGATGACTTCCATGCCGGCGTCACGCAGCGCGCGGGTCACCACCTTGATGCCGCGGTCATGCCCGTCCAGCCCAGGCTTGCCGGCGATGATGCGTATCTTGCCCTGTGGGTCTTTGGCTTGCATATCAGTAACTCTGCATTGGGTTGTGCACGCCCCAGCAGCGGCGCAGCACGCCGCAGATCTCGCCCAGGGTGACGCGGGCCTTGGCAGCCTCGATGAACAAGGGCATCAGGTTGTCGCTGCCGCGCGCAGCCTGCTCAATGCGCTCAAGCATGGCGGCAGCGCGGTCCGCGTCACGCCGCTGGCGCAACAGGGCCAGGCGTTCGCACTGGGCTTTTTCCAGGCTGTCGTCGACGCGGAAGGTCTCGATCGGGTCGGCCTCACGACCTTCTTGCGGCAGGTATTTATTCATCGCGACGAACACATGCTCTGCGCTTTCGACCTTCTGCTGAAAGGCGTAGCTGGACTCTTCAATGGCTTGCTGGACCCAACCGCTCTCGTGTGCGGCAATCATGCCGCCCATCTCGTCGATCTGCTGGAGGATGGCTGCGGCGCGCTCTTCAATCTCATTGGTCAGCGACTCGACGTAATACGATCCGCCCAGCGGGTCTATGGTGTTGGTGATGCCAAATTCATCAACCATCATCTGCTGGGTGCGCAGCGCGATCTTGGCGGCGCGCTCGGTCGGCAGCGCGAAGGCCTCATCCAGGCCTGCCGTGAAAATGGCCTGGGCGCCGCCCAGCGCGCCAATCAGGGCGTGCATGGCGATGCGAACAATGTTGTTCTCAGGCTCCTGGCGGGTGAGCGTGGAGCCCAGCGTGCCGCAGTAGATGCGAAACATCGCAGAGCGCGGGTCCTTGGGCTGGAAGCGCTCTTGCATGACACGGGTAAACAGGCGCCGGGCCGCCCGAAACTTGGCCACTTCTTCAAACAAGTCGCGGTAGCAGCCCAGCGAATACGAAAGACGCGGCGCGAATTCATCGACATCCAGGCCCCGCTCCAGCGCCGATTCAATGTAGACGATGGCATGGGCCAGGGCAAAAGCCACCTCCTGTACGGCCGTCGCACCGGCCTCGCGCATGTGCACACCGGTGATGGACAGGGTATTCCACTTGGGCACGTGGTGGAAGCAGTGCTCGATCAGGTCGGTGGTCAGGCGCAGCGAGGGACGCACCGGAAAGATATAGGTGCCGCGCGCCACATACTCTTTGAGGATGTCGTTTTGCGTCGTGCCTTGCAGCACCCCCAGATCAATGCCGCGCTCCTGCGCCATCGCCAGGTAAAAGGCCAGGATGATGGGGGCCGTGGCGTTGATGGTCATGGCCACGCTCACGTCCTGCACCGGGATGCCGTCGAAGAGCGCATGCATGTCTTCGATGGAGTCGATCGCCACCCCCACCTTGCCAACCGAGCCCTTGGCCTGCGGCGCGTCAGAGTCGTAACCAATCTGGCTGGGCAGATCAAAAGCGATGGTCAGGGCCTTCTCATTGAGCCCGAGCAGATACTTGAAACGCTGGTTGGTCTCTTGCGGCGTGCCAAAGCCCGAGTAGGGTCGGATGGTCCAGAGCCGGCCCCGGTACATGGTCGGGTAGACGCCCCGGGTAAAAGGCGCCTGGCCTGGAAAGCCAAGGTCACGCTCATAGTCGCGGCCCGCCAGATCGGCTGGTGTGTACAGGCGCTTGATCGGGATGTTGGCCTCTGAGATGAACTCGGCCTTGCGCTCGGGTGATTTTTTGAGCACCGGCGCGAGCGTTTGCTCATGCCAGCGCTTCATCGCCTCGGCCAGGTTGGCGCTGCCCGAAGCAGCGGTAGATGTCGCTGAATCGCTCATGCGCCTGCCCTTGTCTTGGAGCTTGACCATTTATAGATGTTGTTGCGCTGTACCGCCGAAGAGCCGCCAATGATGGGCAGCAGCAAGGCGTCGCGCACATAGCGCTCAGCGTCGAAGTCCTTCACATAGCCATAGGCGCCGTGGATGGTCTGGCATTCCAGCGCAATCGTCTTGGCCGCTTCGGTGGCAAACAGCTTGGCCATGGAGGTTTCGACGCCGCAGGGGATGCGCTCATTGGCCATCCAGGCGGCGTGGTAGAGCATGAGGCGGGCGCCGTGCAACTGGGTCTTCATGTCGGCCAGCTTGTGCTGGATGGACTGGTAGTTTTCAATGGTCTTGCCAAACTGGCGCCGTTGGCGGGCGTAGTCCCAGGCGTCGTCAAGTGCCGCGCGGGCAATGCCCACCGCAATGGCGGCCACTTCGAGTTTTTCAACATCGAGGCCGGAGCCGACGATCATCTTCCAGCCGCGGTTCCAACCCTCTTCGCCGCCCATGACATTGTCAAAAGGCACCTCGACGTTGTCAAAGCTCACGTCGGTGGTTGCCGCGCCGTGGGTGCCCAGGGTGTGTATGGGGGTGATGGTGACGCCAGGGGTAGCGGGCGGGATCATCACCATGGACAGGTTGTTGTAGCGCTCCTCTTCCGGTCCGGTGCGCACCAGGGCGTAGATGTAGTTGGAGATGGCCGAGCCGGTGCAAAAGCGCTTGGCGCCGTTGATGCGCACCATGCCGCCGGCCACCCGTTCAGCCCGAGTTTTCACGCTGGCCAGGTCGGCGCCGGTGTCGGGCTCGGTCCAACCGTAAGAGAAGATGAGCGAGCCATCGACCACCTTGGGCAGCAACTCGCGCTTTTGCGCCTCAGTGGCACAGTCGACGATGTTCATCCCCGCGTAGCAGGCGCCCATGATGTAGGGAATGCCCACAGCCGAGCTGCGCCGAGAGAGCTCTTCAATCACCACCATGGTGGCCAGAATGTCGCGGCCGGCGCCGCCGTATTCCTCAGGCACCGTCAGCCCCATCACGCCAAGCTGGGCCAGCTTGTCAAAGACATCGCGCGGGAAGTAGTTGTCCCGGTCCCAGCGCTGCGCCAGTGGGCGGGGCATTTCCTTTTCAACAAAGCGGTCCAGGACGTCGCGCAGTTGGCGGATGTTGTCCGGTTCGGTGAAATTCATCCTGGCCTTTTTTATCAAGGGTGGTCGGCTTGAGCGGTGCTTTAGCGCCCGACAAACACCGGCTTGCGCTTTTCGCGGAAAGCGTTGACCGCCTCCTGATGGTCAAGCGTCACGTTGGACATGGCCTCATAGGCCAGCGAGGCGTCCATGACGCTGGTGGCCAGTTGCTTGAGGCCGATGTTGACCGAAAGCTTGGTCCACTTGATCGCCTTGATCGCGCCGGCGGCCAGGGTGTCGGCAAACTGCGCCACCTGGGCGTCGAGTTCGGCCAGCGGCACCACATGGTTGATCAGGCCCATGCCAGCGGCTTGGGTGGCCGTCATCAGGTTGCCGGTCATCAGGTATTCCTTGGCGCGGGCATAGCCTATCAGCTGGGGCCAGATGACCGCACCGCCGTCACCGGCGACCAGGCCGACCGAGACATGGGGGTCGCCGATCTTGGCGCTGTCGGCAGCAAACACGATGTCGCAAAACAAGGCGATGGTGGCGCCCAGGCCGGTGGCATGGCCGTTGAGCTTGGCAATCACAGGCTTTTCGCAGTCGAGCAGCGAAAAAATGATTTGCTTGGCCTCGCGCGCGGTCTTCTCAAAGGAAGCCGGCTCGTCAATCATTTTCTGGAAAAACACCACGTCGCCGCCCGAAGAAAAGGCGCGGCCGGCGCCGGTGAGCACCACGATATCGGAGTCTGCGTCGTTGGAGGCGTCGGTAAAAACGCGGGCCAGTTCCTCGTGCATCACCTCGTCGACCGCATTGAGCGTGGCAGGTCGGTTCATGGTGATCTCAAGAATGCGGCCCCGCCGCGCAAAGCTCAGGGTGGTGTAGGTATCGAACTGCACGGGACTCTCCTCCAGTTTGTTTTATCGCCCGATGATGGCAAACTTCGACCGAAGAATCAACAGTCACTGAATTGCCATTCATTGGGATGAACCCTAGAATTTCCACACAAGAACAAGGACCCGAGCATGCTTTCCAGTGAAATTGCAGGCGCCGACAAGCTCACCGCTGGTGGTCGCCAACGCAAGCGACTGACCCGCCAGGAGCGCGCCCCCGATGCGCGCGATCAAATCTTTGCCGCCGCCGCCAAGGTGGTAGGCGAGCTCGGTTATGCAGCGGCCTCCATCACTCGCATCACCGAAGAGGCGGGTATGGCGCAGGGCACCTTCTACCTGTACTTCGCCTCACGCCAAAGTCTGTTTGATGAGCTGCTGCCGCATGTGGGCAAGGACATGCTGCACTTTGTGGGGACCCGCGTGGCTGGCGCCAAAGACATCCTCGACATGGAAGAGCGTGGCTTTCGCGCCTTTTTTGAATTCCTCGGCTCCAACCCGGGCTTCTTTCGCATCCTCAACGAGGCGGAGGTGGCCGCGCCCAAAGCACATGAGGAACACTTTCGGCGCACGGTGAGCCACTTTGTGCAAGCCATTGAAGCGGCGATGCAGGCCGGCCAGGTCCGCAACTTCAAGCGCAGCGAGATCGAAACCCTGGTGTATGTGCTGATGGCTGCCCGCAGCTACCTGTACATGCGCTATGTCAAGGGTCAGGGCGCCGGTGCCCGCCTGCCCGAGAAGGTCATCAAGACCTATATGCGCCTGGTGCGCAGCGGCCTCAATTAGCCTGAGGGCCAGTCAGCCCGGCTTAAGCGCTCGGGCGAGCAACTGCTGTACCGCCCCTGGAAAATCCTGCTGCCCTTGCAGCAAAGCCTGGCCTATGGCTTGCAGGCTGGCCTCGTCCAGCGCCGCGATGCGCTGCTGCAAGACTTGTCCGGCCATCGCAGCCAGCGTTTTTTGCAAGCGGCGCATGCGCTCCTGCGCGGGCGCCGGCACCCGCGCGGCGTGGGCCGCATAGACCGCATCGAGCAAGTCGACGGCGCCCGCACCGGTGCTGGCGGTGGTGGCGATCACCGGTGGCATGGGGCCACTGCCCAGGTGAGCCGCTGCCTGCAGCGCCCGGATCAGGCCCTGCGCGCCCGGCAGGTCGGACTTGTTGACGGCGTACACATCGGCCATCTCGAGCACGCCGGCCTTGATCATCTGCACCTCGTCGCCCATGCCAGGAGCGCACACCAGCACGGTCAGTTGGGCCAGGCCACTGACCTCGGTCTCGGACTGCCCGACCCCCACCGTCTCGACAATGATCAGGTCCTTGCCGGCCGCATCAAGCACATCGACCACCCTTGACGCCGCCGCTGACAAGCCCCCTAAATGACCACGGGCAGCCAGGCTGCGCACAAACACACCACTGTCGCCCGCCATGGCCAGCATGCGGATGCGGTCGCCCAGCACCGCCCCGCCAGTCAAGGGGCTCGAAGGATCGACCGCCACCACACCGACCTGCAAATTGCGCCGGCGCGCCTCAGTGATGCACGCGGCAATCAAGGTGGATTTGCCCGCACCCGGGGCGCCGGTAAAGCCCACCACCACCGCCCGACCCAGCCGGGGGTAGACGGCGGCCAGCACCTGAGGTGCATCCAGGGTGTGCTCTTCCACCGCCGTGATGGCACGGGCCAAGGCGGCGCGCTGCCCATCGAGCGCAGCGCTCAGCCAGACGGGGGGCTGGTGAGGAGGTGGTGGGTAAGCTTCGGTGCTCAAGATAGGGCAGATGTTAACAATCGAGCCGCGCCAGGCTTGGACACAAGGCCAGACACCATCGCTACGGGAATCCCCTGACTCGCAACAGATATTGAGCCTTTGACACGGATCCGTAAATGGTTTGACAATTAAAAATCGGTTGGAGAGGCGCGATTCTGATCACCGGCGCAGATCCGGACAACTGCCCTCCAGCAGAGGTCGACGAGCCCATAAAAATCTTGGGAGGCAAGCACCATGACACAGACCATAGGATCGGGCAGGGGCGAGGACAAGCACACGCCCAGGCGGCGGCGAGAACTGCTTCAAGGCGCGCTGGTCGCTGGCGCTGCAATGGCGGCCAGCCCCTGGGTCAAGGCCGACAGGTTTCCGAGCAAACCCATCAAAATTGTGGTGCCCTACACCCCGGGCACGGGCAGCGATGTGCTAGCGCGCACCATCGCTCAGAGCATCACCGAAAAGACCGGTCATGCGGTGGTGGTCGAAAATCGAGAGGGCGCAGGCAGCTTGATTGGCACCCAGGTGGTGGCCAAGTCAGCGCCCGACGGATACACCATCATGATCGCGGCCAACACCCTGGTCATCCTGCCGAGTCAGTCGGCCAAGCCGCCATTTGATCCGATCGCCGATTTTCAGCCGATCATGAAAGTGGCGACCATCCCTTTCGTGCTGGCAGCCAGCCCGAGCCTGAAGATCAACACCATGAAGGAGTTGATGGCCTTTGCCAAGGCGAACCCTGGCAAGCTGACTTATGGCACCTCGGGGCCTGGGCCAGCGCAAAACGAGATGGAGTTGCTCAAACAAGTGGCCGGGGTCGACATCATGGAGGTGCCCTACAAGAGCACCGCACAGGCGATGACCGACCTGATGGGCGGGCAGCTGTCGCTGTTCCCCTCGGTGGTATCGGTGGCGCTGCCGCATGTGCAGTCGGGCCGGATCAAAGGGCTGGCACTGATGGATGTCAGGCGCACGCCCCAGCTGCCGGACCTGCCGACCATCGTCGAGGGGCTGGGCATTGCGGGCTACACGCCCACACCGGTCTGGTACGGCTTTGTGGCGCCCGCCAAGACTGCACCGGATGTGGTGGCCAGCCTGTCGTCCATGATCCAGGGCGCCATGGATTCGGCCGCGGTGAAAACCCGCCTGGGCACTTTGGGGGCACAAATGACCCTGGCCGATACCCCGCGTTTCGCAGCAGAGATCAAAACCGAATACGAAAATTCCGCAGCCCTGGCCCGGCGCCTGGGCTTGGTGAAGTGAGCGCGTTTAGGTCTAAGCGGCCTTGACCGATCGCCGCACCTTACCGACCGGCCGCATCTTGCGCGCCGGACTGCTGAGTACGTCAATCGTCATCGGCCCCTCGTAGGCGGCAAGCACCAGATCGCGCATCTGCTCCAAATGCACCCGCCAGAAGCGCTCGACCTCGACCGCCTTGCCCGCCCGCAACAAGGTCAGCGCCTGTTCCCGCCGACGCAAGCTTTCCTGCCGCAGCCTGTCGACGCTGGCCTTGTCTCGGGTCCGCTCGGTCACATGTTCGTGCTGGCGGCGGATGATGTCGTAAATCAGTGCAGCCATCAAATGGAGCGTGTTGTTGCCGCAGTGGCGGGTGATCAGCATGGAAAACATGGCGCTGAGGTCGGCGTAGCGGGCCAGGTCACTGCGGGCGGCCTGACGCGCCTGCTCGATATTGGCCTGCAGCTCATCAAACACCGCTTTATCGCCCTGCGCGGCCAGCAAGGCGGCCGCCGGAGGCTCGATCACGGTGCGGGCAAACCAGAGATCGGGCAAGGTGGTTCCCTGCAGCTGCAGAAAGACGCCGACCTGGCTGGCAACCGCGCCCAGATCGATGGAACTGACCCGCGCGCCCCCGTGCTTGCCGCGGCTGATGCTGATCAGCGACTCCGACTCCAACAGACGCAGCGCCTCGCGCATGGTCGGACGCGAGACCGCGAACTCGGACTGCAGCACGCTTTCGGGCTGCAGCTTGTCCCCCGGCTTGAGCCGGCCCATGACGATCTGCTGGCGCAACTCGGCAGCCACCAATTCCGCGGCCTTGGGGCGCTTGGGCGCCGCAGCGCCTGTACCAGACCGAGGGGAGACAGATTGAAGCATGGCTTGGATTATCACTGGCCGTCGGCCCGGATGACTCGCGCGCGACGCGGGCAGTTGACTGTTTCAGCCGGGCCTGCATAATAGTTAGACAATTAAACCAGCGAGGGTAGGCGCCGCGATGAACTGGCCGACCGTGGTGTACAGCGAGGAGATCATGCGCGAGGGCTTTGGGATTGCCGACCCCGGCATTGCCCTGTCAGACCGCGTTCGTCTGCTCGAGGCGCTGTCGGACACAGGCCTGCAGCGAATTACCGTCGGCGCCTTTGTCAGCCCCAAGTTTGTGCCACAAATGGCATGCTTTGAGGAACTGCTGCGCTCATTTACCCCGCGCCCCGGTGTGCAGTACCTGACCTTCATGCACAACCACAAGGCCCGGCTCAAGGCCCAGCAGTTCTCGCCGCCCCTGGCGGTGGAAGCAGAGGTGGTGACCTTGTTCCAGGACATTTGCGACGTCCATCAGCGGCGCAATGTCAACCGCTCGATCGAAGAGTCCATGCAGACCTGGCCGGAGCTGATCGCCCAGGCTCAAAGCCGCGGCGTCCGGCGCGCCCGCGCTGGCATCGCCTCGGCCTGGGGGTCGAACTTCCTGGGCAAGTTTTCCGCGCACTACCGCCTGTGGTCGCTGCAACAGCAGATGGACATCTTGGGCCATGCCGGACTGGAAGTGTTCGAAATTGGCCTGCACGACTCGCAAAGCTGGTGCCTGCCCCATGAGATCGAGGCCGATCTGCGCGAGATCAAGCGACGTTGGCCACACGTTCAGCACTTTCACCTGCACATGCACGATGCCCGCGGCATGGCACTGCCCTGCATCTACGCCGCGCTGCGGGCCCTCGATCCCAGCGACACCGTGCTTATCGACGGCACACTCGGCGGCATCGGCGGTGGCCAGTTCTGTGGCAATGGCATTGCGTCGGGCATGGTCCCCACAGAGGACCTGCTGCACATGCTAGAGGGCATGGGCGTCGACACCGGCATCGACCTGAACAAGATCATCGACTGCGTCTGGATGCTGGAGAAGATGGTCGGACACGCGGCCTTTGGCCATGTTTCCAAAGCAGGTCCTCGGCCGAGCAAAGCGGCCCAGTTCTACGACCCCAACCTGCCAGCCATCGAGAGCCTACAGGCTGCCAGACACTTCAAGCTCGGCTCGGCCGCCTATGCCGGGCAAACCTATTCACCCTGGAAGCAGGCCATCACCGGCCCTTGGTTCCAGGGGCCAAGCGAAAACACCTAAAAACCTTGAGAGGACGATCCCCCATGAACTTCAGCCTGACCGACAACCAGATCATGATTCGCGATTCGGTGCGCGACTTCGCCGAAAAGGAGCTGCTGCCGCACTACAAGCACTGGGATCGCAGCGGCGAGTGGCTGACCAAGGACTACATGCAGAAGATTGTGGACATGGGCCTGCTCAGGCTGCGCCTGCCGGAGAAATTCGGCGGTCAGGGCTACTCCTTCGTCGACTGCGGCATCGTGTGTGAAGAGATCGGCCGCGCCGACCACCAAATCCGCTACATCGTCTCCAACGCCATCCACATTGGCGAAATGGCCCACGCGATGCACCCGGATTTGCAGGATGAATGGATTCCACGGATCGCCAACGGCGAGATGATGTCCCTGGCTTTCACCGAGCCACGCGGCGGCGCCGATGCCGGCAACATCGTCACCAAGGCGGTGCGCGACGGCGACGACTGGGTGCTCAACGGCGAGAAGACCAGCATCACCTTCACCGGGGTCTCCAAGGTGGTCTTCGTCTCGGCACGCACCGGAGGACCTGGCCCACGTGGCCTGTCCTTCTTCCTAGTGCCAACCGACACCCCCGGGGTGAAGATGGTCAACTTCGAGCGCATGGGTCAAAAGCTCGACCGCGGCGGCAGCTTCTTCTTCGACAACGTGCGCATCCCGGCGCGCAACATGATCGGCAAGGAAAACGAAGGCTTCATCTGGGCCATGACCATCATTGGCTACAACCGCAACTTCGTGCCCCTGGCCTGCATTGGTGCCGCCCAGAAATCGCTGGAGGAAACCACCGAGTACCTCAAACAGCGCAAGATCATGGGCAAGTCCGCCACCCAATGGCAGGGCGTGGCCCAAGAGCTGGCCATCTGCGCCACTCAGCTGGAGTCTGCCCGCATGCTCTGCTACAAGGGGCTGTCCCTCAAGGACATGGGCCTGCGCCATGACGCCGAATCGTCGATGGCCAAGTGGTGGGGTGTGAAGGTGGCCAATGACACCCTGGCCACCTGCATGCGCCTCAATGGCCACTACGGCTGGGCCAAAGACCTGCCGCATGAGCAGCGCCTGCGCGATTGTCTGGGCATGGAATCGGCCGACGGCCCGCGGGAGGTGCACCTGGGCATCATCGCCCGCGACATCGTCGGCAAGCAGTTCGCACCCTTCTGAGGCAAGAGGCCCAAGCGATGTTGGACCCGAGCACTCTGGGCTGGACCTTGTCGCAGCGCGATGACGGCTGCTCCGGCATCGTCGGCCCGCCGCAGCTCAGTGCTCAGGCCTGCGACTTAAGCCCTGCCCTGCGCAAAATCAGCTGAAAAGGCAGACCTTCATGGGCCCCTTGCATGGACTCAAAGTCATCGAACTGGCGGGCATAGGGCCAGGGCCGATGGCGGCCATGTTGTTGGCCGATATGGGCGCCACGGTGCTGCGGGTAGACCGCAAGGAACCCGCAAGCCTGGGGGTGCCGCGGCCCCTGAAGTACGACCTGCTGCTGCGCAACCGACGCAGCCTGCCGCTGGACCTCAAGCAGGCTGCCGCCATCGAACTGGTGCTGGACATGGTCAGCAGCTCAGATGTGCTGATCGAGGGCTTTCGGCCCGGCGTGACCGAGCGAATGGGCCTGGGGCCAGATGCCTGCCTGGCACGCAACCCCCGGCTGATCTACGGTCGCATCACCGGCTGGGGCCAAAGCGGGCCCATGGCGCAGGAGGTAGGACACGACCTGAACTACATCGCGCTGACCGGCGCTTTGCATGCTTTCGGCCGAGCCGGTCAGGCCCCCGCACCACCGATCAACCTGGTGGGTGACTTCGGCGGTGGCACGCTCTACCTGGTGATGGGAATACTGGCTGCCCTGCACGAGCGCCAAAGCTCGGGCCAGGGCCAGGTGGTCGATGCGGCCATGGTCGATGGCGTGGCCTCCCTGATGACACAGCCCCATGGCAGCTTGGCCGCCGGTGTGATCAGCACCGAACGTGGCACCAATCCCACCGACTCCGGCGCGCCTTTTTATGACGCCTACGCCTGCTCCGATGGCCTATGGGTATCGCTGGCCGCGGTGGAGACCAAGTTCTATGCCCAGGCGCTGGGTGTGCTGGGCTTGCCCGAGCTGCTGGCCGACCAATGGAAGCGCGAAGCCTGGCAGGCGGCCAAAGCGCGCATCGCCGAGCGCTTTGCTACCCGCAGCCGCGCCCAGTGGTGCCAGGCCTTCGAAGGTGTTGACGCCTGTTTTGCACCGGTGCTCACGCTCGAAGAAGCGCCGCAGCACCCGCACCTGAAAGAGCGTGGCGTCTACGACCAAATCGACGGCGTGACCCAGCCCATGCCAGCGCCACGCTTTAGCCGCACGCCCTCGCCCAAGCCCAAGCCCTTCCGGCCCTGGAGCAAGGACGAGGCGCGCGAGATTCTCGCCCCCTGGCTGGATGACGCTGCCATCGAAGCAGCGCGCCAGGCCCATTTGCTGGATTGATTCACACCACCCCCCCACAGACAGGAGAGACAAATGAGACAAGTACACAAGCCCGCCTCCAACACGCAAGACGCCATCCAACGCCGCCATCTGCTCGGCGGCGGCGCAGCAGGCATGCTGTGGGCCATCGGCGTGCCCGCCCAAGCGCAGGCGGACTTTCCGAATCGGCCGATCAAGATCGTGGTGCCCTACTCGGCCGGCACCGGCAGCGATGCCCTGGCCCGTACCGTGGCCCAGGGCGTGACCGACAAAACCGGTAAGCCGGTGATCGTCGAAAACCGTGAAGGCGGCGGCAGCCTGATCGGCACGATGGCGGTGGCCAAGGCGCCAGCGGACGGCTACACCATTCTGATTGCCGCCAACCCCATGGCCATCGTGCCAGCCAGCCAGTCACAGCCCCAGTACAACCCAGCCCGAGACTTTGCGCCGGTGGCCAAGGTCGGCGTCATTCCCCTGGTGCTGGCCACATCGCCCAGCCTGGGCTTCAAGTCGGTGCGCGACCTGATCGCCCATGCCAAGGCCAATCCTGGCAAGCTCAGCTACGGCTCGTCTGGCGCGGGCACCATCAGCCAGCAAGAAATGGAGCTGTTCAAGCAAGCGGTAGGCATCGACATTCCGGAAATTCCCTACAAGAGCACGGCGCAAGCCATGACCGACCTGATCGGCGGCACGCTCTCGGTATTTCCGGTGGTGGTGCCCCTGGTGGCGCAGCACATACAGTCGGGCCGCGCCACCGGCCTGGCGGTGTTTGACGTGCGCCGCTCGCAACTGCTGCCGGACATCCCGGCCATCAGCGAGCAGGTGACCGTGCCCGGCTACACCCCCACGCCGGTTTGGTATGGCTTTGTCGCGCCGGCAGGAACACCAGCGGCCATCATCAACGCGCTGTCAACCATGATCAACGCTGCGATGGACACGCCCGAAGCCAAAACCAGGCTGACCGCGCTGGGCGCACAGCGCATCAATTTCACCAACGAGCAATTCCTCAATGATCTGCGCAGCGAATATGAAAAGGCGGGCGCCCTGGCCAAGAAGCTAGGCACCTACAAGTAATCGGGGGCCGCCATGGATCAAGGGACAAACATGAGCAGTCGCATCCCAACCCATGAGGCCCTGGCCTTGCAGCTCCAGCGACTGAACATCGCTTGCGTGTTTGGGCTGATGAGCGACGAGACCGCCGCTCTGATTGCCCACATCGACGCCGCCGGCGTGCGCTTCATCAGTGCCCGCCATGAGAACAGCGCGGTGGCCATGGCCGAAGGCTATGCCTGCGCCACCGGCAAACTCGGCGTGGCCCTGATCGGTCGGGGACCGGCCACTGCCAACGGCCTGCATGGTACGGTGTACGCACGCAAGACCGGCTCGCCCGTGCTGCTGATGCTAGGTTGCTCTGCCCAGACGCCGCCCAACCCGAATGGCTTTGGCCCCGACACCAAGGCGCTCGATGCGGTGACAGTGCTAAGCGCCGCCGGTGTGAGGCACATGACCATGCACGACCCGCAGACCGCGCCGCAAACCCTGGTGCAGGCCGCAGCGGCTGCAAGGCAAGGCCTGATGGCCTTGCTGCTGCCTATGAATGTGCTCAACGCCACCACGCCAACGCAAGCGCTGCAAGACGCTCCAGACACCCCGGCTGCCGCGGCCCCGCTTGCGGCAGGCCGACCCGCGGCCATTGAGGCGGCCGCTGCCCTGCTGCGGCAAGCCCGCAGGCCGCTGATTCTGGCCGGCTGGGGGGCGCACCGGGCTGGCGCCCGCGAGGCCATCATCGCCTTGGCAGACCATCTCGGCGCTGCGCTGGCCACAACCATGAAGGCCAAGGACTTGTTTGCCGGTCATCCTTTCGACTGCGGCGTGGTCGGCTCGTTCTCGCATGCCGCCGGCCGCCGACTGATCGAGCAATCCGACTGCGTGCTAGCAATAGGGGCGGGGCTCAATCAGCGCACCACCAGTCAGGGCAGCGCGCTGCCGGGCGGCGCCTCGCTGATCCAGGTGGACACCTCGCGGGAGGCACTCGGACGTTGGCTGCATTGCGACGTGGGCATCGTTGGCGATGCGCGGCGGGTGGCCGAGCAGTTGATGCAGGCCCTGCCACAACGTGCCGACAGCGACATGCCGCTGCGCTCGCCCGAGTTGCGCCAGTTGCTGCAGACGCATCGCCAAACACCGCAACTGGACTTTCAGGCCCATCACACGGCCAGAGCCATGGATGGACGCAGCGCCGGCGTAGAGTTCGACCGCTTGCTCCCGCGCGATCGCAACGTGGTTTACGACGCTGGCAACTTCCTGGTCTGCGCCACCTACATCGGTGTCGCTGGGCCAGCGCACATCAAGCAGGCCAGCGATTTTTCCTCCATCGGTATGGGCTTTGGCACGGCCCTGGGTTTTGCCCACGGCGATCCCAAGCGCACCACTGTGCTGTTCATCGGTGACGGCGCCTTCCTCATGACCCTGAGCGAGCTTGAAACTGCCGCCCGCGAAGGGATCAACCTGGTGGTGGTGGTGATGAACGACTGCGCCTATGGCGCCGAGCTTCATTACCTCAAGCTGCGTGGCATGCCGGTGACCACCACGCAGTTTCCAGACGTCGACTTTGCACCCGTGGCGCAGGCTTTCGGCTTCAAGACGGCCACGGTGCGCACCATCGAGGAGTTGCGCGATCTGGCGCCCATGCTGGCTGCGCCTGAGGGACCGGTGCTGATTGATTGCAAGATCAACGCCGCTATTGCCGCCGGATTTCTGCTGGAGACCGCACCGGCGCAGCGGCATTGAGGCCGCACTGGCTCGACCAAGCCTGCCCGCTCAAGCCTGCCCGATCACCTGAGCGGCCAGCAAAGCCTCGATTTCGTCCTCGCTGTAGCCCAGCTCGCCGAGCACCTGCCGGGTGTGCGAGCCCAGGGCGGGCGGCGGCTGACCGACCCGGGCGACCTGACCGTCAAAGCGCACCGCGCGCGCCACCGTCTTGACCGTCCCAAACTCGGGGCTGGTGTATTCCTGCACCATGCCCGAGGCCTGAATCTGCGGGTGCCGCGCCAACTCGGGCAGGGTATTGACCGGCGCGAAAGGAACGCCGCAGCTGACAAAGGCCTGCTCCCAGTGCTCTCGCGTTCGGCCGGCGAGCAGGGGGCGAACGATGGCCATCAAGGCATCGTAGTGGGCTCGGCGATCGGCATTGAGCGCATAGTCGGGATGCGCCGCCAACTCGGGCCTTGCGATGGCCACGCAGAACTGCTGCCACAGCTTGTTGTTACCGCAGGCGATGTAAATCCAGCCGTCTGCAGTCTCAAAGGATTCGTAGGGCACGTTGTCCGACATTGCACTGGCCGCAGCCGGCGGCGCCTGTGTGTTCTCCGCCGCCCAGGCCCGCTGCAAGCCCCAGGCCTGCAAGGCCATGGCCGAGTCTGCCAGGCACACCTCGATATGCGCACCCTCACCGCTGTTGTGGCGCTGCAAGAGCGCGGCCAAGATGCCGGCAAATGCGTTTTGCCCGGTGGTGAAGTCGATCAAGGGAATATTGATGCGCGCCGGTGCCGGCTGGCCCGGCTGCGGGATGCGCATCATGCCCGAGAAGGCCTGCATCATTGGGTCATAGCCGCGCGCATGAGCCAGTGGGCCGTTCTCGCCAAAGGCAGAAATCGTACAGTAAATCAGCCTTGGGTTGCTCTGACGCAGCCGCTCATGGCCCAGGCCCAAGCGGTCCATCACACCCGCGCTGAAGTTTTGAATCAGCACGTCGCAGCCATCGGCCAGGCGCCGCACGATCTCCAAGCCTTGCGGCTTTTTGAGGTCGACCACCACGCTGCGTTTGTTGCGGTTGACCACCAGGAACAAGGTGCCCGATCCCGGTTTGCCGGTATGAAAAGGCGCCCAGTTGCGCGAGTCGTCGCCGCTCAAGGGCTCAATCTTGATCACCTCCGCACCATAGTCGCCCAGCAACTGGCCGCAATGGGGGCCGGCAAAAATCGTCGAGAAGTCGAGCACCCGTGTGCCGGCCAGCGGTTTCATGCCTGTCATGCCTCCCCGTGTTGAGCGCGAGATAGCCGCCAAAACCCTTCAAGCGACACCCGGCTCTAATCAGTTAGACATTATAGGAAGCCGGATGTCAAGGCGACGTTCAATACCGCGCTCACGCTGCGGAAAATGGCTTCAACCGAGGTGACAAGCGCCACCGGCTGGGCGATTGACTCTTGCACCCATGCTGCTGATACTTGCGCGCATACCCAAGTCGCCCGACCCGCTCGTGCGGCAATCACAAGAACGTCGAGGAGGAGTAGGCCGTGATGAAGCACCGCATCACCCGCCAGGCAATGGCCCAGGCACTGCCTTGCTCGGACGACGCCATCCCGGCCTCTTCGTCCAAGCCGGTACGCATCATCAAAGCAAAACCATTCAGGTCGGATGAAGCCTTCCACGGATAGCCAGAGGCCTACAGGACCACTGCAGGGTCTGCGGGTGATTGACATCACCAGCACCGTGGTCGGACCGCTGGCCACGCAGATCCTGGGCGATCTTGGCGCCGATGTGATCAAGATCGAACCCCCCGGCGGCGACGCTCTTCGCTACCTCGGCCCGGCGCGCAACCATGGCATGGGCTCGCTGTTCCTGGCCTTGAACCGCAACAAGCGCAGTGTTGTGCTCGACCTCAAGCAGGCGCCGGCCCGCCAAGCGCTTGACCGCCTGATCGAGACTGCCGATGTGCTGCTGCACAACATGCGCCCTGCTGCGGCGCGCAGGCTGGGCTTGTCCTATGCAGCACTTGCACCCGCACATCCTCGCCTGGTCTATGCCAGCGCCAGTGGTTACCGCAGTGACGGGCCATTGGCCGATCGGCCAGCTTTTGATGAGGTGATTCAGGGCGGCAGCGGCATATCGGCCTTGTTTGCCCGGGCCGATGGCCAAGCGCGCTACGCTCCCTTCATCATTGCCGATAAAGTCGTCGGCCATATCCTTGCTTCCTCGGTGGGGATGGCCCTGTTCGAGCGCGAACGAAGCGGCCGCGGCCAAGAAGTTCAGGTTCCCATGCTCGAAACCATGGTGGACTTCAACATGCTGGAACACTTTTGGGGGCGTGCCTTTGATCCGCCTCTGGGAGAGCCGGGCTATAGCCGCATCTTTACCACCTCGCGCCGCCCTTTCCCCACCGCCGACGGATACCTCTGTGTGACCGCCACCACCGATGCGCAATGGGGCCGGCTGTTCCAGGCGATCGGGCGACCCGACATGGCACAAGACCCACGCTTCGCCAAAATGGAGCAGCGCAGCTTCAACTTCGCCGAGTTGTTTGTCCAACTGGAAGAAGCACTGACCCAAAGGACGACCGACGACTGGATGCTCATTTTTGACCAATACGATTTACCCAACGGTCCTGCACCCAGCCTCGACGAGCTATTTGACAGCCCCTACCTGAACGAGAGCGGCGTATTCCAACGCTATGAGCATCCGTCGGAAGGACCCTTGGTCGGCGGCCAGCCGCAGGTGCGTTATTCACGCACACCCGCGAGCCTACGCAGACCGCCGCCCCGCCTGGGCGAGCACACCCGCGAGGTGCTGCAAGAACTCGGGCTGGATGAAGCAGCGATGACACAAATTCAATCGCATCAAACACCAGCCCGCAAAGGCTAGTTCCAACGCAAGCAACCACCTATATAGAAAGCTCCACCCGTCATGAAATTCCTGATCTGTCTGATCGCTAGCCTGTCAGTGCTCCTGCCCACGAGATCGCTGGCACAGGACCCGGCATACCCGGCCAAGTCCATCCGCATCGTGGCGCCCTTTGGCGCTGGCGGTGGTGGCGATACTTCGCTGCGCCTGCTGGCCACGCAACTCTCGCGCGCGATCGGGCAGCCGGTGGTGGTTGAGAACAAGCCGGGCGGCAACGGCATCATCGGCGCCACAGAAGTCTTGCGCAGTGCGGCCGATGGCTACACCCTGTTTTACGGCAGCACCACCACGCTGGCGGCCAATACCAGCTTGATGAAGCAACTGCCCTACCAGCCCAGCCGGGACTTTGCGCCCATCACCCAGGTCGGGGTCTTCCCCTTTTTGCTGGCGGTCAACCCTTCGGTGCCGGCCAACTCCATGGCGCAGCTGATTGCCCTGGCCAAGTCCAAGCCCCTGAGCTTTGCCAGCGCCAGCCACGCCGGCCTGGTCGCTGGCTCCAGCTTCGCGCGCATGGCCGGCGTCGAGATGCAGCATGTGCCCTACAAGACCGCCGCTGCCGCCCTGACCGATCTGGTCGGCGGACAGGTATCGATGATGTTCATGGACGTGGCCATCGGCCTGCCCATGGCCAAGGCTGGCAAGATCCGGGTGCTGGGCGTGACCACCGCTGCGCGCACCCCCTTGCTGCCGGATGTGCCGGCCATCTCCGAGGCCTTGCCCAATTACGAGGTGGTGGCCTGGACCGCCATGACCGCGCCAGCGGGCACACCGGCGCCCATCATCCGGCGGCTCAACACCGAGCTGATCAACGCGCTGGCCCAGCCCGAGCTGCGCGCTGAATTTGGCAAGCTCGGCCTGGACATCAAGACCCGCAGCCCCGAGCAAACAGCGGCCTTCCTGGCGGCCGAAACCGAGGCCTGGGCCCGGCACGTGAAGGCGGCGGGGATCGCAGCAGAGTAGTTGCACAAATTTTGGAGTACATCGCCATGAATCTGATCAATCGCCGCCACCTCAGCCTGGCCCTGGCCGCCGGCGCATGGGCTGACCCTACTTGGGCGCAGAGCGCGTCAGACTTTCCCACCAAGCCGATCAAAATCGTCTCCGGCTTTGGCCCGGGGGTGGGCATCGAGGTCAGCACCCGCATCCTGGCCGAGCTGCTGTCCAAGGAGTTGGGGCAGACGGTGCTGGTGGAAAACAAGCCCGGCGCAGCCACCATGATTGCCGCCAATCAGGTGGCGCAAGCCCCCAAAGACGGCTACAGCCTGCTGCTGCTCAACATCCAGCAGTACAACAACCCGCTGCTGTTTCGCAGCGTGAGCTACAAGCCCAACGACTTCATCCCGATCGCCGCCGGCGGTTCGCTCTCATTGGTCATGGCCACCAGCAAAACACTGCCGGTCAAGACGGCGCGCGAGTTCATCGATCTGGCGCGGGCCAACCCCGGCAAGTTCAACTATGGCTATTGGGGCGCCGGCGGCAGCCCGCACCTGCTGGTCACCCGCATACAGGCGGTGACTGGCATCAAGATGGAAGGCATCGCCTACAAAGACCCGGCGCAGGCCACCACCGATCTGGCCAGTGGCCGCATCCACCTGTTCGTCACTTCGGCCACCCATGGTCTGTCGCTGCAGCAGGCCGGACAGGCCAACATCGTTGCGGTGGGTACCGCGCGTCGTCTGGCCAAGCTGCCCGAGGTCCCGACCTTTGCCGAGTCGGGCATCGAGGGCCTGCCCAGCCCCTGGTGGGGCTATGGCGCGCCGGCAGGAACGCCACCAGAGGTGATCGCCAAACTTGAACGAGCGTTTCGCGCGGCCATGGCCACGCCGCGTTACAAGCAGATGCTGGCCGATACCGCATCAGAGGCCCTGCCCTTTGAAACGCCGGCCCAGTTCAAGGAATTTATTGACGCTCAGACCGAGCTGTGGGCGACCGCCATCCGGCCTCTCAAGCTGGCGCTGGAGTAATGGCCACTGCTGCGTCCCGACAGGTATGAGCGGCTCCCCCCTGGGCAGGGTCGGTCTATCCTGTGGGGACGCCAGGGTATGCGGGTATGCCAGCGCGTTATGCTGTAGGCCCGGCCCGCAAAGTCCGACCCGTGGTCAACATTCACCAGGAGTTGTCCCCCATGATGAATCGCCGTCACGCTGCAGTCGTCGCTGCTGCCTCCCTAACCCTGCCATGGATAGCGCCTGCGGCGCGGGCGCAGACATGGCCCACACAGCCGGTCAAGCTGGTGGTGACCTTCCCACCGGGCGGCGCCAGCGATATCGTGGCGCGCCTGATCGGCCCACCACTGGCCGAGCGGATCGGCCAGTCGGTGGTGGTCGACAACCGGCCAGGCGGCGCGGCCACCATCGGTGCTGCGGCCGTGGCACGGGCGCAGCCCGATGGGTACACCCTGCTGATGTCCAATTCAGCCCCGCTGTCGATCTCGCCGGCGCTGATGGAAAAACCGCTCTATGACCCCATAAGCAGCTTCAGGCATCTGGTCTATGTGGGCGAGGTGCCGACGGTGCTGGTGGTGCATCCCTCGCTGCCGGTGACCGACTTTGCCGGCTTCCTGGCTTGGGCGCGGGCGCAAAAAGAACCGATCGCCTTTGGCAGCGGCGGACAGGCTTCGGTCGGCCACATCGTGGGCGAGTTGCTGGCGCAAAGAACGGGCTTCAAAATGACGCATGTGCCCTACAAGGGGGCGGGGCCGATGCGCAGCGATCTGCTGGGCGGCCAGATCAAGGTGGCCATCGACGCACTGCCGCAGAATCTGAGCTTCCGAAGCAGCGGGCAGCTGCGGCTGCTGGCCGTCACGGCGGCCCGTCGGGTCGCCCAGGCGGCCGACATTCCGACGGTGGTGGAGCTGGGGCACCGTGAGCTGGTGGCCGAGAACTTTGTCGGCATCTCGGCGCCTGCTGGTCTGCCGGCGGCCATCGAGCAATCGCTGCTCAAAGCACTGAGCCAGGTGCTGGCCCTGCCCGATGTCCGCTCCAAGCTTCAGGCCCAAGGTTTTGAGCTGGAACAGCGCAGCCCTGAGGCCTTTGTCGCCTTCATCAAGGAACAGGCCGAGCGCTGGGCGCCCGTCGTGCGGGCCAGTGGAGCGCGCCTGTGAGGCCGCGGATCGCCGTGGCCCTGTTTGGGCCGCAAGGACAGGGGAGCTTTAACGAGTCGGGTCTGCAAGGCGCCATACGGGCGCGGGCGGCCGGCCATGAGGTGGCGGTGCATTGGATCGCGTCGCCAGAGCCCTCGGCCCGAGCCCAAGCCTTGCGTCACCTGTGCCAGCAGGGCCTTGACCTTTTAGTGGCGCACGGCGGCCAGGGCGATGCGCCGGTGGCTGCGGTTTGCGATGAATTTGCAGGCACCCGCTTTGCCATCACCCAGGGCAGCCACCTGTCGGCCAACACCGCCTGCTATGAAGTCTTGCAGGAGCATTCGGCCTTCCTGGCCGGCATCTTGGCTGGCTTGGCCTCCAAGACCCGCGTGGTCGGGCATCTGTCTGGCGAGAAGGTGCGCCCGGGCCTCAAGGGCCGGGCGGCCTTTGCGCACGGCCTGCGCACCGCCGCTCCCGACTGCCGCTTCGTGACCATTTTTTGCGGCTACCAACACGACCCGCAACTGGCCTATCGCGCCGCGCGCGCGTTGCAGCAGGAGGGCGCAGACCTGGTGTTTGCCATGATCGACGGGGGGCGCGACGGGGTGAGCCAGGTCTGCCGCGAAACTGAGCTGCGGCAAATCGGCAATGTGCTTGACTGGGTCGAGCGAGATCCGGCGGTCTTCGTGGCCTCTGCCCTTGCAGATTCCGGCCTGGGCGTGGTCCAGGCCATACAGGATTTCCAAGACGGCCGATTCGCGCCAGGCAGCAAAAAAACCTACGGCCTGGAGTTTGAGCAGAGCGTGAGCTTGGTGATGTCGCCACCGCTGAGCGCCGCCCACGGCCAGGCGATCGCGCAGTGGCGCAGCCAGCTGATCAGCGGTCAGCTGCACCCCGACGAGACCTATGAGGGCCCTGAACTGAGCCTGGCGGCCTGAAGGCGAGGTCTTGATCGACGGCTCAGGCCGGCCCCACCGGCGCACGTACGAGCTGGCCGGGCTTGCGGCCGGTGGGCTCGCCCTCGCGGTAAGTGGGTACACCTGAGCAGATGGTGGCCACATAGCCGCGGGCTTTTTGCATCAGGCGACGCCCGCCGGCGGGCAGGTCATCAACCGGATAAGGCATTTGCACCGCCAGGCGGGCGAAGTCGATCACATTGAGGTCGGCTTTCATGCCGACGCGCAGCAGGCCGCGGTCCAGCAGGCCCACAGTGGCGGCCGGATCGCTGGTATAGCGGCGAACCAGCTCCTCCAGGGGCAGGCGGCCATGCGGGCGGTCGCGACCCCAGTGGGTCAATAGCCAGGTGGTGAAGCTCGCATCGGTGATGAAGCCCACATGCGCGCCCGCATCGCCTAGGCCGACCATGGCATTGGGATGCTTGAGCGTTTCCTCCACAGAGGCCAAGGTGTAGCCGTCGAAACTGGTGAAGGCCACATACAGAAAGTTGCGGCCTTCGTCCGAAAGCATCATGTCATAGGCGACTTCGGGGCCGCTGCAGCCCTGGCGCCGGGCCTGGCTGGCCACCGAGTCCTCACGCGAGGGCTCGTAGTTGGGCGGATCAGACAGCAGGAACATCCGTTCGTACATCTTGTCAAAACCCATCAGCCTGAACAGCGGGAAGCTGCTGCCTTCAAACGGGTCTTCACTGAGGATGCGCTGACGGACCTCGCTCTGGCGCATCGCAGCGACACGCTGCGCCAGTGGCAGGTGGGCGATGGACTTGTAGGTGGGCGTGGCCGAAAACGGATTTTGCGTGCCGCTCAAGCCAAACAGCGAGCCCACCGGGCGCGGCGCGCTGACCGGGCGTATGGGCAGGCCACGTTCGGCCGCCTCATCCGACAGGCGCAGCAGTTCGCGCCAAACCCCGCTGGCCGCGCCGTGGCGCTGGTTACAGGTAAAGACGCAGCTGCGGCCTGAGGCTGCGAGCACCCGCTCGAGCATGGCAAATTCGGTGGCCGGATCGGGCTGGTCCCAATCGGAGACATATTGCAGCTGACCGTGGCCGGCATCGGCCATGCCCATGGCGATGCCCTGGAGCTCGTCTTCTTGCGCCCGCATCATCGGTGTCGGGCTGCCTGTGCTGGACTTGTGCGCAAAGGTGCGCGAGGTTGAAAAACCAAAAGCGCCTTGGCGCATGGCGTCAGCGGTGATGCGCCGCATGGCTGCGATGTCATCGGCCTGGGCCGGCTCCAACCGCAGCGCCCGCTCGCCCATCACATAAACGCGCAAGGGGCCGTGCGGCAACTGGGCGCACACATCCACATCGCGCGCATGCCGCCCCAGTTCCTGGAGATAGTCGCCAAAGCTCTCCCAGTTCCACTGCAGGCCCTGATGCAGGCAGGCGCCGGGGATGTCTTCCACCCCCTCCATCAATTCGATCAAGGCCTGACGGTCCTTGGCCTTGACCGGCGCAAAACCAACGCCGCAGTTGCCCATCACCACCGTCGTCACACCGTGCCAGGAGCTCGGCGCCAAGCAGCCGTCCCAGATGGCCTGACCATCGAAATGGGTGTGGATATCCACAAAACCGGGAGTGACCAGCAGGCCGCGCGCATCGATTTCTTCTGTGCTACGGCCCTTGATCTGCCCGATCTCGGCGATCAGTCCGCCACGCACGCCGACATCGGCCACAAAAGCCGGTGAACCGCTACCGTCGATCACCTGGCCGCCGCGGATGATGAGGTCGAAATCGGATGCCATATGAACTCGCTTGCCTCTGCTTTGATGCAAAGCTACTGGCGCGTCAGGCCGGCCTGCTTGATAACCCGGGCCCATTTGTCATGTTCACTGCGCAGAAAATCGGCGTAGGCCTCAGGCCGGCTGCCGACAGGGGTCAGGCCTTCCGTGATCATGCGCTCTTGTACCGCCGGGGTGGCAATGGCCACTGCGACGGCAGCGTAGAGCCGGTCAATCACCGCAGCGGGCGTGCCGGCCGGCGCGTTGATGCCGACGAAGTTAGAGATCTCGTAGCCTGGGTAGCCCGACTCGGCCACCGTGGGCACGTCCGGCAGCAATTTGGCCCGCGTGCGGTGCGGTACTGCGACGGCCTTGACCTTGCCCGACTTGATGTGGGGGACCGCAGCCAGCACAGAGGCAAACACCAGGTCAATCTGGCCGCCCATCAGGTCGGTGATGGACGGCGCTTCGCCTTTGAAGGGCACGTGCACCAGCTTGATGCCGGCCATGGTGTTCATCAGTTCGCCCGACAGATGCTGCGGGCCGCCTATGCCTGGCGTGCCGTAGGTGATCTTGTCGGGGCTGGCCTTGGCCAGGGCCACCACTTGAGGGATCGTGCTTGCTGGCAGATCGGCCCGGGCGATGATGACGTTGTCGACGTTGTGCAGGTGACTGACCGGCATCAGGTCGCGCAGCGGGTTGTAGGCCAGCTTGGGGTCGAGGATGGGAATAAGCGCCATCGGCCCGGTGGTGCAAAAGCACAGGGTGTAGCCATCAGCCGGCGCCTTGGCTACAAACTCGGCGGCGATGGCGCCGCCGGCGCCCAGGCGGTTGTCGATCACCAGGGGCTGACCCAGGTGCTTGGCCATCTCGCCACCGACCAGCCGGGCCATCACATCGGTCACGCCGCCGGCTGCGAAGGGCACCACCAGGCGTATGGGTTTGGACGGAAAGCTCTGCGCGAAGACAGAAGTGGTCAGAGCCAAGCTTGCGCTGCAGGCCAGCAAGGCGGCCTTCCAAAGGGGCTGTGCTAAACCGTGCGACGGGGGAGCGGTACGGAGGCGAGTCAAACCGGTGAAGGTGAAATTCATGCGGGTCTCCTGATCGGGCCTGCGGCCTGCACCCAGGCAGGCTCGCACACCGAGTTGGCACGGCTGTGTCTGTTGGAAATCATATGCGATGGGCCCGCAAAGCCCACAGTATTTGACGCTTGTCCAGTAATCTGCGCGACGCTGCGTCAAGCCTGAACTCTGCTTTGAGCCCGGGGGCAGGTAGCCAATCTCGGTATCATGGCTTTCAACACTCCCAACCCATCACGATTTGCTCATGCAGCCTCAGGCCTTTGTCCCCGATCTGATTTTCCGACCGCGCGAAGAAATCGATGCCGCGCAGGAACTGCGGTTTGCGGCGACCATGGACCTGGTCTGCGCCCATCACCCGCACTACCGCCAACTGTTTGTCAAATTGGGCTTGAGCCGCGCAGACTTTCAAAGCACAGCGGATCTGGCCCGCCTGCCGCTGACCAGCAAGCACGACTTCATGGGCGATCCGCAGGCCTTCTTGCTGGGCGCCAGCGATGTGGAGCCGGAAATGCAGGTGGTGTGGGACACCATGTACACCACCGGCACCTCGAGCGGCAAGCCCACGCCTTTTGTGTCGACCGCCTACGACTATTACAACGTGATGGCGCTGTACAAGCGCATCCTGGGCCTGCGCGGTGTAGGTGGCGATGACCTGATCGCCAATTTGTGCCCGCTCACGGTCTATCCGCACGGCGCCTATCACCGCGTCAGCGCCGCCGGCGCGGCCCTGAAAATTCCGGTGGTCAATCTGGTGCCGGGCCGGCCCTCGCCCCATTTCCACCTGGGCTCAGAGCTCGACGAAGTGGTTGAAGGCATCGTGCGCACCCGCGCCACGGTTTTGTGGGGCGTAACCAGCTACGTGCGGCGTGTGCTGATGCGTGCGGCCGAGCTCGGCGCCGATTTTTCACGGGTCAAGCTGGCCTACATCACCGGCGAGGCGGTGACCCCGGCCCTGCGCGCGAACTTCGAGCAATGCCTGCAAGCGGCCGGTGCGCGCCAGGCCAGCATCAATGTGTCTTACGGCATCACCGAGATTCAGGGCGGTTTTACCGAATGCTGCCCCGGCGGCGGCTTTCACAACCCACTGCCCGAAGACATTCATGTGCAGGTGGTTGACCCCGAGTCCCACCAGCCTCTGCCCGAGGGCGAGCGCGGCCTGGTGGTCATCAGCCACCTGAACCGGCGTGGCACGCTGCTGCTGCGCTACTCCACCGGCGACCTGTCGGTGCTATCGCGCAGCGCCTGCCCGCATTGCGGCGCCACCACCGACCGCTTCACCGAAATGCCGCAGCGCGCCGACGATCTGGTCAAGATCAAGGGCATGCTGGTCAACCCGACCGTGGTGGAAGCGGCGGTGCTGGCGGTCGAGGGGGTGAAGGAATATCAGGCTGTGGTCGAGCGCGAGAACATGGCCGATCCGTTTTCGATGGACCGGCTGCGCATACGGATTGCCGGAACCAGCCCTCTGGCCGACAAGGCGCCGCGGGTGATCCTGGCGGTCAAGCAGGCCACCGGGGTCACGCCCCTGGTCGAATGCGTCGAGGCCAGCGCGATCTATGGCCCCAACGGCTCGCTCAAACTCAAGCGCTTTGTGGATCAGCGCAAGGGCTAGTTTGAACGCGGCTGAGGGCGGCGGGCTGCGTGCAGGGGCCAAGCCCGGGCTCATCGGAGCCAGCTACGGTTCAGGGCGGTGGACTGCGTGTAGGAGGTAAGCCCGGCCGGCTCATGCTGTGGGTACACAGAAATCGCCGGCCGGGCTTACCCCCTACACGCGGATCGCAGCGCCAGTGTTTGCGGCCTCGAATATCAGCCACTAACTCCTGCGTCCTCGTGGGCTCAGGGCCCGGGCCGATTTCTGTGTATGCCCGCAGTATGAGGCCCGGCCCCTGAGCCCGCGAGGGCGCCGTCGTCAGCGGTTCAGTATATGAGTCGCTTCATCTCTGTGCTTAGCGTGCAGGGGCTAAGCCCGACCGGCTCATGCTGCGGGTACACAGAAATCGCCGGCCGGGCTTAGCCCCTACACGCCGATCGCAGTGCCGGTATTTGCGGCCTCGAATCCCAGCCACCAACTCCAGCGTCCTTGTGGGCTCAGGGGTCGGGCCGATTTCTGTGTATGCCCGCAGTATGAGGCCCGGGCCCTGAGCCCGCGAGGGCGCCGCCGGCAGCGTGCGTGCGAGGGCCAGGCCTTGGCCTGAGGCAGACGGTGTGCTTTTTCAGTCTTGCCCTAAATCACCTGCATACCGGACTGGACATACACCATGGCGGCAAGCGACTGCGCCCATGCGTCGTAGGTCACGCCATCGAGGGTAAGCGCCGACGCCGTGCGTTGCCAGAAGGCAGTGCCTTCACCATCGGTCAGGTCCAGGAAGTCGTTAGCACCGCCTTTGACCAGCATTTGGGCGTAATTGTTGTCGACGAACACGTTGAGGCGCGATAGGTCCAGCACGTCGTTGGACGATAGCTTGAGCGTGGCTGAGTCCGCTGAGCTGACCAGATCGAAGGCTTCAATTCCGCGAAGCCGCGGCACGAAATACCCGAGGTCGCTGCTGTCCCGGCTCACGCGGGCGAGATCCAGGCCAGTGCCACTGAGTCGCAGGGTATCTATCCCGCTGCCACCTTCGGCGCGGGCCAGCAGGTCATTGACCATGTCAGCGCTGTACAGGGCATTGACGTATGCGGCATCGACGATGAAGACATCGTCCCCATCGCCACCGGACAGCGCGGTGACGCCCTGGGTGCTCAAGGTGTCGTTGCCGAAGTTGCCCACAAGGATCTGCCCGGGTGCGGTGGCAGCATACTGGTCGTCGGAATAGCCGCCGAGGAAGGCCACCGCCTGCTCATTGAGTGGGTCGATAGGGTCGCCGAGAATGACGGTACCCGGCCCCGGTGCAGGCCCGCTGCTGGACGTGTTCGACCGGGCGCCGACGATGACATCGGCCAGGCCATCCCCATTGAGGTCTCCTGGAGAGGCCACGAAACGCGTGGAGAACGCGGCACCAGAAGCGCTTGCGATGCGCATGCCCCCTTGACCTGCTTCGAGCATGGACAGGTCGATCAGTGACAGGCCCGGCTGGCCGAGCACGATATAGGCATTGCCCTGACCGCCGTTGGAAGCACTCTGGAGGGAGGGGACGAACAGGAAAAAATCGGACTCGCCATCCCCGTTCATATCGCCCAGCGGTGCCATCCTGCTCGGAGACGGGTCATCGCTTGTCCTGCCGCGCACCGACAGACCGCCGATGTCGTAGGTGACCCATTCTTCCTGCGGTGCGGGCTCGGTCAGGACAACGCCCCCTGAAGAAGCCTGCGATAAGTTGCCTGCCGCATCGACGGCATAAGCCATATAGCTACCGACTAGCAGACCTTGCGCGGGCAGTTCGGCGCTGGTGTTGGCGGTTACTGCGATGCTGTTCCACAAGCTGCCGTCCGCGCCGGTGATGTCGGCCAGGGCACGAACCGTGAGCGTATCGCTGACCAAATAGACCGTGCCCGATTCTGAGCTGCTGACCAGCGCCTGGCCAGTGATCAGCAGGGTAGCCGCCTGCAAGTTCACCGAAGGGGCCAGGGTGTCGAGTTTCAGGGTCAACTCGGCGCCCTGGCCGGTATTGCCCGCAGCATCCGCGTAGGCGCCGGCGGTCACTGCAATCTTGGCCGTGCCATCGGCCACGCCCGCACTTGGCGTGAAGGTGGCTTGGCGCGTCAGGCCAGTGCCGCTCAGCGCGCCCAAGCTACCGCCTGTGACCGTCAGGTCGCCAGCGGTTCCGTTCCAGGTGAAGCTGCTGCCGGGATCTTCCGTGAAGGTGAAGGTGATAGTGGCGTTTTGGTCAGCCTTGAGCACAGTGGGCACGCCGGTCTGG
>Ga0078894_10000390_pt1 | contig 30219 bp, 24 predicted proteins | sample LauGreSu1BDMLBSD_2_FD_67506 | JGI IMG/M metagenome (GOLD analysis project Ga0078894, IMG submission 67506) | Freshwater lake microbial communities from Lake Michigan, USA - Su13.BD.MLB.SD (version 4) (version 4) | ecosystem: Environmental > Aquatic > Freshwater > Lake | place: Lake Michigan... | reverse complement strand
ATAAATAATATACGAAATTTTATCCAAAAATCCCAATAAATCGAATGAAAGTAGCAGTAGTAGGAACCGGTTATGTAGGTTTGGTGAGCGGAACTTGTTTCGCGGAGACCGGAAACGACGTGATTTGTGTTGACATTGATCAGCGCAAGGTTGATATGTTAAGTGGGGGTCAGATCACCATTTTTGAACCAGGATTGGAGATACTTTTCAAGCGCAACTTGAAGGAAGGCCGTTTAACCTTTACCAACAATTTGGAAGATGCCATCAAGGATGCACAAGTCATCTTTTTGGCCTTGCCAACCCCTCCAGGTGAGGGTGGTGCTGCGGATTTGAAATACGTTTTGGGCGTGGCAGACCACTTGGGTAAAATCATGACGGGCTACAAGGTGATTGTAGACAAGAGCACGGTTCCTGTCGGTACTGCGGATAAGGTGGAGGCGGCCATTCGTGCCAACTACAGCGGTGAATTTGATGTGGTAAGTAACCCAGAGTTCTTGCGTGAAGGCGTGGCAGTGGATGATTTCATGAAGCCAGATCGCGTGGTGATTGGTGCCAAAAGTGAGCGCGCTTTTGAAGTGATGGATGAATTGTATGGTCCTTATGTACGTCAGGGCAACCCGGTGATGCACATGGATACGCGCAGTGCGGAGTTGACAAAATATGCGGCCAATAGTTTCTTGGCAACCAAGATTTCTTTCATGAACGAGATTGCTCGCTTGTGTGAGTTGTTGGGTGCGGATGTAGATATGGTGCGCAAGGGTGTGGGCAGTGACGACCGTATCGGAAAGCGCTTTTTGTTCCCGGGCATTGGATATGGTGGAAGTTGCTTCCCTAAGGACGTTCAAGCGTTGGTGCACAGTGCTGCTGAAGTGAATTACGATTTCAAAATTTTGAAAGCGGTTGAGGATGTGAATTACGATCAGAAGAAGGCTTTGTTGCCTAAGATCGATGCGCATTACGGCGATATTAAAGGGAAAACAGTGGCGATGTGGGGATTGGCGTTTAAGCCGAATACCGATGACATTCGTGAGGCTCCTGCTTTGGAAATGATCGATGCATTGTTACAAAGAGGCGCCAAGGTGCAGTGTTACGATCCAGAAGCGATGCCAAATGTGCAGCGCATTTTGGGCGATTCTGTTGTATTTGCTGAAAAGATGTATTCTGCTTTGGAAGGCGCAGATTTCTTGGTTATTGCCACGGAATGGCCTGAATTCAGAACCCCTGATTTTGCGCGTATTGATGGGTTGTTGGCAGAAAAAGTTATCTTCGACGGGCGTAATGTTTTCGAAATGGATACCATGCGTAAACACGGATATACTTATTATAGCATCGGTCGTAAAGACATCAAATGAGCAAAGAAAGAGTTTTAATTACAGGCGCTGCCGGCTTTTTAGGAAGTCATTTGTGTGAGCGATTCTTAAAAGAAGGATACCATGTAGTAGGGATGGACAATCTCATTACAGGCGACTTGAGAAATATCGAACATTTATTTCCTTTGGAACATTTCGAGTTCCACAATCATGATGTCAGCAAGTTTGTACATGTGGCCGGTGATTTGAAATACATCCTCCATTTTGCATCACCTGCGTCACCCATTGATTATTTAAAAATCCCAATCCAAACCCTAAAAGTTGGGTCGTTGGGTACACATAATTTGTTGGGTCTTGCGATGGCGAAAAAGGCCAGAATTCTAGTTGCAAGTACTTCTGAAGTCTATGGCGATCCTACAGTGCATCCACAAACTGAAGAATATTGGGGCAATGTGAATCCGGTTGGACCTAGGGGTGTATACGATGAAGCCAAGCGTTTTCAAGAGGCTATCACGATGGCGTATCACACTTTTCACGGATTAGAGACCCGTATCGTAAGGATTTTTAATACCTACGGACCGAGAATGCGTCTAAACGACGGTCGTGTGTTGCCTGCATTTATGGGACAAGCCCTACGCGGTGAAGATCTTACCGTGTTTGGCGATGGCAGTCAGACCCGCAGTTTTTGTTATGTTGATGATTTGGTGGAAGGAATTTACCGTTTGCTATTAAGCGAATGTGCTGATCCAGTGAACGTTGGGAATCCCCATGAAATCACGATTGGACAGTTTGCGGAGGAGATTATCAAGTTAACGGGTACAGACCAGAAGGTGATTTACAGGCCTTTGCCTACGGATGATCCAAAGCAACGTCAGCCAGATATCACCAAGGCCAAAGCCATTTTGAATTGGGGCCCAAAGGTGGATCGTGCGGAAGGGTTGAGAATTACTTGGGAATACTTTAAGTCTTTGCCTACGGAGCGTTTGTACGAAGAATCACATCACCGTGATTTCGTGAAGAGCGTTTAACTCATTGTATTTTTACGAGAGTCCCGTACTTTGGATAAGAACGGCGACTTCATAATTCCCCCTGCCGATGATGTAGGGTGTAACTTATGCGAGTTGATTGGCGAGCTGACCGCAAGCGGCATCGATGTCTTTGCCTCGACTGCGTCTTACGTGTACGATTAACTTTTGCTTTTCTAGCGCTGCAGCAAATGCCTCTAGCCGGTCTGTAGGCTGATAATCGGCCAGAGAAATAGGATTGTATTCGATCAGATTAATTTTTGACGGGAATTTTCGGGCAAAAATGACTAGTTCCTTTTCTTCTTCTGGGCCATCGTTTACGCCTTCTATGACAGTGTATTCCAGGGTTGGGCGGATGCCAGTTTTATCGTACCAGTAATTGAGGGCCTCAGCGAGCATTTCCAAATTGTTGCTATCATTGATAGGCATGATAGCCGATCTTTTTTCGTTGTTGGCGGAGTGTAGACTCAGTGCCAGATTGGTTTTGATGCCATCGTCGGCCAGTTTTTGAATCATCTTGGCGATACCGGCGGTGGAGATGGTCAATCGTTGTGGACTCATTCCTAACCCATCGGGCGATGTTATTAGTTGAACACTACGGAGTACATTCACGTAGTTCAATAGTGGCTCACCCATCCCCATATAAACGATGTTATCTAGGCGTTTTCCGTGGTGTTCTTCGGCCAATTCGTTGATCATCCATACTTGATCAAAGATTTCAGCGGCTGAGAGATTTCTCATGCGTTTGAGGTAGCCCGTGGCGCAGAATTTACAATCTAAGGAGCAACCGACTTGTGAACTGACGCACGCTGTGGTTCTGCTGCTGGTTGGAATTAATACGCCTTCAATTTTATTGCCATCGTGGAGTTCAAAGGCCACTTTGATGGTACCGTCTTTGGAGTGTTGGGCGGTGTGAATTTTAGCGACATGAAACGTAAAAGCTTCGGCCAGTTTTTCTCTCAGAGGCTTGGAGAGATTGGTCATTTCTTCGAAGCTACGCGCCCCTTTTTGCCAAAGCCATTGATGAATTTGTTTGGCGCGAAAACTTGGTTCTCCCATGGCTTTTAAGGCCTCGGTGATTTGCAACACATCTAGGTCGCGAATGTCCGTGGTTTTGCTCATGAGAGATAAAAATTACTTCTTACGGTAGAACAAACTGATTGGGACGCCCGTTAACGGGAACTTCTCACGCATTTTATTTTCCAGGAATCGGGTATAGCTCTCAGACACGTATTGCGGTAGGTTGCAGAACAAGGCAAAAGCGACACGCCTACTTGGCAACTGAGTTACATATTTGATTTTTACAAATTTTCCCTTTTTACTTGGCGGGGGAGTGGCTTCCATAATTGGAAGGATGTAATCATTGAGTGCGCGGGTTGGGATTTTAATACTGAGGTTTTCATATACCTGCAATACGGTTTCCATACCTTGGAATACGCGTTGTTTGGTCAGGGCTGAAACGTACATAACCGGTACGTCTGTAAATGGTGCGATTTCCTTGCGGATATTCTCGGTATATTCTAAGTGGGTATTCGATTCTTTTTCTACCAAATCCCATTTATTTACTAAAATAACAACCCCTTTTCCTTGTCGGTGAGCCATCCAAAACAATGTCAGATCTTGGCTTTCCATACCTAGTGTTGCATCTAGGACTAAGACAACGATATCGGCATTTTCAAGGGCGCGCAAACTTCGCATCACCGAGTAAAATTCGATATTCTCGCTTACTTTGCTCTTACGTCTGATACCTGCAGTATCCACAAGTACAAATTCTTTTCCGTAAGCTTTATAGCGGGTATCAATTGAATCACGGGTGGTTCCAGCGATGCTTGTAACGATGTTTCTGTCTTCACCGATTAGGGCGTTGATCAAACTCGATTTTCCAACGTTAGGACGTCCAACGATGGCGATGCGGGGCAATCCTTCAATGTTCTGTTGGTCGGGCTCTTCGTCCTTTAAGAACATAGCAACCTCATCGAGCAATTCACCAGTTCCTGATCCGTTGGCGGAAGAAACTTCATGAAAGTGGTCGAATCCTAGTTTATAGAACGACGATGTTTCCATCCGAAGGCGGTCGTTATCAACCTTGTTTACGCAGAGGACTACGGGTTTTTTGCTTTTGCGAAGAATATGGGCGAAGTCTTCATCGAGTGGGTTGACATCGGTCTGAACATCAACAACAAATATGAGGACAGCTGCTTCCTGAATTGCAATATGCACTTGGTCGCGGATGGCGGCTTCAAAGGTATCGGAGCTTTCGGGAACAAATCCACCGGTATCAATTACGGTGAAATCTATGCCATTCCAATCGGAAAATCCGTAATGTCTATCGCGGGTAACGCCACTGTAATCATCTACTATGGCTTTGAATTCGCCGGTTAATCGGTTAAAAAGGGTACTCTTGCCTACGTTGGGACGACCTACTATGGCTACAATTCTGCTCATGAACCCGCAAAGATACAACCACGCGCTGTGGATTGTATATTTGTGATATGCTTATTTCTATGATTGCTGCGGTTGGCGAGAACCTAGAATTGGGAGCTGGCAACGCATTGTTGTGGCATTTACCCGATGATTTTTCTTGGTTTATCAAACATACGAAAGGAAAGGCCTTGATTATGGGCAGAAAAACGATGGAGAGTTTGGGTAAACCATTGAAGAATAGGACCAACATCGTACTCACATCAGGGGCTGAGGTATTGCCCGGTTTTGAATTGGCGAGCCATTGGGAGCAGGCATTGGAAATGGCCGAAAAGGCGTTGGATTTGAAATGGGCTAACGCATTAGAGATGGGTGAATCGCTGCCTGAGGAAAAGGAAATTATGATTATTGGTGGTGGTGAGATCTACAAGCAGGCACTTTCATTTGCGGATCGGATTTACGTTACACGGGTTCAGGCGAAATTCGAGAATGCGGATACGTTTTTTCCTTCATGGGATGATGCGGTTTGGAATGAGGTTTTTCACGAGGCGCATCAGGTAGACGAACGACATCAATTCGCCTTTGATTTCAAGATTTTGGAAAAAACGCAAGAATAGAAGTGATAATGGGGTGGGTTTTCAAAGCCTGATTTCAAAGCCCCAATGTATATTTGTATTGAATAACATGAAAATAGCAGTTTACGCCAAATCAGTACGAGACCCAAAACACCAAGCAGGCTTTGGGGAATTGTTAATGGCCTTATCACAGAGGGGTCATGAAATTTGGTTGCCACCTTCATTGGAAGATCACGTGCACATGAACATCGGTTCGGGTATGCCGGTTCGGGTTTTTGATTATTTTTCTGTGGGCGGTGAAAATGCTGATGTTTTGATTTGTGTTGGGGGTGATGGTACAATTTTGGACACATTGAGTATCGTTAGGGACTCTGGTGTGCCCGTTTTAGCATTAAACACAGGTCGTTTGGGTTTTTTGGCTGATGTACAGTTGGAGAACCTGGGCGTTGCCTTAGACGATATCGAAAAGGGAAATTATACCATCGAAACGCGGTCTTTGTTACATCTTGAATCATCGCATCCGTTATTTGATTACACGTTTGCACTCAATGATTTTGTAATACACAAGAAAGAAACCTCAAGCATGATTGTGGTTCACGCTTATTTGAATGGCGAGTTTTTAAATAGTTATTGGAGCGATGGTTTGATTATTTCAACACCTACCGGAAGTACAGGTTATTCGTTGAGTTGTGGCGGACCGATCATTTTTCCCAAGAGCGACAGTTTTGTCATTACGCCCATTGCACCGCACAACCTAAATGTGAGGCCGGTGGTTGTGAGTGATGATGTGGTTATTAGTTTCGAGATTGAAGGCCGCGCAAGCAGTTATTTGGCCAGTTTAGATTCGCGAAGTCAGAGTATTTCTGGAGAAGTAAATATGGCAATCCGTAAAGCCGATCATGGTTTAAATTTAATGCGACTCTCGAATATCCATTTCCTAGATACACTAAGAAGTAAGCTTCATTGGGGCTTTGATAAGCGGAATTGATGCGGAGTGAGATCTGTGGATTGTTGAGGAGGTTGATTATTGCAATTATTATTGCTGTGTGTTCTTTCATAGCGGGGTTTTCCCAAGTACCAAAAATTGGCTCGGATTCCACATTGGATGTCGCCACTTGGAATATTGAGTGGTTTGGCGATAGTATAAATGGCCCCAACAATGAGGTCACCCAGTTGAAAAATGTAACAGAAGTGATTACCTCGATGGATATGGATATCATGGCCTTGTGCGAGGTATCTAACCCGGGTTATTGGCAAAAATTGCAAAATAATTTAACGGAATACGGTGCGGTAATTACGACTTATACTCAAACCCAGAAGACGTCATTGTTGTATCGAAAATCGATGTTTAAGTTGTTATATAGTAAGTCGATTTTGTTGGCCTATGATTACGAATTTGCCAGCGGTCGTTTCCCCCTCGAAGTGGCTCTGGAAACACAATGGGGAGCAAAGAAAGATACCGTGTATTGTTGGGTGATTCACTTGAAAGCCAATACGGGAAGTACTTCGGAAAAGTTGGCATCGTACGATCGCAGGGCCAAGGCGGCTGAGGAATTAAAAAAATATTTGGATTCCAAGAAACGTTTGAAAGGCTGGGTTTTAGGCGATTGGAACGATGATTTGGATGTTTCAATTGTCAGTGGAAAAGCGAGTCCATTTTTGGCGTGGCGAAACGACACCAACTATGTTTTTCCAAGTTATCGACTCACACTAGCAAAGCAAAAAAGCACGGCGAATTACTCGGAGATGATTGATCATATGTCGTGTTTGCCAGGAATGAAACCCAATTGGCTCTTGAATCAAAGTGGCGTGATGGTTGGCGATGCCTACATTGGTAGTTATCGATTGAATACTTCGGATCATTACCCCGTTTGGGCTAAGTTTTCGATGGATTTCAAAGCGCTGGATTTTTTGAGTTCGGATGATTTCATGATGTCGAAACCCTTTGTTTATTGGAATGGAATCGCCTGGGAAATTGCTAAAGATTATGTGTCAGCACCCTTAAATGTTGAAGATGCCAAGATTTTTAATGTGTCGGGCAAACTCATTTTTTCAGGTCGCATCAAGGATTTTGTTCCGCAATCAGAGGGCGTGAATTATCTTCAAATTGCGCGATCCAATGGTGAAATATTCCAACAAGTCTTGGTTCGTTAACAAGGGTATACCCCTCGTTGAAGCAGGGACGGAATTTTTTCGTAGGACAACCTTTTTTCGTAGGACAACCTTTATTCCTTGATAAACTTAACAACAATGGGTTGGCTAAAGCCTTTCTGAAGTACGGATAAAAAATACAAGCCCGGTTTGAGGTTAGAGATATCGATGGCTTTGCCCTCTTCCGGCTGAGGAAGCATCATGGCAGTAGCGCCGTTGGGTTTTGTAATTTTTACATAATACAATTCAGTCCAATTAAAATTGGTATTCAAATACAATTTGTCGTTTCCGGGGTTGGGGAATACAGATACAATTCCAGTGGGTATAGTTTGCAATTCACTTTGATTATCGGTCACTACAAACTGTCCCATCATTCCCTCATCTTCATGCAGTGAAATATGACAATGATACATAAACGGATGGTTTGCATCGGCGAAATCGTCGAATTTGGCAATAAAACGAACGGTAGTATTGGGTTTTACGAGGATTACGTCTTTCCAGCCAGCCTGTTCCGAAGGGGGTGCTACTCCATTGATTGTAAGTATGTTAAATTCAACATCATGGATATGAAAAGGGTGTGCAAAGCCTGAAGTGCTTTTGATTTGCCAGATTTCCGTGTTGTTTAAGGGAACATTGTAGTTGTTAAAACCGTACTTGAACAATTTGTGATTGATAATAAATGCATTTGGCCCAAGAATTCCGGGCAATCCAGTGCTATCGTTCATGCTTAAATAGCGGGTTACTTTTGCATCGGCTGCCTTTGGGTAAATGTTACTCACCAAAGTAGTGGGCACCGTTTTTATTTCGTTGCTCGACAATGGGTTGGTGATATTGATATGAAGCAGGTTGAAATCTTTTTTTCCGATGGCACTTGCGAACGGGCCGTTTGGAAAGTTCTCACCCCCAGGGATATTGTTGGCCAAAGTTGAATTATAAGCCTTGAAATCTAGGGTTTGTCCGGCCGTCATTCCTGTTAGATTTACCAATATTTCAACGCGTTCACCGGCCGACAGTAGGAATCTTTTTAGCGTTGTGGGGGTATTCAACAGTCCGCCGTCAGATCCAATCACATAAAAGTCTCTATTATCGCTAAAGCCAATGTTGAAAGATCTTTCAATCGCAGCATTGAGGATTCTGAATCGAACCATTTGTGCGGGAAGGGTAAATTGTGCGCGCAAAACCCCATTGGTCATGGCTGAATCACCATAGGGAACAGACTTAAACTGATTTGCGGTGGTAAAGCTTCTATCGGTGAGAACTAGAGGAATATCGTCAACGCCGTAGGCTCTTGGCAATTTTAGGGCTGCTTCTGCACTGTCGCGTACAATGATTAACCCGCCAATTCCCTTGGTGATTTGATCCATTGTCATCTCGTGTAAATGCGGATGGAACCAATAGGTCCCCGCTTGGTTTTTCATTTTCCAATAGGGTCTCCAAGTGGTATTGGGAGGAATGAGTTGGTATGGGCCACCGTCCATCACTGCGGGTAAGTGCATTCCGTGCCAGTGAAGTGTGGTTGTATCGTTTAGTTTGTTTAACACATTCATCCGCACTGTGTCGTGCTTTTGGATGATGAGTGTAGGTCCCCAAAATTTGCCGTTGATGCCAGCGGTAATGGTTTGTTGGCCTTTTACTATTTGACTAAATGTATCTTTTATGACAAGGTTAAATGATTTTCCTGAGAGCGTGTCTGGGATCCAGAGGTTGTTGTATTGCGCAGAAATGAGATTGGTCAGGAACAATCCTAGGCCAATGAGAATGAGTTTTTTGGAATTCATACAGGCGAATAGACGACAGTTTTTTGGTTTTAACTCACCGTTGTGCGATTTGGGTGGCAAATTTGGGCACTTCGTGCTATTTTTACACTTTATGCAATTGCGAAAATTCCTATATAGTATTGCCTTGTTATTCGGGTCGACATGCTCGACGCATGCCCAGGTTTCAATCGATAATAGTTCTTTGGGTTTGGCTCAGATGATTACGTTGCAGCCGGAGAAGACATGGGTTTGGCTCGATGGCTTTTATCCGTACGTCTCTGAAATCGATAGTATTACGATGCCTAGTGGGTCGCCAAGCTCTCAAAACCATTTGAAGTATCAATGGGACAGAAGTCATGGCAATTGTGATTCGATGCAATTGTGGTGGGAAGGGGATGACTATGGCAAGTCAACCGCGCTTCAATACTTTAAAATTTGGTCGAAAGGAAAGTCGTTAACCGTTCCGGTTAGAAAATCAGAAAAGCGACTCCGGGAATTTCGCTGGACGACATCGAAAGGAAAATACGCATCGGTAAAAGTGAAGGGTACGTTTAACGCATGGAATCCAAACAATTTGGTTTTGCGATGGGAAGAAGATGCAATAAAACCGGGCGAGGGCGCTTGGGTTGGTAAAACTTGGGTGGGTCCAGGAAGTCATCAATATGTTTTTGTGGTGGATTATGCAAAAGTGCAAAAGGAAATTCGCGACCCCAACAATTCAGATTCTGTGGGCAATGGGATGGGTGGTTTTAACTCGACGTTTTTGGTTGAATCCTGCAATCTGCAGATTGAAACGGCCTATACGAGTCCAGCACCTATTGATTTTTGGAACAGTAATTTACCCACGGAAATATATGTCAGTACAAGATTTTCTGCGGGCATCGGAAAAGGCAATTACAATAGTGTTTTGGCGATGTGGCAGAATCAGAAATTGGAGGTTGGATTGGGTGAGCACGACAATCAATTGGATTTGGATATTTTGAAAATCGTTGTGCCAAAAGAGGCGTTTGCTGGAAGGGTGGCGTCGGACCTTTCCAATACTTTTATCAGGGTTTGGATCGGGTCTTCTGAAGGGGTGAGCAACGAAGTGTTGGTTCCTTTGGTTGGGGGCAGGGTGATGTTTGATCCGATGAAATTCATGGATAGAAAAGACCCGCATCGCATGATCATGTATAATCCGATGATTGATCGTTTTGTGGATGGGAACAAGGACAATAATCGCCCGTTGAATCGGCCGGACGTGGATCCCAAAGTGGATTTTTATGGTGGCGATGTGGTGGGTATTACCAAGAAAATTGAGGAGGGGTATTTTAACAATTTGGGCATCAATACATTGTGGATTTCTCCGGTGGTAAAAAATCCGGAGGGTCCTTATGGGCAGTGGACGAAGACGCCAAAAACCAAGTTCAGCGGCTATCATGGCTATTGGCCAGTGTCGCTCCGCGCCACCGACCCCCGTTTCTGTAACGAATCGGAGCTCAAGCAAATGATTGACATCGCTCACAAACATCATATCAATGTCTTTTTGGATTATGTAGCCCATCACGTTCATGAAGAGCACCCCCTCGTGAAGCAAAAACCCAATTGGTTTACACCGCTTTACCTGCCTGATGGAAGTAAAAATACGGAGCGCTGGGACGATTATCGACTTACAACATGGTTTGATGATTTTATGCCGACATTCAATTATTTCAAGCCAGAAGTGGTTGATGCAATGACAGATACGGCGCTTTGGTGGTTCAAGAATTTTGATATCGATGGATTTAGGCACGATGCAACGAAACACATCCCCGATCCTTTTTGGCGCTCACTTACTTATAAGCTGAAAACGCAGGTTGCTTTACCCAATCATCGACCCTACTATCAAATAGGAGAAACTTACGGAAGCCCGGAGTTGATAAGCAGTTACTTGGGGACAGGTACTTTGGATGCTCAGTTCGATTTCAACATGTACGATGCGGCGGTAATGGCTTTCAAAGGCAATGGATCTTGTAAGAATTTGGCGCAAACGTTAAACGATAGTAAGAAGTGGTACGGCGCACACCACACCATGGGAAATGTGAGCGGAAACCAGGACAAACCGCGGATTATTTCGCTATTGGATGGCAGAATTAAGGATGGCGAGGATACCAAGCAAGCGGGTTGGGATCGCGATATTCAAGTGAAAAATTCGGAGAGTGCCTACCTCTCTGTGATGAATATGATGGCGTTTAATATGTCGATTCCGGGAATTCCTGTCATCTATTACGGCGATGAAATTGGAATGCCCGGCGCCAACGACCCCGATTGTAGACGAATGATGCGTTTTGATCAAGGCATACAATCCAACAGCGCTGTTTCTGCAGCCAAATCTCCTGGGGTTCCTATTTCAGCGGGTAATATTCCCCTCGGTCTGTCGGAGCAGGAAAGAGAATTGCGCACATGGATTTCGCAGTTGATTAATTTCCGAAATACACATTTGGCACTGACCTATGGCGATATGGAAGTGTCGGCATTGGGCGATGATTTGATTATCATCAAACGGAAGTATTTTGGAGAAATCGTGTATGCTGTTTTCAACCGAAGTACGGAAAGCAAAACGGTGGAATTGTCGTTTAACGATGTTGCGAATTTCACAAAAACCAAAAACGGCAAGTCGTATTTAGGCATTGTTGGTGCGGTGCATACGTTTAATGACTCGCCTTTGATAACCGACGATGTAAATACCTACACGGTGGTGATTCCGGCCAAAGGATTTGAGTATGTTTATAATTAAGGCGGACGGTCTGAAGAAACTGCGGATTACGCGGTTTTCCGCAAATTCGTAAGCGCAACTCTTTTACGCCAACGTAACGACAGTAATTTCGGGGTAAATGCCCATTCTACCGGGGTATCCGAGGTATCCGAAACCGCGGTTTACATACAAATGTTGGTCGTTTTCTGTGTATAAATCTAACCATTCCTTGTACACGTATTTCACTGGACTCCAGCGATAAAATTTGGTGTCGATTCCAAACTGCATGCCGTGTGTATGGCCTGCGAATGTTAGAGCGATATCAGTTTGTTTGCCAGCCACTTGTTCCCGCCAATGTGATGGGTCATGACTTAAAAGCAATTTCACGGAATCCGCAGGCGCATTTGCCAATGCCTTTTCGAGGTTTCCGTATTTCGGGAAGCGCGCTTTTGAGCTCCAGTTTTGAACGCCCACGATGCAAAGCTTTTCGCCGTCCTTTTCAATCACGCGGTGTTCGTCGTTGAGTATATCCCAACCCATAGATTTATGATGACTGATGAGGTCGGCTAGATTTTTTTCTTTGGCTTGAGGGGTTGGCCACGGGACATAATCTCCGTAGTCGTGGTTTCCCAGGGTTGAGAAGACACCAAGCGGTGCAGTGATTTGTCCGAAAAGATCCATCCAAGGGACAATTTCATCGGAGCGATCGTTAACCAAATCTCCGGTGAAGAAAACCATATCGGCTTTTTGCTCATTCACCAATTTGATTCCTGCGGCAACGGCCTCGCGGTCCCAAAAACTGCCTGAGTGGATATCGGACAATTGGACAATCTTCAGCCCTTGAAAAGCTTTGGGAAGACCGGCAATTTTAATCGTTTTTCTATGAATGGTATAGTTGTGAGCGCCTTTGAATATACCCCAAATGGCAGTTCCAATAAACGCTGCGCCGATACCTAAACCGGTGTATTGTAAGAACTTTAAACGATTGATGCCACTGGGTTGATCTGGTGCCGAAGGGATATCGGTAAAAAAGTACTGATATATCCAACGAAACAAACGAATCAGGTCGTCGATAATCAAAAAGAAGACCCAAAAAATCTTGGCAATGACGATGGCAAAAACGACGGCCGAAATCAATTTGGTGGCCGAGGGTGACAACATAACAAATTGGAATCGAATGAGTACAAAAAAGATAAATACCGCGGATCCATAGCCCCAGTAGCTCCATTTTAGGACGCTTTTGGCCTTGTTGCTCCAATGGGGAGTAATCGTTTTGATGCCTTGCCAAACGTAGGTATCGATTGCTAAGAAAAACAGGGTAAAAAATAGGAAACCGATGATTTGTTGTTTGAACATTTTTGCTTTTTGGCGATTTAGAACGCAAAGATAGATTGAATAACAAAAGATATGGATTAATGTTCGACAAACTAGACTGTGATGCCGTTGAATTGAGCGGAAAATTAGGAGTTTTTTTGTAGGTTTGAAACATGCGTATTTTTAGATTTCAAAGCTCGTCTTCTGCGTCTATGGGCAAAATGGTTAACGGATTGATATGTCTGTCAGTGTGTTGCACTTCTGTGCTATTAAATGCCCAAAAGAAAGGGGCTGCTGCGGGTCCAATTCCGGAGGTACCTCAGGGCTTGACAGCGGTGATGGACTTTATTCCCCAACGCAATTTGGGTCCCGGTGCAATGAGTGGTCGTGTTACCGCTTTGGCGATGCCAAGAAAAGGGGCTTTGGAGTCGGTGAATCGCAATGTAATCTACGCAGGAACTGCCAGCGGTGGGGTTTGGAAAAGCGTGAATGGAGGGATCGCTTGGTCGCCCATTTTTGATGAAATGGATGTGCAGAGCATCGGTGCAGTGGCGGTTGACCCTCAAAATCCGAGTGTGGTTTATGTGGGAACGGGCGAAGGTAATCCAAGGAACAGTCACAACAGTGGCAAAGGAATTTATAAGAGTTTGGATGGCGGAAAGACCTGGAAATGTATCGGGTTGGAGGCCACAAAAACGATTTATCGTATCGTAATAAATCCAAAGAATCCAGCTCAATTATGGGTGGCGGCGATGGGTTCTGTTTGGGGCGGAAATAAGGAGCGTGGTGTTTATAAAAGTGATGATGGCGGTAGCACTTGGAGGCAGGTGTTGTATGTCAATTTGACCACCGGATGTGCCGAGTTGGTGATCGACCCGATGAATCCTTTGAAGTTGTATGCGTCGATGTGGGATTATGAGCGCAAGCCTTGGACATTCCGCAGCGGTGGAAAGGGAAGTGGTTTGTATATCAGTTTGGATGGAGGAAATACTTGGCAGCGGTCTACAGAGAAATCGGGGTTGCCGAAGGGGGAATTGGGGAGAATCGGATTGGCAGTGGCGGCTTCAAAACCGGATCGTGTATATGCATTGGTTGAATCGGCGGAGACAGGGGTTTATCGCAGTGACGATGGCGGATTGCATTGGAGTAAAGTGAGTACGGAGGCAAATGCGGGGAACCGACCGTTTTACTATTCAGAGATTTATGTTGATCCGTCTAATGAGAATCGAGTTTACAGCGTTTGGAGTCAGATCACACGCAGCGAAGACGGCGGAAAACACTGGGATGTATTGGCCGATTGGGGTCACATTCACCCGGATCACCATGCCTTTTTTGTGCATCCTGATGATCCCAAATATATTATTAATGGCAACGATGGGGGTTTAAATATCTCTTACGATGGTGGCGAGACATGGCGTTATGCGGAGAACATTCCTGTGGGTCAGTTCTATCACGTTGACGTGGACAATCAGGAGCCGTACAACGTTTATGGGGGTTTGCAAGACAACGGCAGTTGGGTAGGTCCGGCGTATCATTGGATAGATGGTGGCATCAAGAATAGCGAGTGGCAAGAGGTTTTGTTTGGCGATGGTTTTGATGTGGCTCCGATCCCTGGAAAACCGGGTGAGGGCTATGCGATGTACCAAGGGGGCAATGTGTATCATTACGATTTGAACAAGCATCGCAATACATTTATCAAGCCGCAGCATCCTGAGGGTTTGCATTTGCGATACAATTGGAATGCGGCGATTGCGATAGATCCTTTTGATGCCAATGCGCTGTATTTTGGAAGTCAGTTTGTGCATTACAGCGCAGACCAGGGAATTTCGTGGCGCATCATTTCGCCTGATTTAACAAGCAACGATCCCAAGAAGATGGAGCAAGCGAAAAGCGGTGGCCTTACAGTGGATGCTACTGGAGCCGAAGCTCATTGCACGATTTTGGCGATTTCACCATCGGCTTCGGATCGCAATGTAATTTATGTTACTACGGACGATGGCCGTGTCCATGTGACCAAAGATGGCGGAAAGTCTTGGTCGATGGTGGGTGCAGGGATCACAGGCATTGGTGGGAGTTCTTCTTCGTTGGCTTCTTCCGGTGCGTGGGTACCTTATATATGGACAAATCCAAAGAATGCGGCTGAGGCATGGGTGGTGGTGAACAATTACCGACAGAACGATTGGTTGCCTTATGTTTATACGACGAAGGATTTTGGGTCAACTTGGACACGAAAGGTGACGGCCGATGGATTTGGGAATAGCCAGGGCAAGGGGGATAAGGTTACGGGGTATGTGCTAAGTGTTTTGCCGGATTTTGATGCCGAAGGCTTGGTGTTTTTGGGCACAGATCATGGGTTATATGTGAGCGTTGATGGGGGTTTGGTGTGGAATAAATGGAAGGGTTTTCCGAGTGTACCGGTGGCGGATTTAAAGATTCAAGCGCGGGAGAGGGATTTGGTTTTGGGCACATTTGGCCGTGGTATTTGGGTATTTGATGACATAGCGGTTTTGAGAAAGTTTGCTAAGGGTGAGTTTGAGGATGGCTGCCCAGAATGTGGCGGGAAGCGTTATGATGGCGCGGCGGCGGTTGGAAAGAATCCGGGAGAGACTGCAATAAACATTGATATTTTGCATGCAGGCGATGGGGTTTTGGCAAGGTATAAGCAACCGAGCGGAGCGAGGTTTTCCGCGGATGAGGCTTGGAGCGCAGCGAACAAGCCTTATGGTGCGATGTTGGATTTGAAAGTGGTTGCAGAGAAGGATGTCAAATCTGGAGATTGGAAAAAATTGGATTGTGTGGGAAAGGTTTATAATGAAGGAGGTAAGATCATACGGACGCATAAATTCACTTTTGATAGTTCAGGTTACTATCGTATTCCTTATCGTATGGTAGAAGATGGATTCCGTTGGCCATCGCATTATACACCCAAGCCAGATGATGGAATTCCTTCGGGTAGAAATGTGGCACCAGGCAAATACAAATTGGTTATTTCATCGGGAAAGACTTCAGACTCGGTTTGGCTGACAGTAAGAATGCCTTTGGGTGAGGAGTTTAATGCAGCGGGAAATGCGAGGCAAGGTGTGTTGATGGACACGTTGCGGACCTCTGTAGAACGCGCTCGATTGGCATTTGAAGGATTGAAAGAGGCAGAAAAAACCATTGCTCAGGTGATGGGGACAAAATACGTGAACGACAGTTTTGTTGCTCGATTGAAGAAATTGGAAAAACCTTTGTTAGATAGCATTGCCGCATTGAAGTTGTTGTATATGTTGCCGGAGGATTATAGGCCCTATGAAGAAGCTACGGTGCGTTTGATGGATCATTTGCAAACTGCCAATGGACTCATTGAAGGCAATGTAATGCCCGGTGAAAATAGTCTGGTTGCATTGAAAACAGCGCAAAGAGAAACGAATCGTGTTGTGGCTCGGATCAATGCCTTTATGTCGAAAGATTACGCCGCTTTCTTGAAATTGGTTTTGGCTGAGCAGATTGCCCCGTTGAAGCAATACCCGAGTTGGTGATAGAATAAGAACCCATCCCGCACAATTTGTATTTTGTCGAACTTTTTGGCCTATAAAATCATGGTCAGTTCACGTCAATTCATTGATATGTGATGAATTGACGTTCATATTTTGTTTAATTATTGATCAAAAATAATTAAACAATAACATGTTAAAAATGCATCTTTTGGGATTTGATATTTGTGCTTAGGGGTTGATTTTACTTAATTTCTCGTATCATTAAGAAAGAAAAAATACTTGTTATAACACATATTTTTTTATCTTTTGTATAACACAATTTTGTCTTCCTCGTGTTACCTATGCACTTAATAAATTAATAGACATATGTTTACACAGTTACTTAGCACAGTAGCATCTGGCAGTGAGCTAGACCTACTAACCGGAACCTCTCTTCCGTCGTACATCGCCTTTACCTTCTTCGTAGGTACAATGGCTATGATGGCGGCTTCTGTTTTCTTCTTCTTCGAGATGCGCAATGTTGCTGAACGTTGGAGAACTTCTATGTTGGTATCAGGTTTGATTACCTTCATCGCTGCCGTGCACTATTATTACATGCGCGGATTCTTCATGGAACACCAAACGTCTCCTACCTTCTTCCGTTATGTAGATTGGTTGTTGACAGTTCCATTGATGTGTGTTGAGTTTTACTTGATCACCAAGAAAGCTGGTGCTAAATCAGGATTGTTGTGGAAGTTGATCTTCGCTTCAGTTGTGATGTTGGTAACAGGTTATTTTGGAGAAGCAGTATGGCGTGAGTCAAGCGTTCTTTGGGGTGTGTTATCTGGTGCTGCTTACTTCTACATTGCATACTTGGTATGGTTCGGTGAAGTTGCTGTATTGGCAAACACTGCAGGTCCAGCAGTAGCAAAAGCTACCAAGACTTTGGCTTGGTTTGTATTGGTAGGTTGGGCAATTTACCCATTGGGTTACATCTTGGGTACTCCAGGTGGTTTGTTCGGAATCACTTTCGGTGCTGACACTCGTGTAATGGATGTTGTTTACAACATTGGTGATGCGGTGAACAAAATCGGATTCGGTTTGGTTATCTATGCATTGACTCAAGCTGACAAAGATTAATTTCTTTAGTTATATTGATTAGCAAAAAAGGCCCGCGAAAGCGGGCCTTTTTTATTGCTAGTGTTACTAAAGGCGTTTGAATTTAAATCACATCAAGCAGTTTTGCAATTTTAACAAGGCATCAATCCATCACAAATCCTTGGGCCTTCTTTACAAAGCGCTCCAATGATTCACCTTGCAGTTGACCGCGTTGAAGCATCGCCAAGTCCATACAATATTGCAACAACTCGTTTCTGCCTTCGCCGTCTTTGCCCAATACTTTGCTAGCCAATGCGTGATTGGTATTCACTACCATCGTTTGCTTGTTCAAGCCCATGTTGCCGTATGGAAAACCGTTGCCCATCTTGGCCATATCTTCCATCCTTCGCTCCCATTCGTTTCTATGAACCGAAATGAAATCGTCTTGCGGTGGCAATGACTCCATTTTTACCTCAAAGGCCAATTCGTTCACCACGGCTTTCACACTGTCTTCCAATGTTTTGCGTTGGTCTTCGCTCAATACAGATTCAATGGTAACTTCCTTTTCGATCAACTGATCCATCGGACCACCATCAACGCAACGGAATTTTACTTTTTCGAACTTGCCTTCTACCCAACCCGCAAAATGCGTATCCAAAGGACCATTCAACACAACCACTTCGTAGCCTTTGTCTTTGGCGGCCTTGATGTTCATGTGTTGCACATTGAGATCCGTAGTATACAATACAATCGTTTCTCCGTTTTTGTCGGTCTGATTAATATTCGCATGATCAATCCACTCTTGGATGGTATTCAATTTTCCATCGGTGGTCTTTAATAAGCAAATGTCTTTGGTGCGCTCAGCAAATTTCTCGTCGGCAACCATTCCGTATTTCACAAACAAATCGAGGTATTCCCATTTGCTGTCAAAATCGGTGCGATCGGCTTTGAACAATTCGTTCAATTTGTCGCTCACCTTTTTGCTGATGTGCTGGGTGATTTTCTTCACATTGGCATCACTCTGCAAGGAACTACGCGACACGTTCAACGGAATGTCTGGCGAATCGATAACACCCTTCAATAATACCAAATACTCGGGCAATACATCCTTTACATCCTCGGTAACAAATACCTGGTTGCAATACAACTGTACGCGGTTCTGACGGTTGTCGATGGCCTCATTTACCTTAGGAAAATACAATACACCCGTTAGGTTGAAAGGATAATCGGTGTTGATATGGATGCTAAACAAGGGAGCTTCTTGGCCGGGGTACAATTCCTCAAAAAATGTCTTGTAATCCTCAGTTTCTAAATCCGCTGGTTTTTTGGTCCAGATTGGCTGCGTGTTGTTGATGTCTTCGCCATCGAAAGTGATCGGGATGGGGAGGAAACGACAGTATTTGCGGAGTAATTCACGCAATTTCCACTTGGATAAATAGGTTTCCGCGTCTTCGTCGGTTAGATGCAAAATCACATCCGTTCCGCGTTTTTTGCGCTTGCCTTTACCGATGTTATAGCTGGTAGCACCGTCGCAATCCCAATGAACTGCCTGCGCACCTTTTTGGTAAGATTTTGTTTCGATGGTAACTGTTTTCGATACCATGAAGGCTGAGTAGAATCCCAATCCGAAATGACCAATCATTTGATCCGGATCTTTGTCTTTCCATTGCTCTGCAAATTCGCGGGCGCCAGAAAAAGCCAGTTGGGTGATGTATTTTTCCACCTCTTCCTCTGTCATTCCAATTCCAGAATCTGAAATGGTAAGGGTTTTGGCTTTCTCATCGAAACTGATTTCTACTTTACAGTTGTCGATGGGGTCTTCAAACTCCCCAATACGGGATAGTGTGCTTAGTTTTTTGGTAGCATCCACTGCGTTGCTTACCAATTCTCGAAGAAAAATTTCCTGGTCAGTGTATAGGAATTTTTTAATAATCGGGAAAATGTTCTCTGATTGAACTGAAATCTGTCCTGTTCTCATGCCCGTTGATTGTCAATCTGTGTACCAAAGCGACCGAACTGAAATTTTGTCATACTGATGTCGATGAGCGACGGGTTTTCTTTGTGAAGCAATTACTATTTGACAGAATTTGGCAAAAATTCAGAATTGTTTTTGAGTATTGAGATTCTTCGCAACGTCGATTGGGCTGGCTCTAGTGAATGTCGAAATTTGCAAAATGATTTTGCAAAATAACATGTACGTAGAAAAAGTGTGTAAATTTGTACGTATGAAAAAGAAACTGACTTTGTTGGTAGATACGGTGTTAATCGACCGGATGAAGGAACATGCTGCTGCGCGTGAGCTTTCGATGTCTTTATTGGTTGAGCAGTTTTTTGCGCAGCAGTTATCACACAAGGAAAGGTTAGAGGGCTCAATTGAACTCACTGGAGAAGATCGATTTGTTTCCAAATTTGGTGGCATTGCCGCTGATTTTGGAGCGATGAGTGATGTGGAGATTAAGGAATTGGTATTTTTGGAGCGCTTAAAGAAGCATTCGTAATTTGTAGTTATATGGCCGTTTTGATTGACACCAATGTGCTGCTTGATTTTTTTCTAAAGCGCATTGAATTTTATAGCGATGCGAAGGAAATCGTCCGTTTGGCGAGGAAGGGTGAATATGAATTTAAGATAACACCAATTACCTTGGGCACCACGTATTATTTGATCCGAAAGCAGTTTTCTCATTTAGATGCGATGGCCTTGTTGCAGGAATTCAGCTCGGTTTTCCCCTGCGTAAATTCATCTAATTTGGCATGTCAGGATGCATTATTTATGGGTTTGGGCGACTTCGAAGACGCGATGCAAGTGGCTATGGCCAAATCGACGTGTGAGATGATTATTACCCGGAATGTGGCTGATTTTAAGCACTGCGGGATGTTGGTGATTTCGCCGAAAGATTTTTTGCGCATGCAAACCCAAAACGATTGATTTTTGCATTGAAGTATGGATCAGGAAGGAATAGGATATCGAAAAACGCTCACACCGTCGCAGGCTAAACCCAAGATCGAGAAGTATTGCGACTATCAGGAGCGCAGTCATCAGCAGGTAAAACGAAAACTGCAGGGCTATGGCTTGAGTAGTATAGATGCGGACCTATTGCTGGTGGAAATGATGCAAGCCAACTTCTTGAATGAGGAACGCTTTGCGATGGCCTATGCACGGGGGAAATTCAAAATCAAGGGTTGGGGAAAGGTCAAGATTAAGCAAGGATTGAAGCGTGAAGGGGTAGGGGAAAAGTTGATTCAGCAAGCGTTGGCATCGCTAGGGATGGATGATTATGTGAAGACATTAGAAATGCTCGCCGAGAAAAAGTGGCCTTTGATAAAAGGCGCATCGCATTTAGAAAAGGTCTTTAAATTAAAGCGATACTTGGTGGGAAAAGGCTATGATTTTGAGGCGATTGATCGTGCGATTGAGGGGGTAACGACCAATAAATAGATTACCAAATCTCGGTTGTTGATCACTACTTGAAATGGGAGAGCGGCATATTCAACCACTCCAAGGCGGAAGAACCTAGCATCATCGACTTAATGTCATCGGAATAGTTCGATAATTTGATGAGTTCACCGGGATTGTCCTCGCCCAATGGGAATGGATAATCTGTGCCTAAAGTGATTCTGTTAGGACCCACCAAATCCACCACCACTTCTAACATTTTGGGATCATGAACCAGGCTGTCGAGCCAGAATTGACCTAGATATTTTTTTGGATTGTGGATGTTATCTACTGCAACCAGATCGGGGCGTGCTTGCCATCCGTGTTCAATTCGTCCGATGGTAGCAGGGAATGCTCCTCCGCCGTGGGCAAATGCCACGCGCAAGCGGGGCAATCGTTCAAAAATACCGCCGAAAATCATCGAGCAAATGGCCAATGATGTTTCCATGGGCATTCCAACGAGCCAAGGCAGCCAATAATTTTGCATTTTTTTGTTGGCCGAATACCACCACGGGTGAACAAAAAGTGCCATATCTAACTCTTGCATCGCCTCAAAAATTGGGAACAGAGAGGGGTCGTTTAGGTTCAAGTGGTTTACATGCGATCCAATTTGAATTCCTTTGAGTCCAATTTCTTTGCATCTGCGCAATTCCTGAATGGCTAGATCGGCGTGCTGCATAGGAATGGTCCCAAGTCCTACGAAACGGGTGGGGTAGCGATGACAAACATCGGCGATGTGATCGTTTAGATACTTAGAAATTTCTAGACAGTCTTTGGGTTCTGCCCAGTAGCTAAACATCACAGGTATTGTGCTAATTACTTGAACGTCAACATGATGATGTCCGCATTCTTTGAGTCGTTGTTCGGGGTCCCAGCAATTGCTTTCGATTTCGCGGAAGAACGCATCGTCCATCATCATTCTAGCGCAGCAGGGTTTGTGGTGCTCGAGTTGGACAAATTCTCCGTAGCCAAATTTCTCTTTCCAGCGGGGGAGGTTTTCTGGGATGATGTGTGTGTGTATGTCGACCGTGAAAAAATTCTGCGAGGAAAGCATGCAACAAAAGTACACAGATTCCGCGAAATGCTTTTTTCATCCGTAATTTCGCTGCTTTAGGGGTTATTCATGAGCAATTACAAGAAAAGAAACGTTGATTTATTTGGGGCCATGAGCATTGTGGTTGCCAATATGATAGGTACGGGTGTATTTACCAGTTTGGGCTTTCAATTGTTTGATATTCAATCGGGTTTTGGCATTATCATGATTTGGTTGGTTGGCGGAGTGTTGGCCCTTTGTGGCGCATTTTGCTATGCCGAGCTCGCCACGCGATTGCCAGAAGACGGCGGGGAATTTTATTTTTTATCCAAGATTTTTCATCCGGCTTTGGGTTTTGTTGCGGGTTTTGTGAGTTCTACGGTGGGGTTTGCCGCGCCAATAGCTGGGGCTGCCATTGCGTTGGGTGCGTATGTACATGGCGTTTGGCCTGGGGTGAACGAAATGGCGTTGGCTGTTGTGATTATTGTTGTCATTAGTGCCATTCACTGGTGGAATGCACGGTTGGGTTTAGACTTTCAAAAGGGCTCTACAGTGCTAAAGGTGTCGATGATTCTGTTATTTATTGGGGCAGGTTTTGCATTGGGAACGCAGCCTGTGGATTTTCTTCCAAGTGCACAGAGTTTCCGCGAAATATTCGGATCCGCTTTTTCGGGTTCGGTTAGCACGGGATCTGCTGTTGTGGATGCGGGTAATTCCGGAGGCGGATTTTTTGGTTTGGGTACTCTGATAACGCCGGCTTTTGCTACCAGCCTTATTTGGGTTAGCTTCGCCTACAGTGGTTGGAATGCGAGTACTTACATCGCTGGATCCATCGAAAATCCCAATCGTAATTTATCGCGCAGCATTTTGATGGGAACCCTTGTTGTCACAGCATTGTACGTGCTCTTGAATATAGTTCTTATGAAGTCGACCGCAGTTGCCAATTTGGTGGGTGTTAAGGAAGTGGGTTTGGTTGCGGCTGAAGCCATTTTAGGGACAAAAATCGGACAGTTGATGGGCGGAATTATTAGCCTTTTGTTGGTGTCGACCATTAGTTCGATGGTGTTTACTGGACCGAGGGTATTGGCCAAGATGTTTGAAAATATTCCGAGTATGGGATTCATTTCAAAACGCGAAGCCGATGGAAATCCACGTACCGCAATTGTGGTTCAGTTGGTGGTGTCGTTGATTCTATTGTTTGCGATGGACTTCCCTCAACTCATTTATTACATTGCTTTTACACTGAGTTTATTTACGATGCTCACCGTTTTTGGGATGATGATTTTACGATTCCGCGAAGGCAAGCCCGCAGGTTACAGTGCATGGGGTTACCCGGTCACACCCATATTATTTTTGGTTACAACAGGAGCCGTTGCAATTTTCTTTGTACAAGACAAGCCTACCGAAAGTTTGTATGGACTGTCAACTGCCGCCGTGGGTTATATCTTTTACTTGCTGAGCAAGAAGACGACGACCGTATAAATTACCCCTTTTGCTTGGGTAATAACATAGTACTCGCTGCGCCAATAATTAGGCTGATTCCCGCCAATACCATCGTGTTTATGATAGCATCGCCGAGGAATGTTTTGTAGGCCCAATTGATACCACCCAATGCTGCAACAATTTGTGGGATTACGATGAACATGTTGAAAATCCCCATGGAGATACCCATTTTTTCGGGTTTCACGGCGCTGGATAATATGGCGTAGGGCATCGACAAAATACTACCCCAAGAAATACCGATAAGGGCAAATGCCAGGTTCAGAATTCCATCGTTTGCCACCCAAACCATTGAATCGGGATTACTGTTTTGAGGACCACCATTTCCAGTTGTCATTAGGATAAACCCCAACCCCCCAGCCAGCAAAGAAAGCATGTGTATGAGTCTGCGATTGATTCCGTTTTTGGCTGTCACGAAGGTCAGCAACAGTGCAAACGCCATCGAGCTCAATCCGTACATTCCCATGGAGCTTCCGACAATGTTGGCGGCTTGGTTGTATAATTGGTTTTTGGCGTCAAAATCTGCGTCGCCATGTTGAGGCATCGCTGCATGATAGACGTATTCTGTGAGCGCCGGCGTGGCGAACGACCACATCGTAAAGAAGGCAAACCAGCTAAAAAATTGCACCACACCGAGTTTCCACATGATGCTAGGCATGTCTTTGAAGTTTTTGACAATTTCGATGATGCCATTTAAGAATCCTTTGCTCTCTGCATTCTCTTTTCGGAAAGCTTCTAGGTCGGCCGGTGGTTCTTCGGTGGTGGAAAAAATGGACCAAAGAATGGATATCATGAAGACGAGGGCACCGATGGCAAACGACCACAAAACGGAAGGCGGAATAAGTCCTTCTGGGGCTTCGTTTGACACACCCAAATAGCTCATAAACCAGGGTAAATTGGAGGCGACCCATGTGCCAACACCGATGATGAGGGTCTGAACGACAAAACCGTAGGAACGCTGAGAATCGGGGAGTTTATCTGCCACCAGGGCGCGGAATGGCTCCATCGAAATATTAATGGATGCGTCCATTATCCAAAGAAATCCCGCTGCCATCCATAGTGTGCTTGAATACGGCACGAAAAACAAGGCCAATGAACTCAGTATTGCACCCACCAAAAAATACGGTCTACGTCGTCCCAACCTAGGATGCCAAGTCCGATCGCTCAAATATCCGATGATGGGCTGTACGATCAATCCCGTTAGTGGCGCTGCAATCCATAACATAGGGATGCTGTCTTCGGTGGCGCCGAGGGTTTGGAAGATGCGCGACATATATCCACCTTGCAAGGCGAAGCCGAATTGGATACCCAAAAAGCCGAAGCTCATGTTCCAAATTTGCCAGAAAGAGAGTTTTTTGCTGCTCATGTTGAAGGTTTTTAATATTGTAATATTGCAATATATAATTAATCGACAATCACTACATAACCCCAAGGCCCAATGGGTCTACCAAGACCGAGGTGCTTGATATTTGTGGGAGAGGCCACATAGGTGGCTTCAGTGCCATCTAAAGCTCGATCTCCAATGGCTTGAATCCACTGTTGGGTGCTATCTAAGTTCACGATCACCGTTACTGATTTTCCGTTCTTGGTTCTGCGATATGCGTACAGATTTTCATTACCGCCAGTTACCTTTAGCACTTCGGCATCTGCACCCCAACTGCCATTGCCAAGTGCGGGTTGCGTATGTTTGAGTGCGTTCATTTTGCGATACCAATCGTAGCGCAGCGTATCCTCCCAAGAGGTAATAGGGTCTTTTTCGAAGAACTTCAATCGCTTTGTATTGTTGACTTCTTCACCGTTGTATATCAATGGAAAACTGCCGGGAAGGGTATAATTCAGGACACTAAAAACCTGCCATTTTTCGCCGTATTTCTCTTCAACCGTTCCGTTCCATGTGTTTTCATCATGATTGGTTAAAAAGCTCATCATCATGGATTTGGCTGGCCATTTGGCGCGTGATTCAGTGGTTTTTGTGATAAATTCTTTGCCCGTGATTTTTCCTTTCGCACAATCGGCGGATGCCCCATGTAGATTCCATCCGTAATACGCATCGAAAGCCTTATCGCAGTACGATGCAGGATTTTTGTCGATGTCCGTGTTCATCTCCATTTCCGCGAGCATGAACATCATTTTGCGTTTTTCAAGGGCTACGCGGGCTTCCTCCCAGAAGCTTTTGGGAACCAAAAAGGCGACATCGCAGCGAAATCCATCGATATCGCATTCATCTACCCAATACTGCATTTCGGCAATCATGGCGTTTCTGAGTTCGGGGTTCTTAAAGTTTAATTGCGCCACATCGGTCCAATCCCAAGGCGTTACAATTTTCCCTGTTGAGTCATGGACATACCAATCGGGGTGGGCTTTTACCCAAGGATGATCCCAAGCGGTATGATTTCCAACCCAATCCAGAATCACCTTCATGCCGTTCATGTGGGCAAACTGAACCACCATTTTAAAGTCGTTTAGATTGCCAAATTCAGGATTAATACCCCTGTAGTCTTTGATGCTGTAATAACTACCCAACCCGCCTTTGCGATTTAGCTCCCCGATGGGATAAATGGGCATAAACCAAAGGACATCGGCACCGAGGCTTTTAATCCGTGGAATCTGCGGTGCAAAGGATTTAAATGTCCCAATTTGGTTGAATTGGCGCGTATTGACTTCATAAATCACTGCATTTTTCTGCCACTGGGTGTCGCGAAACTTCTTGACATAGGGGTCTTTGGGAGCGATGCCAGCGGAGGCGGTTAGTGCGGTGCTCAATATGCAACAAACAGCAATGATGCAATGGCGAAGGATGGTTCTTGTATTGGTGTCAATCATACACTTAGTAACGATTACGCAAGATACCTATAAAATTATGGGAAAACCAAACGGGTGATGTGGGGGATTTTGCAGAACTTTGTCAAATGGAATTTAAGGATTTGGTATTTCAGGTAGAGAAGGCCATTCACGATGTGGGTGTTGATCCGGCTGCTGCACGCGGCGATGAAGAAGGTCAGTGGTTGTTGATGCGCAACGATACCCCAATCTATTTGGATGCTTGGGCTGCGGAGCAAAGATCGCCTTGGAACTATTTTATCTTTGAAGAGGACCCTACCACGGTTCAAATGACCATCCCATTTTGTTATGCTCCCACATTGCAGCGCGAAGCATTTTTGGAGGAGTTACTTACGGTGAATCTAAATTTGTTGTACGGCAAGTTTACCTATAACGCCAAGGACAATGTGGTTGCGTTGATTTATCGTTTGCCGGGCTTGAGCTTTCATCCAGCCGATTTACCTCGAGTTATCGATGGTTTGATGTACTACAGCGAAATGGCTTACCACGTGCTCAAGGATGAGTTTACCCTCAAGCGTGTCTTGGTAGAGGAGTCCTAAGACCTATAAAATTATTTCTTTTGACCTTGCTGCTGCGCGTAAGCTCTTTGTAAATCAACGATGCTTTGCTTTGCCGCGTAAAAGTCTTTTTCGATTTCTAATGCCGCTTGCAATGCATTTGCACACGACATAATATCTCCAGTGCTGCGAAGCATTAAGGCTTGCAAATAGATATAGGCTGCTTTGGCATTGACTTCCTCCTTCATTCCGGCCGCGATGTGCTCCATGCGAACTTTTTTATCGGTAATTTTAGGGTCGGCCAAGGCTTTGCTCACCATCGAATCGCAACCCATCATGTCGCCACGTGCCATCTCAACAAAGCACATATCCCACCAAAAAGTCTGATCCTTGGTTTCATCCCACAACTCTTTGAATATCACAATGCTCGCCGTGTCTTTGCCTTCTTCAAGTAGCAATTTGGCTTTGATTTCACGCAAAAAGGTGTTTTTTGGTTTGATTTTTAGTCCGCGATCAACAAAAAACATGGCTGTTTTTGGGTTTCTCACGTTCTGATCAGTGGATGCGGTATGGAAGTAATGAAAGTGCGCTAAACTATCGTAGGCCCAAGTTTGAATGGTAGAATCTTCGGCCATCCAAAGTTCTAACGTAACGATAGCAGAGCGATAATCGCCGGCAGCTAAGTTCATTTCATAGGCTTTTTTAAAGCTCTTTGAATTGTTTGTGCAACTCGCCAATAGGGAGATAGAAAAGGTAAGAATGAGAAGATTGCGTAATTTCATTAGAACAAAGGTAATTGGAATTTTTGAACCGATGAGGGGATGCTTTTTGTAACTTTGCAAAACCTATGTTTGAGAACCTACAAAACCGGTTAGAGAAGGCGTTTAAATCGCTCAAAGGACAAGGACGCATCAATGAACTGAACGTGGCCGATACCGTTAAGGAAATTCGTCGTGCCTTGATTGCGGCCGACGTAAGCTTTAAGGTTGCTAAGGATTTTACGGATACCATTTTAGAGAAAGCCAAAGGCCAAGATGTAATAAAATCTGTTTCGCCAGGTCAATTGCTTACCAAAATCGTTCACGACGAATTGGTGATTTTATTGGGCGGTGAAAAGATTGATTTGCAGTTGAATGCAAGTCCAACAGTGATTTTGATTGCGGGTTTGCAGGGATCGGGAAAGACCACATTCACTGGAAAATTGGGTAAATACCTGAAGGGTTTGGGTAGAAATCCGATGTTTGTTGCGGGCGACGTATATCGTCCTGCGGCCAGACAGCAGTTGAAGGTTTTGGGTGAACAGGTTGGCGTTCATGTTTACAGCGAGGACGACAATAACAATCCGGTATCGATTGCGGAAAATGCCATCGAATATGCAAAAAAGAACAATCATAATGTAGTTGTAGTGGATACTGCCGGTCGTATTTCGATCGACGAGCAGATGATGAACGAAATCGCGCAGTTGAAACGCTCGGTGAAGCCACATGAGATTTTGTTTGTGGTAGATTCAATGACAGGTCAGGATGCGGTGCTTACGGCAAAGGCTTTCAACGATGTGTTGGATTTCACAGGTGTGGTATTGACGAAGTTGGATGGTGATACCAGGGGTGGTGCGGCGTTGAGTATCAAATCGGTGGTAAATAAGCCGATCAAGTTTGTGAGTATGGGCGAGAAGATGGAGGCATTGGATGTCTTCTATCCAGATCGTATGGCGGGCCGGATTTTGGGTATGGGCGATGTGGTTTCTTTGGTTGAGCGGGCGCAGATGGCCTTCGACGAAGAAGAAGCCGAACGATTGTCGAAGAAAATTGCAAAGAATAAGTTTGATTTTGAGGATTTCTTAGCCCAGTTACAGCAAATCAAAAAGATGGGTAACATCAAGGATTTGTTGGGAATGTTGCCGGGCGTTGGAAGTCAGATCAAGGATATGGACATCGATGACAATGCATTTAAGGGCATCGAATCGATGATACAGAGTATGACGCCCCAGGAGCGGTCTAAGCCGGAAATTTTGAATGCAAGTCGCAAGCAGCGTATCGTGAAGGGTAGCGGTCGTAACATTCAGGATTTGAATAAGTTACTTACTCAGTTTGAGCAAATGCGCAAGATGATGAAGATGATGAACAATTCGGGTGGTAAGATGCCGAAGATGCCGAAGATGCCAAATATGCCTGGTATGCGCAGATAATTGGGGTAACAAAAAGTAACTATCAGAATTCATGAAGAACATCGCTGATCTCCGCAAAGAATACACGAAGGGTGCTTTGGAGCCTCGCGACATGGGTGCGGACCCACTTTTGGAATTTAGGGGTTGGTTTCAGCAGGCTTTGGAAGCGGAAGTTTTGGAAGCCAATGCAATGATAATTAGTACGGTGAATGCAGAAAATAGGCCATCGTCGAGGGTGGTATTGTTGAAGGAGATTACCTCTGAAGGCATAGTATTTTTCACCAATTACGCGAGTCGGAAAGGGCAGGAAATGTCGAACAATCCTGCAGTTTCAGCGGTCTTTTATTGGGCTGAGTTGGAGCGACAGGTGCGGGTTGAGGGTATCGTGAGAAAAATTAGCGAGGCCGATAGCGATGCTTATTTTTATAGCAGGCCAAGAATTTCTCAGGCAGGTGCGGTGGTTTCGAAACAGAGTGCGGTGATTGAGGATAGGAGGGCTTTGGATGCTCAGATGGAGGCATTGTTAGCCGACGAAAGGATACACATTGAGCGCCCGGAGCATTGGGGAGGCTATGAAATTGTGGTGGATGGGATGGAATTTTGGCAGGGCAGACCTGGCCGAGTTCACGATAGGGCACGTTACGATAAAGTGGCTGGCGCGTGGGTTAAATCAAGGCTTTCGCCTTAACGAAATACTCAATCTTTCTTTGTAGTTTCTGAGATTGAGTATGAATCGTATTCAACGAAAGTTGGTGTTTTATTCAACTTGTTTAATGGTGTTTGGATTTTAATTGGGCAACTGAAGTTTTACGTTTTGCGTCTTATCTTGCAATTAATTTTTAGCAGGATGATAAAAAACTTTTTCAATCAAAACAGAAATTTCTCGTTGCTTTTGATGGGCCTTTTGCTCGTTTTTCCAGCCATTG
>Ga0078894_10000389_pt1 | contig 30272 bp, 42 predicted proteins | sample LauGreSu1BDMLBSD_2_FD_67506 | JGI IMG/M metagenome (GOLD analysis project Ga0078894, IMG submission 67506) | Freshwater lake microbial communities from Lake Michigan, USA - Su13.BD.MLB.SD (version 4) (version 4) | ecosystem: Environmental > Aquatic > Freshwater > Lake | place: Lake Michigan... | reverse complement strand
TTTTGGAGAGGTGGCAGAGTTGGTCGAATGCGTCTGATTTGAAATCAGAAGAGACTTTGCGGTTTCCGTGGGTTCGAATCCCACTCTCTCCTGTTAAAATAAAAAAATTAACTCGGAGTTTTTTTATTAAAAATTTGAATAGAAAACTTTATATAGCGGGTGACGCGATTCGAACGCGCGACATCAACCTTGGCAAGGTTGCGCTCTACCACTGAGCTACACCCGCAAATGCCTTATACATAATAATAATAGATAGCAATGAGTTGTTTGTCAACGGATATATAAAAATAAAACCATCCTCTGGAACTTGGAAGTTGAGGATGGTGTATAAAAGATTAAATGATAAATGAGTTAAAAGCTGCTGTTACGATGACAAGACCAAACCATAATCCTGCACCTGTGTAAACTACACCTTTAGATTTTTCCCACTCCCCAGGAGAAACCAAAACTACTGGAACTCCAACTACAAGAGCAAAAGACAACAGTATTAGAATACTAACAAGTAATTGTAAAATAGCTACCATATTCTTTTTCCTCAGAAATTTTATTCGCATTTCAAAGAAACCTTTATCTCCTACACTCAAATACCTAAGCATGAGAGAAAAAAGATTATTCAAATACATGTTATACTATCCGTTCTTATTTGTGACGATTATTTCATAAATAAAATAGAAGAGATAAAAATATTCAAGTATTGAATTAATTAAGTAAATTTTAAAAACTATTCTAAATAGTTAATTACGCTTAAATTAAGCTATATTGTAGACTATATAGTAGATGAGTAAAAAATTATAAGATATTTTGATTTTTTACTCAGCCTTTACAAATTATATTTCTTCAGTAAAGAGGTTATTTAAGATATGGCAGAAACTTTATTATTAGCTAAGCTACCTGAAGCTTACGCAATTTTCAAACCTATTATTGACGTAGCTCCAGTTATACCAGTATTCTTTCTTTTACTAGCATTTGTGTGGCAAGCAGCTGTTGGATTTAGGTAAATATAGCGAGTTGGGGTATTTTTATGTATAAAAATACCCCGACTTTTTCCTGTATTGGTATATGTAAGGTATAATAAAAACCACCGGGTTTAGATTATAAAAAATCTTCTTGGTTGTTAAAATTTATATTAGGAAGAGTAAAAATGATAGAACCTTTGTTATTCGGAATTGTCCTTGGATTGATTCCTGTCACGTTAGCAGGTCTTTTTGTGGCAGCATATCTTCAATACAGAAGAGGAAATCAATTTGGGCTTTAAAGCATTAAAAATAGTAGTAATTACAAATTTATAAAATTGTGATTACTACTATTTTTTGTTATAAGTTTTCTTACCAACTAGACTTTGTAACCCCTGGTAAAAGACAGCTATGAGCCATTTCTCTTAGAACGTGGCGTGAAATACCGAAACTTCTATAGTACCCACGGCTTCTGCCTGTCATCCAACATCGATTTCTTAAACGTGTTGGGAATGAGTTTCTAGGTAGAGCTTGAAGTTTACCGTATAGTGCAAGTTTTTCTTCAAAAGATATAGAAGTTTTTATAGATTCTTTAATATCTGTTCTTTTTTTATCATATTTAAGTACAAGATTTTGGCGTTTTTTTTCACGCTCTATCATATTCTTTTTTGCCATAAATTTACCTACTTAAGAATTTTTAACTGCCTAATAGTCTACCAGATAATATGTAAAAATCTATTCTTATACTAAAAATAAAGAAACTATTCAATTTACCTAAACATAATTTGAATAGTTTCTTTTTTTAAAGGTTAACCAAACTTACCAGTTGTGGATGCAATCACAAATGCAGCATAAGTAAATATATAACCAACTGTGAAGTGAATTAACCCTACAAGTCTTGCTTGAACAATAGATAGAGCAACAGGTTTATCTTTCCATCTTACAAGGTTTGCTAGTGGTGTTCTCTCATGAGCCCAAGCTAATGTTTCTATAAGCTCTTGCCAATAACCTCTCCAAGAAATCAAGAACATAAATCCAGTAGCCCAGATAAGGTGACCAAATAAGAACATCCAAGCCCATACGGATAGACTGTTCATGCCATATGGATTGTATCCGTTAATAAGAGGAGATGAGTTTAACCATAGGTAATCTCTTAACCATCCCATTATATATGTGGAAGATTCATTAAATTGTCCTGGGTTTCCTTGCCAAATTGTAACATGTTTCCAGTGCCAATAGAATGTAACCCACCCTATAGTGTTCAACATCCAGAACATAGATAGATAGAAAGCATCCCAAGCAGAAATATCACATGTGCCACCACGACCTGGTCCATCACATGGGAAGCTATATCCGAAGTCTTTTTTGTCTGGCATTAGTTTAGATCCTCTAGCATCTAGAGCTCCCTTAACCAAGATTAAAGTTGTTGTGTGTAAAGCTAGAGCAATCGCATGATGTACTAAGAAATCACCAGGTCCTATAGGAAGGAATAATGAGTTTTTACCATCGTTTATTGCACTTAACCAACCTGGTAGCCAGATATTATTACTTGCGTTAGAAGCTAAACTTCCTGTTGAAGATAGTAGTACATCGAATCCATATAGAGCTTTCCCAGAAGAGGCTTGTATCCATTGTGCAAATACAGGTTCTACTAGAATTTGTTTTTCCGGTTGTCCGAATGCAACTACTACGTCATTATGAACGTATAATCCTAATGTGTGGAACCCTAAGAATAAAGAAACCCAGCTTAAATGAGAGATAATGGCTTCTTTATGTTCTAAGATTCGCGCCAAAACATTATTTTTATTTTGTTCTGGATCATAATCACGTACAAAGAATATAGCACCATGTGCAAATGCACCAACCATTAAGAATCCAGCAATGTATTGATGATGTGTATACAAGGCAGCTTGAGTAGTATAGTCTTTAGCTATAAAAGCATACGATGGAAGAGCATACATGTGTTGAGCAACTAGAGATGTAATTACTCCTAAAGAGGCTAATGCTAAACCTAATTGGAAATGTAAGGAATTTGTGATTGTTTCAAATAAACCTTTATGACCAGCACCTAAGCGTCCTCCAGGTGGTCGATGTGCATCTAAAATTTCTTTTAGACTGTGACCGATACCCCAATTTGTACGATACATATGACCTGCGAATATAAATACAACACCAATAGCTAAATGGTGGTGAGCTATATCTGAAAGCCAAAGTGCTTGAGTCTGAGGATGGAAACCACCTAAGAAAGTTAATATAGCAGTGCCAGAACCTTCGCTTGTTCCGAAAATATGATTAGCAGTGTCAGGTGACGCTGCGTACAAATTCCAATTACCTGTGAAGAAAGGAGTTAAACCAGCCGGGTGTGGAGCAACTTTAGTAAAGTTATCCCATCCAACATGTTGACCCCTAGCTTCTGGAAGAGCTACGTGTACTAAATGTCCAGACCAAGCTAAAGAGCTGAATCCAAACAAACCAGATAGGTGATGGTTTAATCTAGATTCATTGTTTTTAAACCATGATAAACCTGGTCTAAATTTTGGTTGTAAATGTAACCAACCAGCAAAAAGCAATACAGCAGATAAGAATAAAAGAAATAACGAACCTGCATATAAGTCATTGTTATTTCTTAATCCTATTGTATACCACCAATGATATACACCGGATGTAGCAATATTAACTGGGTAAGACACTCCACCTTTAGTAAAAGCTTTGATTGCTGGTTGTCCAAAGTGAGGGTCCCAAATTGCATGAGCAATAGGTTTAACTTTTAATGGATTCAAAACCCATTGTTCAAAATTACCTTGCCATGCTACGTGAAAAAGATTACCTGATGTCCATAAAAATATAATAGCCAGATGCCCAAAGTGAGAAGCAAAAATCTTTTGGTAAAGATTCTCTTCTGTCATTCCATCGTGACTTTCAAAATCATGTGCTGTCGCTAACCCGTACCAGATCCGTCTAGTTGCCGGATCTTGCGCAAGGGCCTGACTAAATTTAGGAAATTTTGTTACCATAATTCTCCCTTAATTACTAGTTACTCTTATCCTACAGAAATAATGCGCGCTAAGAAGAATGCCCAAGTCGTACCAATACCACCTAAAAGATAGTGTGCAAGACCTACAGCACGTCCTTGTGTAATACTTAGTGCTCTTGGCTGAATTGCTGGAGCTACATGTAATTTGTTATGAGCCCATACTACAGACTCAATTAGCTCTTGCCAATATCCACGTCCACTGAACAAGAACATTAAGCTAAATGCCCAAATAAAGTGTGCACCCAAGAAAATTAAGCCATAAGCAGATAAAGCAGATCCATAAGATTGGATTACTTGAGATGCTTGAGCCCATAAGAAGTCTCTTAACCATCCATTAATAGTAATAGCACTTTGTGCGAAATTTCCTCCCGTAATATGAGTTACAGTGCCGTCTGCGCCTGTAGTTCCCCATACGTCAGATTGCATTTTCCAGCTAAAATGGAAAATAACAACGGAAATACAATTATACATCCAGAATAAACCTAAGAACACAGAGTCCCATGCAGAACTTTGACACGTACCGCCTCTACCTGGACCATCACAAGGGAATCTGAAACCTAAGTTTGCTTTATCAGGAATTAATCTAGAGTTTCTAGAGAATAAAACACCCTTAAGTAGAATCAGTACAGTCACATGAATTGTAAACGCATGAATGTGGTGTACCATGAAATCTGCTGTTCCTAGAGAGATTGGCATCATAGCAACTTTGTTTCCAACTGCAACAATATCTCCTCCAAAAGCATAACTAGCTGTAGAGAGTGCATTAGGAGTAGTATTTCCAGGAGCTAATGTGTGTATATTTTGTACCCATTGAGCGAACACAGGTTTAAGCTGGATAGCAGTATCAGAGAACATATCTTGTGTACGTCCTAAGGCTCTCATAGTATCATTATGAATGTATAATCCAAAACTATGGAATCCTAAGAATATACATATCCAGTTTAAGTGAGAGATAATAGCATCTCTATGTCTGATCACTCTATCTAGTAGATTATTATAATTTTGAGCTGGATTATAATCTCTTACCATGAATATACCCGCATGTGCAGCTGCTCCAGCAATGCAGAATCCACCAATCCACATATGATGTGTGAACAGAGACAACTGTGTTGGGTAATCTGTAGCTATATAAGGATATGGAGGCATTGCATACATGTGATGCGCAACTATTATACTTAAAGAACCCATCATGGCTAAATTAATAGCAAGTTGAGCATGCCAAGATGTAGTTAAGATTTCATATAATCCTTTATGGCCTTCACCTGTAAATGGACCTTTATGTGCTTCAAGAAGCTCTTTCATATTGTGGCCTATACCCCAGTTTGTACGGTACATGTGCCCAGCCACTATGAATAACACAGCTAATGCAAGGTGATGATGAGCTGTATCGCTTAACCATAAACCACCAGTAACTGGGTTTAAGCCACCTTTGAATGTTAGAAAATCAGAGTATTCACTCCAATTTAAACTAAAGAATGGTACTAAACCTTTGCTAAAACTAGGATATAGTTGAGCCATTAAATCTCTGTTCACAACAAATTCATGTGGAAGTGGGATTTCTTGAGGTGCTACACCAGCATCTAAAAGTTTATTGATAGGTAAAGAGACATGGATTTGATGACCTGCCCAAGACAAACATCCTAAACCTAGTAAACCAGATAAATGGTGATTTAGCATGGATTCCGCATTTTGGAACCATTCAAGTTTTGGTGCTGCTTTATGGTAATGGAACCAACCAGCAAATAGCATTAAACCAGACATGATTAAACCAGCTAGTGCAGACCAATACAATTCAACTTCACTAGTGATACCAGAAGCTCTCCATAGTTGGAAAAAGCCAGATGTAACTTGTACACCTTGGAATCCGCCACCTACGTCACCATTTAGAATTTCTTGACCTACGATAGGCCAAACTACTTGAGCACTAGGTTTGATAGCCGTCGGGTTACTTAACCAAGCAGAGTAGTTAGAGAATCTAGCCCCGTGGAAGTACATTCCACTTAACCATAAAAATATTATGGATAATTGACCAAAGTGAGCACTGAAAATTTTACGTGATATATCTTCTAATGAACTAGTATGACTATCAAAATCGTGTGCATCGGCATGTAAATTCCAAATCCAAGTAGTAGTTTTTGGACCTTTAGCTAAAGTACGAGAAAAATGACCTGGTTGTGCCCATTTTTCAAACGATGTACTAACAGGATTTCTATCTACTGTGATCGAAACTTTTTTTGCCTCTTGCTCTGTTGAGCTAATTGTCATTGAGGTTTCCTCTTCTGAGACAAGAAACTAAAAACGCTCGCTTATGAAAATGTACCTAAATAAGTGAAAATTGAAGCCAGTTAATGGATTCTTCAATTAGGTTAAGCAAGTTTTTACTGAATACTAGTATAACATTTTATCTTACTCTTAGAGATGATTCTTTTTTTCTGTTAAGAATAATTAAAATCTTTTCCTAAAACTATTCAAATTCTGAATTGTAATAGTATTTATATAACTTGAATAATGTTTAAAGATCTATTAGTCTTGAAAGAACAATGTAAACAAATATATTGATATCATTATTACAGATATGAACGAACAAGAAATCTTCGATAAAGTACAAGGAATTATCTCTGAACAGTTAGGCGTAGAAAAAAGCCAAGTAACTAAAGATGCCAATTTTGCTAATGACCTAGGAGCTGACTCGTTAGATACGGTAGAACTAGTAATGGCTATTGAAGAAGCATTTAATATTGAAATTCCAGATGAAACGGCTGAACAAATTTCTAATCTGCAACAAGCAGTAGATTTTATTCGTCAGAAAGTAGCAGCATAATTTAAAAATTCTTTAGAGGTACTATCACATATCTCTAAGGGAATTTTTTTTTACTTATTTTTTAAGATTGATTAGAATTGAGGTAAAATTTCTAATATATTTGGAACTAAAGCAGTTTTCTTATGAATAAAAAAGAAATTATCGAGACAATTTTTCATGAAACAGATATGACAAAAAAAGAAATTGATTTGGTTTTAACCAAATTTTTGGAAACTGTAATGAATGCTGTTGCTAAAGGAGAGAAAGTACAACTCGTTGGATTTGGATCATTCTCGTGTTGCCAGAAAAATCTTTACCTGAAGTCACCTCGAACAGAGACTCTGATAGTAAAAAAACCACGTGATTTTACTATAAAATTTTCTCCTGGAAAGTTTTTCAAAGAGAAAGTTAACGTTTCTTAGTTAAAATTATCAATTGATGTATAATTTGTAGATATCAAATTTCAGTTGAAACTTTCTAATTTTACATTTTTATTAAGGAGACATTTTATATGAAACTTGCATACTGGATGTACGCTGGGCCTGCTCATATTGGGACACTAAGAGTAGCTAGTTCATTTAAAAACGTCCATGCTATCATGCACGCGCCATTGGGAGATGACTACTTTAATGTCATGAACTCAATGCTTGAGAGGGAACGCGAATTTACACCTGTTACGGCAAGTGTAGTTGACCGACATGTTTTGGCTCGAGGTTCTCAGGAAAAGGTGGTTTCTAATATAACTCGAAAAGACTCAGAAGAACAACCGGATCTAATCGTCTTAACTCCGACTTGTACATCGAGTATTCTCCAGGAAGATTTACAAAATTTTGTTACGAGAGCTTCTTTACAATCAAAAGCTGATGTTTTATTAGCAGATGTAAATCACTATCGAGTAAATGAATTTCAAGCAGCAGATAAAACCTTAGAACAAATTGTTGAATTCTATTTATTAAAAGCAAAAAAGTATAATAATTTATCTGTAGAAAAAACTCTCATACCTTCTGTTAACATAATAGGCTCCTTTTGTTTAGGTTTTCATAATCAACATGATATTTCTGAGCTAAAAAAATTATTCCGAGACTTAGGTGTCAGTATAAACCTGATTCTACCAGGAGCTTTATCTGTGAATGAACTAAAAAATTTACCTAAAGCTTGGTTTAATGTTGTTCCTTATAGAGAAACGGGATTGATGACCGCTGAATATTTAAAAAAAGAGTTCAAAATGCCATATGTATCTACATCTCCTATTGGAATAATAGAAACCGCGTCATTTATACGTGAAATTCAATCCATTCTAGAGTCGCAAGGATACCACGTATCATTCGAGGAATACATACATCAACAGACAAAATTTATTTCACAATCGTCATGGTTTTCTAGATCAATTGACTGTCAAAATTTAACCGGAAAGAGAGCTGTTGTATTCGGAGATGCTACTCATGCATCGGCTATGACAAAAATACTATGCAGAGAAATGGGGATTCATGTTTCATGGGCAGGAACATATTGTAAAAATGATGCCGAATGGTTTAGGAATGAAGTTGAAGGGCTTTGTGATAATGTTGTAATTACAGAAGATCACTCACTTATCGCCGACTTAATAGCAAAAACTGAACCATCAGCAATTTTTGGGACCCAAATGGAGAGACATATAGGGAAAAGATTGAATATACCTTGTGGAGTAATTTCTTCCCCAGTCCATATACAAAATTTTCCTCTAAGTTATAAACCCTTTATGGGATACGAAGGAACTAACCAGATCGCAGACCTTGTTTATAATTCCTTTACATTAGGTATGGAAGATCATTTATTAGAGTTATTTGGTGGACATGATACTACCAGTGCGTTAACGAACACTCTCTCTGCTCAAAACCAATTGCATTGGTCTAATGAAGCATCTCAAGAGCTTGGAAAAATACCTGGATTTGTACGAGGTAAAATAAAACGAAATACGGAAAAATTTGCACGAGATAAGAATTTTTCAGAAATTACACTTGAAATTATGTATGCAGCTAAAGAAACTGCAGGAGGCTAAAATAAAAATATCTACGATACAGCTGTAGAGAATTCTACAGCTGTAGATAGTTAACTTTATTTTGTTTCTGAGAAATCAGCATCTATAACAGAGTCGTTAGATACTTTTGTTTCAGGATTAGTGCTCGAAGAATTACTATATACTTTTTTACCGATCTCCATTAAAGATTCTTGTAGATTTTTGCTTAGAGATTTAATTTCTTCGTAATTCTCGGTGCTTATTGATGATCTTAGTTTAGTAATTAAGTTAAGAATATTATCTTTATCAGATGGGTCAATCTTATCTTTTAATTCATTAACCTGTTTTTCTGACTGATAGCATAAAGAATCAGCTTGATTTTTCAGATCCACTTTTTCTCGTTTTTCTTTATCAGCAGATGCACTTTGCTCCGATTCTCGAACTAATCTTTCGACTTCATCGTTCGGTAAAGTAGAAGCGCCTGTAATTGTTATAGATTGTTCTTTGCCACTACCTTTATCTTTAGCAGTCACTGATAAAATCCCATTAGCATCTATATCAAAAGTTACTTCTATTTGTGGAACTCCTCGCGGAGCAGGCAAAATCCCATCTAGTCTAAAAGTACCTAGACTTTTATTGTCTCTTGCAAATTCGCGTTCTCCCTGTAAAACATGAATTTCTACATTTGGTTGATTGTCTACTGCAGTAGAAAAAACTTCTGATTTTTTCGTAGGTATTGTTGTATTTCGGGCAATTATACGAGTTGTCACTCCTCCTAATGTCTCTACACCAAGGGATAAAGGTGTTACATCCAATAGTAAGATATCTTTAACTTCTCCTGCTAAGACACCGGCTTGTACAGCAGCTCCTACAGCAACAACTTCATCAGGATTCACAGTCTGGTTTGGTTCTTTTCCAAGAATTTTTTTCACTAATTCTTTCACAGCCGGGATACGTGTTGATCCACCCACTAAAACTACTTCATCAATTTTACTCGAATCTAATTTTGCATCTTTCAATGCATTATCAACAGGTGTTCTAGCTCTATCGATCAAGGAAGAACATAATTCTTCAAATTTGCCCCTTGTTAGAACTCGTTCAAGGTGCTTTGGCCCTGTGTTTGTAGCTGTTATGAACGGAAGATTTATCTCAGTTTGAGTTAAGTTTGATAACTCGACTTTTGCTTTCTCAGATGCTTCCGTAAGTCGTTGTAAAGCTTGTCTATCACTTTTTAAATCTATTCCACTTTCTTTCTTAAATTCTTCTAATAACCATTTTACAATTTTGTCATCAAAGTCATCTCCTCCAAGGTGAGTGTCTCCAGCAGTAGAAAGAACCTCAAAAACACCATCCCCAACTTCCAATACAGAAACATCAAATGTTCCACCACCTAAATCAAATACTAGAATGGTTTCGTTATTTTTTTTATCTAATCCGTAAGCGAGTGACGCAGCAGTAGGTTCATTTATTATTCGTAGTACCTCTAGGCCTGCAATTTTTCCCGAATCTTTTGTTGCTTGTCTTTGTGAGTCATTGAAATAGGCAGGAACAGTAATAACTGCCTGTTTTACAGATTCCCCTAGATATTTACTTGCGTCATCAACAAGTTTTCTAAGAACTTCGGCGGACATCTCTTCGGGTGCGAAGTCTCTTTTTAATGCTGGACATTCAAGTTTGATATTGCCCTGAGTATCTGTTTTTACAATGTATGAGACTTGTTTTAGTTCTTCGGATACTTCTTCAGATTTACGACCAATGAATCTTTTTACAGAGTAAAAAGTATTATCAGGATTAATAACGGCTTGTCTCTTAGCAATCTGACCTACGAGTCTATCTCCATTTTTTGTATAGGCAATAACAGAAGGTGTAGTTCTGAATCCTTCTGCATTTGGTATTACTGTTGGTTTCCCACCTTCCATTACTGCTACCACTGAATTTGTTGTTCCAAGATCTATTCCAACGACTTTTCCCATAGATTTTAAATTAAATTAAAATTTATCAATTATATACGAACTTTTACTGAGCTCAGTATGACAGTTCCGTTTCAGAATTACAACTAGGCGTCACCGAACCCTCGAAAAAAAAAGATTAAATTCTCTACAAAGACTAAAAAGTCAAAAATAGTATGGTATTTTATTTTCTAATTGTAAAATAATTCCAGACTACTTTTTATAGTCGGTCACTCGTATAAAATTTTTGTATTTTAACATTCTTATGAATATAGGTATTCTAGGCACAAAACTAGGTATGACACAAATTTTCGATGAATCTGGGTTAGCTATACCAGTTACCATCATTAAAGCGGGCCCCTGTACCGTTACACAAATAAAAACTCTTGATACAGATGGTTATAATTCTGTTCAATTAGGGTATTTAGAAACACAATCAAAGTTATTGAATAAGCCTGAACTTGGGCATCTGCGTAAAACAGGCAGTCCACCACTAAAATATCTAAAAGAATACAGAGTTGAATCTTCACCTAGTACACCTTTAGGATCAGTTTTATCTGTTGATTTATTTAACATTGGAGATAAGATCTCTGTAACTGGTAAGACTATTGGTAAAGGATTTGCTGGGACCGTGAAACGACATAATTTTACACGAGGTCCTATGACACACGGTTCAAAAAATCATCGAGAACCAGGTTCCATTGGGATGGGAACGACTCCAGGGAGAGTCTATCCAGGTAAACGTATGGCAGGACGTTTAGGTGGCAAACACACAACTATAAAAAATCTACAAATTGTACTTATTAATTTAGAAAATAATTTACTTGTAGTTAAGGGAGCCATCCCAGGCAAACTAGGAAACCTTTTAAGCATAAAAAAAATCGGTAAATAATTAAATTAACGAAGTTAAATAATAAATAATGACAATACTTACACAACTTACTTATGAAGTTAGAGACTCTCAAGGAACTCTAGTTCCAAATAAGTCTTTTCCACTAGCACTAAAAATTGCTGAGTCCTCACCTAAGTACTTAATACATAAAGCAATTGTTATCCAGGATAGAAATAAGAGACAAGGTACTGCATCCTGTAAAACACGTAGTGAAGTCCGAGGGGGAGGTAAAAAACCGTGGAAGCAAAAAGGAACTGGGCAAGCTCGATCCGGCTCTAGTAATTCACCACTTTGGAGAGGTGGTGGTGTTACATTTGGACCAAAACCTAGGAAGTATGAGAAAAAAATTAATCTTAAAGAGAAACAGCTGGCATTGACAACTGCATTGTACAACAATATGTACAAAGTAGTAGTAGTTGAGAACTCTTTCAGTGATCTTAGTCAACCTAAGACGAAAGATTTTTTAAGCTTAATAAGAAAATTTGTTCCATTTAATAATACTAATAGAGCTTTAGTGATAACTCATGAAGCTAATGAAAATTTGACTCGATCTGCTCGTAATATTCCTAATTTACAACTTATCTATTCGAATAGTATCAATCTTAAAGAAATTTTGCTAGCGAAACATATAATAATTACACAAGACGCACTAACGAATATTACAAGCAAATAAGACTATGACTCTAAAAACTCTAGTGGATCTGATTAAGTATCCTATCATTACGGATAAAGCGACTAAATTATTAGAAATAAACCAATATACATTTGCTGTGGACTTAAAATCTAATAAATTAGAAATTAAAACTGCAATTGAATATCTTTTTAATGTAAAAGTTGTGTCAGTCAATACAATAAAGCCGCCTTCTAAGCAACGCAGAGTAGGAAAATTTATAGGGAATAGAACACAATACAAAAAAGCTGTTCTAACTTTAGCAAAAGGAAACTCGATAAATTTATTCTCAGAAAATTAATATTATATACAGTTAAATAACAATTATGGCGATAAGAATTTACAGACCTTATACAGGTGGAACTCGCAATAGGTCGGTGTCTGATTTTTCAGAGATTACATCTAGTAAACCTGAGAAAACTTTGCTAACAAAAAAAATTTCTGGTGGAGGTAGAAATAATAGAGGTATTATTACTACTAGACACAAAGGTGGTGGTCACAAACAACGTTATAGAATTATCGATTTTAAAAGAGATAAACGAAACATTGATGGAATAGTAGCTACAATTGAGTATGATCCTAATAGAAATGCTCGAATTGCCTTAGTACATTACAAAGATGGTGAAAAGAGATATATTTTACACCCTAAATCTCTTATAGTAGGATCTGTAATCTCATCGGGTACATCTGCACCTCTAGAAATAGGCAATTCTTTACCTTTACAAATGATCCCATTAGGTACAGACGTTCATAATATAGAACTAATCCCTGGTCGAGGTGGGCAAATAGTTAGAGCAGCTGGGGCCTCAGCGCAGATTGTCGCTAAAGATGGTAGTTTTGTAACTTTAAAATTACCGTCTAGTGAAGTAAGAATGGTCCCTAGAGAATGCTATGCAACGATTGGCCAAATTGGTAACATTGATTGCAATAATATAACTTCGGGTAAAGCTGGTCGGAGTCGTTGGCTAGGGATTCGACCTACTGTTAGGGGTGTTGTAATGAATCCATGTGATCACCCTCACGGTGGTGGTGAAGGTAGATCACCGATTGGTAGAGCTCGCCCTGTAACCCCATGGGGGAAACCAGCATTAGGAGTGAAAACTCGAGCAAAAACAAAATACAGTGATTTTTATATAGTTAGAGGACGAAAATAAAAATTTTACGATTCGGTATTTATATAACACAAATGATTTAATTTACATTCAAAACTAAAACAATGAGTCGTTCACTATCAAAAGGTCCTTTCATAAGTTCAGATCTTTCTAAGAAGATAGATACATTAAATACAAGTGGCAAAAAAGATATTATAAAAACTTGGTCCAGATCTTCCACAATTCTTCCCTCTATGGTAGGCCACACCATAGCTGTTTACAATGGAAAACAACATGTTCCAGTCTATATTAATGATCAAATGGTCGGTCATAAATTAGGTGAATTTTCACCGACGCGTAATTTTAGATCACATGTAAAAAGTGATAAAAAAGCAAAAAGATAATCGAGGAAATTTATACATATGGTAAAGGCAATTGCTAAGTACATACGAATGGCACCAAACAAGGTTCGACGGGTCTTAAATCAAATACGAGGAAAATCGTATAAAGAAGCATTAATGATTTTAGAATTTATGCCCTATTCCGCATGCAAACCTGTACTACAAGTTTTGCAGTCTGCCGCTGCAAACGCAGAAAATAACAATGGGTTAAAAAAATTAGATTTAGAAATTATTGAAGCTTGTGCTGATGCGGGGCCTATTCTTAAACGTTTTAGACCTAGAGCTCAGGGAAGAGGATATAAAATACAAAAACCGACATGCCATATAAGACTAACACTCTCTAAGGCCGTTTAACAGTTATATTACATAAAATTACCTATAAGGAGAAATTACCGTGGGACAAAAAACACATCCACTAGGATTTAGATTAGGAATTACCCAAAACCATAGGTCCTCTTGGTTTGAACTCAAGGAATCTTATCCATCTATTTTGGAGGAAGATTACAAAATAAGAACATACCTAGAAAAAACTCTCTCCAGCGCTGGAATTTCTAAGATAGAGATTCACAGAAAGTCGGATCAAATTGAATTAGATATTCATACTTCTCGACCAGGGGTAATTGTTGGGCGGTCTGGGTCAAATATAGAAAAATTAAAAGAAGATTTAAATAAAAATCTAAAAACTTCTCGTCAAATAAGAATCAATGTTACAGAGTTAGCAAAAGCAGATTCTGATGCATCTCTAATTGCAGAATTTATAGCACAACAGTTAGAAAAAAGAGTTGCTTTTAAGCGAGCAACTCGACAAGCTATTCAAAAAGCTCAAAGATTGAATATCAAAGGTATTAAAGTTCAAGTTTCTGGTCGACTAAATGGAGCTGAAATTGCCCGTAGTGAATGGGTACGTGAAGGGCGAGTTCCATTACAGACTCTTCGTGCGGACATTGACTATGCTACAAAAAGAGCCCAAACAACTTATGGCGTTCTAGGAGTAAAAGTTTGGGTTTTCAATGGAGAACTGACTCCTAAATTTAGAACAATAACAGAATAAAAATAACACTAACTCTTTAATAAAATACAATGCTTAGTCCTAAAAGAACAAAATTTCGTAAGCCACATAGAGGTCGACTTGGTGGTGTTGCAAGTAAAGGAAACACTATAGTTTTTGGCGAATATGGATTACAAGCTTTAGAGCCCGTTTGGTTAACATCGAGACAAATTGAAGCTACACGACGTACTATTACTCGCTACGTAAAAAGAACTGGAAAACTGTGGATCAGAGTCTTTCCTGATAAATCTATTTCTTCTAAGCCACCTGAAACTCGAATGGGTTCTGGAAAAGGAGCTCCAGACTATTGGGTAGCAGTCATCAAACCAGGTCATGTTCTATTTGAAATGAATGGGGTTCCACAAGCATTAGCTTATCAGGCACTAAAAAATGCATCTTATAAGCTTCCAATTAAAACTAAATTTCTATCAAAGGAGTAATTATCAATGGCTTTTTTAAATTTTAGTGAGTTAAAATCTTTCAATGATGAGAAATTAGCTGAAGAGATTTTAGAAGTAAAAAAACAGTTATTTGATTTACGACTAAAAAAAGCTACTAGACAATCTTTTAAACCTCATTTATTCAAACATAATAAGCGCAAAGTAGCTCAACTTTTAACACTTGAATCACAAAAAAAACAATCTATAAAATAAGAATTACTAATTTATGCCTATCAAAGAAAGAAGTGGTGTTGTTATAAGTAATAAAATGGAAAAAACAATTGTAGTCTCTATTGAAAATAGAGTTACTCACAAAAAATATGGAAAAGTTATTGCAAAAACAAAAAAATATAAAGCTCACGATGAAAAAAACGAGTGCCAGATAGGAGACGTTGTAACGATTACAGAAACGAGACCTCTTAGTAAGACAAAACGCTGGAGCCTAAAAATCATAAAACAAAAATCCTCACGTATCAATATTTCAAGTTTAGGAGAATAATTTACAATGATACAAACACAAACCTACCTAAATGTCGCAGATAATAGTGGTGCAAAAAAAATTATGTGCATTAAAGTTTTAGGAAGTAACAGAAGGTATGCTAGCATCGGAGACGTAATTATAGGAGTAGTTAAGGATGCTTCACCAAATATGCCCGTAAAAAGATCTGATGTAGTTCGAGCAGTTGTAATGAGAACAAAAAAAACAATTCGCAGAAGTGATGGCATGTCAATACGATTTGACGATAATGCTGTTGTAATAATTAATAAAGAGAATAATCCAAGAGGGACACGTGTATTTGGTCCTATTGCTAGAGAGTTAAGAGACAAAGATTTTAGTAAGATTGTGTCATTAGCACCGGAGGTTTTATAATGGTTACAAAACAAGGTTTACATGTGAAGAAAGGAGATACAGTTAAAATTATCTCTGGTAAAGATAAAGGAAAAGTTGGGGAAATTTTAAAAATTTTAGGTACGACAAATCAAGTTATTGTCAAAGACATAAATATCAAAAAAAAACATATAAAACCTAAGAAGGAGGGTGAAGTTGGTAGAATTTCTCAATTTGAAGCTCCTATACACACATCTAATGTGATGCTTTATAGCATAGAAAAAAAAGTGGCCAGTAGGATTTCAATAAAGATAGATTCAAATGGGACAAAAATTAGAGTTTTAAAAAAACTAGCTTAACATACACATAAAATCTTATGAGCCAAACGCTGAGAGTATACTATAAAGAAAAGGTTATGCCATCACTTCTTGAACAATTTAAATATAAAAATGTACATGAAGTACCAAAAATTACTAAAATAACTATTAACCGTGGATTGGGCGAAGCTTCAAAAAATAATAAAGCATTAGATACAAGTATTCAAGAACTAGCACTTATAAGTGGTCAGCAACCCGTTGTAACTAAAGCAAGAAAATCAATTGCAGGGTTTAAAATACGAGATGGTATGCCTGTTGGGATAGCGGTTACTTTACGAAAACAATTGATGTATGCATTTCTTGAACGTTTTATTCACCTATCCTTACCACGGATTAGAGACTTCAAAGGTATTAGTATAAAAGGATTTGATGGAAGAGGGAACTATAACATAGGAATAAGAGAACAACTTATATTCCCAGAAATAGAATATGATAAAGTGGATCAGATTAGAGGTATGGACATATCTATAACTACAACAGCCAAAACACAGCAAGAAGGAATAGCATTATTAAAAGCGTTAGGTATGCCATTTAATGACAATTAATTAACAATATCAATATTAGAGGAGGTTTCGTGGTTAACGATACAATATCGGATATGCTTACACGTTTACGTAACGCCAATTTAGCTAAACATCAAATAGTAGAAGTTCCTTCCACTAAAATGACGCGTAATATAGCCAGTATATTACTTGAGGAAGGATTTATTCAGGGTTTTGAAGAGGTAGGAGAAAGTTTTAATAGCCAACTTCTATTATCTTTAAAATACAAAGGAAAACATCGTGAGCCTGTGATAACAGCCTTACGTCGAGTTAGCAAACCTGGTCTAAGAGTGTATGCTAATAGAAAAGAGTTACCTAGGGTTTTAGGCGGTTTAGGTATAGCTGTTATCTCAACTTCTCAGGGAGTTATGACTGATAATAAGGCTCGTCACCAGGGTTTAGGCGGTGAAGTGTTATGTTATGTTTGGTAAAAAAAATTTTAGGTAAAATATGTCTCGAATAGGTAAACTTGCAATAAAAGTCCCAGATAAGGTAACTGTCGCGCTTAGTCCAACAAATATTGTAGTCAAAGGTCCAAAAGGTGAACTTTCTAAAGATTTGCCTAACGCAATTAAGATAATTCAAAATGATAAAACAATAAATGTAGTTCCAAACGAGAATCTAAATGATTCTTATCAACTCTATGGAACTTACCGAAGTCTTATCAATAACATGATACTGGGAGTTACAACAGGTTTCCAAAAAAAATTAGAATTACAGGGCGTTGGTTACAGATCTCAAATTGACGGTAAAAATTTGATCTTAAATGTAGGTTATAGTCATCAAGTAAAAATACTATCTCCTGAAGGGATAAAATTATCTGTTGAAGGTAATACAACTGTGACTGTATCAGGTCTTGACAAAGAGTTAGTTGGTCAAATTGCAGCCAACATTAGACTTGTTAGACCTCCTGAACCATATAAAGGAAAAGGAATTCGCTATCAAGGTGAATATGTTCGTAAAAAAGTAGGTAAAGCAGGTAAAAAATAAGTTAACTCTAATTATGTCAAATCAATCTATTGCTAAAGTTAAACGTAGAATCAGACAAAAAGTAAAAGGAAGCGCTGAAAAACCTAGACTTTCTATATTCCGCTCAAATAACCATATATACGCACAACTAATAGATGACGTTCTGGGTAAAACTATTTTATCAAGTTCTACTTTAGATTCTTCAATTTCATCACAATTAGAATCCACATCTACATGTGAAGCCTCAATTCTTGTTGGTCAGAATATCGCGAAAAAATCTTTAGAAGCTAAGATTACGACTGTTGTATTTGATCGAGGTGGTCGTATATTCCATGGTAGGATCAAAGCACTCGCGGATGCTGCAAGAGCTGAAGGACTTCAATTTTAACTCTTATAATTTAAACTATGTCTAATCGTAAAAAAACAAACAAATTAAAAGAAAAGGAAACAGATTGGCAAGAACGAATTGTCCAAGTACGTAGAGTAACAAAAGTTGTAAAAGGAGGTAAAAAGTTAAGCTTTCGAGCTATTTTAATTATAGGGAATGAGAAAGGACAAGTCGGAGTTGGTGTTGGAAAAGCTAGTGATGTAATCGGAGCTGTAAAGAAAGCAGTAACAGACGGAAAAAAACACCTTATCAATGTCCCAATTACAAAGGACAATTCCATTCCACACATAATAACAGGAAGATCTGGAGCGGCTAGAGTAATTATCCGGCCATCAGCCCCAGGTTCTGGGGTAATTGCAGGTGGTGCTGTTCGAACAATTTTAGAACTTGTAGGGGTAAAAAATATCCTTGCAAAGCAATTAGGTTCCAGTAATCCATTAAATAATGCCAGAGCTGCAACAGATGCTCTGTCTCAGTTAAAGACTTTCTCACAAATATCTGCTGATAGAACTGCATAATCCGTATTGATATTTATATGTCGAGTTAAATCCGCATCATAATAGGTGCGGATTTAAATCCTTCATTTTAAACACTAGTTTTTACCTAATCGGTAATATGCAAAAAATAAAAAAAAATAAAAATACCTACGGACTAAAATCTAGAATTTCACTCACTTTGGCTTTGATTATATTATCTCGATTCGGTACTTTTATACCTGTACCAGGAGTGGATCATGATGCTTTCTATCAAAGTATCTCTAATAATCCAATTGTTAGTTTTTTAAATATTTTTTCTGGAGGAGGATTTGCTTCTATTGGTATTTTTGCATTAGGGATCGTACCTTACATAAACGCTTCTATTCTAATTCAGTTAGGAACAACCTCGATAAGCAGTTTAGAGAAACTGCAGAAAGAGGAAGGAGAAGCTGGACGACAAAAAATCTCGCAAATTACTAGGTATATTGCTTTAGGTTGGGCCATAGTTCAAAGTCTAGGAGTCTCTTTTTGGGTTCGTCCGTATGTATTCAACTGGGATGTGCAATTTATCTTCGAAATGACCTTAGCCCTAACTACAGGTTCTATGTTAGTGATGTGGATTTCTGAGCAAATTACTGAGAAAGGTGTTGGAAATGGGGCATCTATGTTGATTTTCGTAAACATAATTTCAGGATTACCAAAATTAATTCAACAAAATTCAAGTGCCCCTGGAAGTAGTAATATGTCTGAATTACTTATCCTAGCATTAATTTTTTTAGTGATGATTATAGGAATAATTTTTGTTCAGGAAGGTACACGAAGAATACCAGTCATCTCGGCTAGACAATTAGGTAAAGGACAGCTTGAAAATAAAACAAGCTATCTCCCATTGCGATTAAATCAGGGTGGAGTGATGCCAATAATTTTTGCATCCGCATTTTTAGTCCTACCAGCCTATATTAGTCAAATAACAACAAATTCTATCGCGCTAAAAGTAGCCAGTACACTATCTCCGAATGGAGAAAATAAAATTATTTATCTTACATTTTATTTTTTACTGATTCTATTTTTTAGCTACTTCTATGCCTCCCTAATATTAAATCCGTCTGATGTGTCAAAAAACTTAAAAAAAATGGAATCTAGTATTCCAGGAATAAGACCTGGGAAAGCTACGACTGATTATTTACAAAAAACTTTGAATAGACTAACATTTTTAGGAGCTTTATTTTTAGCATTTATAGCAGTAGTTCCAAGCGTTATTGAAAATTTGACTAATATTTCCACTTTTAAAGGATTAGGGGCCACGTCTTTGTTAATATTAGTTGGAGTCGCAATAGATACATCTAAGCAAGTTCAAACTTATATGATTTCAAAAAATTATGAAACTATCCTAAAATAGAGATAACTCATAACTCTTCCCCAAAATTCTCACACTGTTAACACTAAAAAATTTCAAATATACGTATTTCTAACACTATTAAAAATAAATCCAAATGAAAGTAGTCAGTTCAATAGGAAGCCTAAAAACTAGAAGTAAAGATTGTCAAGTGGTTCGAAGACGAGGCAGATTATACGTCATTAGTAAAACAGATCCTCGTTTAAAAGTACGCCAAGGTGGCGCAAAAATGAAACGAAAATAAACAAACAAACTTAAATTTTATTATATTAGGAGAAAAAAAGTGGCACGTATTGCAGGTGTGGACCTTCCTAGAAACAAACGAATTGAGATTGGATTAACATACATTTATGGAATAGGTTTATCTAGTTCACAAAATATCTTAACAAAAGCTCAAGTAAGCTCTGACATTCGTTGTAAAGACCTAACAGACCAAGATATTAGTATAATTAGAGAAATCATTGATAAAGAATATCAAGTAGAAGGTGCTGCAAGAAGAATTGAATCTGTAAACATAAAACGACTTATAGAAATAAATTGTACGAGAGGTCGTAGACACAGATTAGGTCTACCTTTGAGAGGCCAAAGAACTCGTACTAACGCGAGAACACGCAGAGGTAGCAAAAAAACAGTAGCAGGTAAGAAAAAAGTGACAAAATAATAGTTCTTTAAGAATAACGCAAATTAATACGAGCAAAACAAATGGCAATTCAAGTAAAAAAATCAACGGTAAAAAAAAATAAAAAAGCGGCGCCTACTGGTGTTGCTCATATCCAATCTACTTTCAATAATACAATTGTAACTATAACGAACACCAATGGAGAAACTATATCCTGGGCTTCTGCTGGTGCAATTGGATTTAAAGGTGCAAAGAAAGGTACTCCTTTTGCAGCTCAAATTGCAGCAGAAAAAGCAAGCAAAGAAGCTATTGTACAGGGTGTAAAAAAGGCAGAAGTCTTAGTATGCGGACCTGGAGCTGGCCGAGAAACTGCTATAAGAGCACTACAAGCTGCAGGTTTAGAAATTACCTTGATCCGTGATATAACACCTGTTCCTCATAATGGATGTAGACCACCTAAAAAGCGACGTATTTAATAATACATTTTAATATTATTATGGCTCAATTTGAAATAGAATGTGTGGAGTCAAAAAACGATAGTTCCCTTGATCACTATGGAAAATTTATACTACAACCCTTAGATCAAGGCCAAGGGATTACAATAGGTAATGCACTAAGACGAGTCTTGCTATCAGATTTAGAAGGTACAGCTATAGTAGCAGTGAGAATTGCTGGAATTAACCATGAATTTTCAACCATTCCTGGAGTCAGAGAAGATATCTTAGAAATTTTATTAAACCTCAAAGAAGTTGTACTCAAAAGTTATAGTAAAGAATCTTCCATTGGTCGCCTCCGAGTTCAAGGTCCCGCAATTGTAACTGCCTCAGACTTCGATCTTTCATCTGAAATAGAAATTATTGATCCAAAGCAATATATTGCAACTATATGTAGTAATAATATTTTAGAAATGGAATTTAAGATTGAAGCTGGAAAAGGCTACCAGATTGTAGAACGACTACTTGACGATACTTCAATTGATTTTTTACAAGTCGACGCAATTTTTATGCCTGTAAAAAAAGTAAACTATTTTGTTGAGGAAATTAGGTATGATCAATACTCTCTTAAAGATAAATTAATTCTCGAAATATGGACAAATGGAAGCATTTCACCTCAGGAAGCTATTGGCCAAGGATCTACAATACTAACTAATTTGTTTAATCCTTTAAAGACAATACATTTTAAATCTGAAGAAGAAAGCTTTCTACCTGAAGGAACAAGAATTAACCAAATACTAATAGAAGAACTACAGTTATCAGTCAGGGCATATAATTGTTTAAAACGAGCACAAATTCATTCAGTTGCTGATTTACTAGATTATTCACAAGAAGATTTGTTAGAGATAAAAAATTTTGGACAGAAATCTGCTGAAGAAGTAATTGATGCTTTGCAAAAAAGACTTGGTATAAATCTACCGAAAGAAAAAAATTTAAAAAACAAATAAACTTATATATATATTTTCAATCTATTAGATATGAATAAAACTTTATTTCCAATTAAAAAGGAAACTGACTGCACGTGGTTCCTCTTTGACGCTCAATCAAAAACTCTAGGTCGATTGTCTACAGAAATTAGTAGAGTTTTACTCGGGAAAAATGATACACAATATAGTCCAAGTAACAATATAAATCATGGTGTTATTGTTATTAATGCAGAGAAGATTACTGTGACAGGGAAAAAAATAAATGATAAATTCTATTACAGACATTCAGGAAGACCAGGCGGTCTTACAATCGAAACATTTAAAGAAGTCCAAAACCGTCTACCGTCTCGAATTCTAGAAAAAGCAGTTAAAGGAATGCTACCTAAAGGCCCTTTAGGACGTAAATTATTTACAAAACTAAAAGTTTATAAAGGATCCATTCATCCACATCAAGCACAGAATCCAACACACATAAAACTAGATTAAGAGTTTATTAATATGAATCAAGCAACTTACATAGGCACAGGCCACAGAAAAAATTCCATCGCTAGAGTTAGAGTAACTCCAGGATCAGGTAAACTTCTTATAAACGGAGTCGATGGAGAACTCTATTTACAATTCAGTCCTAATTATCTACAAGTTTCTAGATCTCCTCTTAGCAGCTTAGGACTTGAGAATAAATATGATATTACAATAAAAGCAGAAGGTGGAGGATTAACTGGACAAACGGAAGCTATAAGACTAGGATTAGCTCGAGCTTTATGTAAAATTAATGCGGAAAATCGAGTAGCTTTAAAGTTTGAGGGGTACTTAACTCGAGATTCCAGAAGTAAAGAACGTAAAAAGTATGGTCTAAGAAAAGCAAGAAAAGCACCTCAATTCTCTAAACGATAAACATAACCTATTATTTCTATGCCTAAAAAAGATATTCACCCAAAATGGTACACAGATACTAAAGTATACTGCGATGGACAACTTGTTATGACAGTTGGATCTACTAAACCTGAACTAAATGTCGATATTTGGTCTGGTAATCATCCTTTTTATACAGGGTCACAACGTTTATTAGATACGGAAGGACGTGTAGAACGATTCTTACGAAAATATAAACTTTCAAATAAAGCTTCAGAGTCATAAATACTTTTATATAACATAGATATGCCAACAATTCAACAGTTAGTTAGATCAGAACGGGAACAAATTAAAAAGAAAACAAAATCTCCGGCTCTAAAAAGCTGCCCTCAAAGACGAGGAGTTTGCACTCGCGTATATACAACAACACCTAAAAAACCAAACTCTGCACTAAGAAAAGTAGCAAGAGTTAGGCTAACATCAGGATTTGAAGTTACTGCATATATACCGGGGATTGGTCATAATATTCAAGAGCACTCAGTCGTTCTAATTAGGGGTGGGAGAGTAAAAGATCTTCCTGGTGTTAGGTACCATATTATTCGTGGTACTTTAGATGCATCTGGTGTAAAGAATAGAAAACAAAGTCGTTCTAAATACGGTGCAAAAAAACCAAAATAATAATACTTTCAATATAAAATACTTTAATCATCATGTCTAGACGTACAACTGCAAAAAAAAGATTAGCCTTACCTGACCCTATTTATAACAGCAGACTTGTTAGTATGCTTACAGTGAGAATTTTACAAGAAGGTAAAAAACACTTAGCTCAAAGGATTATCTATCAAGCACTGGATATAATAAAAGAAAAAACAGGCGAAGAACCATTAAATATTTTAGAGACAGCAATTCGGAAAGTAACACCTCTTGTAGAAGTTAAGGCGAAGAGAATTGGAGGATCTACATATCAAGTTCCTATGGAAGTACGAGCTTTTCGAGGGACTAATTTAGCTTTACGATGGATTACGAAATTTTCTAGGGAAAGGTCAGGTAAAACTATGGCAATGAAACTAGCAAATGAACTTATGGATTCTGCAAATGAAACAGGAAACTCCATAAGAAAAAGAGAAGAAACTCATAGAATGGCCGAAGCCAATAAAGCTTTTGCACATTATCGTTTTTAAACGTGTTAATTCTTAAGAGGCCCCCAAAAGCAACGAGACTGTATAACAAAATCAATTAATATTTTAGGTAAATAACTATGGCAAGAGCTAAATTTGAGAGATCAAAACCACATGTAAATATAGGTACCATAGGTCATGTAGACCACGGTAAAACAACTTTAACAGCAGCTATTTCTGCAACTTTAGCTAATTATACTGGAATAACAAAAAAATTTGATGAGATTGATTCTGCTCCAGAAGAAAGAGCTAGAGGTATTACAATCAATACAGCTCATATTGAATATGAAACAGAAAAACGACACTACGCCCACGTAGATTGTCCAGGTCACGCCGACTATGTAAAAAATATGATCACGGGTGCAGCACAAATGGATGGTGCAATCTTAGTATGCTCAGCAGCAGATGGTCCAATGCCTCAAACAAGGGAACATATCCTACTTGCTAAGCAAGTAGGAGTTCCTCATATCGTTGTCTTTTTAAACAAGGCTGACATGGTTGACGATGCGGAACTTTTAGAACTTGTACAATTAGAAGTTCAAGAATTACTGTCTAAATATGATTTTCCTGGCGATGAAATTCCATTCGTTTCTGGTTCTGCTCTACTAGCTTTAGAAGCATTAACGAATAACCCTAAAATAACGCGAGGCCAAGATAAATGGGTAGATACCATTTATAGTTTAATGGATAAAGTAGATTCCTATATACCTACTCCTGAAAGGGAAGTAGATAAAAGTTTCCTTATGGCAGTAGAAGATGTTTTCTCTATCACTGGTAGAGGAACAGTTGCAACTGGGAGAATAGAAAGAGGACAAGTGAAAGTTGGAGATACAATTGAAATTGTAGGTTTAAGAGAAACAAGAAATACAACTATTACAGGTTTAGAAATGTTCCAAAAAAGCTTAGACGAAGCTTTAGCAGGAGATAATGTAGGTATTCTTCTTCGAGGTATTCAGAAAGTAGATATTGAAAGAGGGATGGTACTATCTAAACCTGGATCTATAACTCCTCACACTAAGTTTGAAGGAGAAGTATATGTTCTAACAAAAGAAGAAGGAGGTCGCCATACTCCATTCTTTACAGGTTATAGACCACAATTCTATGTACGTACAACAGATGTAACTGGAACAATCACTCAATTTACTAGTGACGATGGCTCAGCAGCTGAGATGGTAATGCCAGGTGATAGAATTAAAATGACAGCACAATTAATTCACCCAATCGCTATCGAAAAAGGTATGAGATTTGCTATCAGAGAAGGTGGTAGAACTGTAGGCGCAGGAGTAGTTTCAAAAATCATTGAGTAAAAAATTCAAATATAATGCCACATACAGAACAACAAAAGATTAGGATTAGACTAAAAAGTTACGATAGTTCATTACTTAATTTATCTTGTGAAAAAATTATCGATACAGCCTCTAGAACAGAATCTTTAACAATGGGTCCAATACCAATTCCAACTAAACGGAAAATTTATTGTGTTTTAAGATCACCACATGTAAATAAAGATTCTAGGGAACATTTTGAAACTCGAACTCATAAAAGAATTATTGATGTCTATGAACCATCATCAAAGACAATAGATTCATTAATGAAATTAGATCTTCCATCTGGAGTTCATATTGAAGTAAAATTATAAAAAAAAAATGATATAGAAAACACTTTCTATATCATTTTTTATGTTTAATTTAGTATAAAGATTCTTCTTGGTGAGTTAGAATTGAAGCATTAGATGTTGGATATGCTACGCAAGTTAAAACAAATCCTGCCGCAATTTGGCTATCATCCAGGAAAGATTGGTCGGATTGATCTACAGTTCCAGATACAACTTTACCAGCACAAGTAGAACAAGCACCAGCTCTGCAAGAATACGGTAAGTCTACACCTTGTTCTTCAGCTGCATCAAGAACATATTGATCGTCTGGACAGTTGATAGTTGTATCTACACCAGAGCCAGTTAGTTTAACTTTATAAGTTGCCATTTGTGAATCCTCCTAAAAATGTAACGTAATGTTAATTATATATATTAGAATTAAAATTATTTCATATTAAAAACCTTCATGTGCGCAATTCCAGTGCGGTTATGCTTAGCCACAATTTACGACTTGTTTTAAACTTACCAATTCTGCTTAAAAAATCTAGAATCTGCACTAATATACTATAGGATAAAAATAAAATCAATATTGTAAAAATAATTATAAGAATACGTAAATTTCATTATATAATTTTTAATTAGGTGAAATAAAAATTGCCCACTTACGTAAGAAAGTTAATTACCAAACCTTAATGGAGGAATTTGTTCAATGGGTTTACCTTGGTATAGAGTACACACAGTCGTTTTAAACGACCCAGGAAGATTAATTGCTGTGCATTTAATGCACACAGCTCTTGTAGCTGGATGGGCTGGATCTATGGCATTATATGAATTAGCAGTATTTGATCCATCTGACCCAGTCCTTAATCCAATGTGGAGACAAGGTATGTTTGTTATGCCATTTATGGCACGTATTGGTGTTACAGATTCTTGGGGTGGCTGGAGCATAACAGGTGAAAGTATAGCTAACCCAGGTTTTTGGAGTTTTGAGGGTGTGGCACTAGCTCATATAGGACTATCTGGATTATTATTCCTTGCAGCTATCTGGCACTGGGTATACTGGGATTTAGAACTATTTAGAGATCCACGTACAGGAAACCCTGCACTAGATTTACCTAAGATTTTTGGTATTCACTTATTATTATCTGGCGTTTTATGTTTTGGGTTTGGTGCTTTTCATGTAACAGGAGCATGGGGACCTGGTATTTGGGTATCTGATGCTTATGGTATCACGGGTAAAGTTCAACCAGTTGCACCAGCATGGGGCCCTGAAGGGTTTAACCCATTCAACCCAAGTGGCGTTGCTTCCCATCATATTGCAGCAGGTATTTTAGGTTTCCTAGCTGGTATCTTCCACATAGCAGTTAGACCTCCTCAAAGACTTTACAGAGCATTACGTATGGGTAATATTGAAACAGTATTATCTAGTAGCATTGCTGCAGTATTCTGGTCTGCGTTTGTTGTAACAGGAACTATGTGGTACGGTAGTGCAACTACTCCTATCGAACTATTTGGTCCCACTAGATATCAATGGGACAGTGGATATTTCCAACAGGAAATTGAAAGACGAGTTGAAAATTCACTTAACGAAGGTTTATCTCTAAGTGAAGCTTGGTCTCGCATCCCAGATAAACTAGCTTTCTACGATTATGTGGGTAATAACCCAGCGAAAGGTGGATTATTCCGTGCTGGCCCTATGAATAAAGGTGACGGTATTGCTGAAGCTTGGTTAGGACACCCTATATTCCAAGATAAAGAAGGCAGAGAATTAACTGTTAGAAGAATGCCTGCATTCTTCGAAACTTTCCCTGTTATACTTGTAGATAAAGATGGAATCATCCGAGCAGATATTCCATTTAGAAGAGCTGAGTCTAAATATAGTATTGAACAAGTAGGAGTAACTGTAAGCTTCTATGGCGGTAAGTTAAATGGTCAAGTATACACAGATGCTCCAACGGTTAAGAAATACGCTAGAAAAGCTCAATTAGGCGAGGTTTTAGAGTTCGATCGTACTACTCTAGAATCTGATGGAGTTTTCAGAAGTAGCCCAAGAGGATGGTATACTTTTGGACATGCAAACTTTGCGCTTCTGTTCTTCCTAGGTCACTTATGGCATGGTTCTAGAACTCTGTTTAGAGACGTGTTTAGTGGTATTGGTGCAGAGATTACTGAACAAGTTGAATTTGGAGCATTCCAAAAACTTGGTGATAGAAGTACTAAAAAACAAGGTGCAGTTTAATTCAGTCGTAATGATCTATTAACTAAAAACCTCGAAAAGAAATAATATCATTTTATGGAAACATTAGTTTACGTCTTTTTACTAGCAGGAACTCTAGGAGTAATCTTCTTCTCCGTATTCTTTAGAGACCCACCTAGGATTGCAAAAAAATAATCTTTTTTAGATTTATATAGAGGTAAGATTAAAATTATTTTCTTACCTCTATATTTTTATCCGTAAATTTTAATCTTGTTAAAGTCGATACTTCTCGTTAAAGATACCTCTTTTTCAAAACCGTACTTGAGACTTTCGCCTCATACGGCTCCTAGACCAATTAAAGTGTAAAATACTTTATCGTATTAGCTAAAAATATAAAAACTACCGCTATTGCTATTGGAGTATTCAACTAGCAGTGACAGCATAAGAGAAAGGATAACCTCAAAAGTAACAAAAACTAGCTATTAAATTTTTTAAAGAGCTAAATTCATTCCCAACTTATTTTTATTATTGATTCTTTCAAGATACTTAACCTGCATTGCTTCTTTTTAAATCTAGAATTAAATCTAAGCTTCGCTTTTTACGATAACTCTTTAAACTAAATCTGGTTTCAAAGTATTAAAAATTGTTTTTAATCCCAAAATTTGAAAAATACGCTTATACAAGAATAATGCATGTTCATCTTTTATTCCTCTAGGGGTAGAATAAATCATCATCTTGGTGATATAAGATAATAAATATTCTTGATCAGAATCGAATAGATCTAAGAAATGTAGTAGATTTGAATTTTTCATATGTAATAAAACGATTGAGAAATAAAGAGACTGTAAATTGATCCTAAAACTCAAAGGACATACATAAAAATAAAAGTTAGAAATTACTAAGGTCACGGACTTTAATATATTAAACTTATATTTTAATGGTACTGTCAGTAACGATTTTAAATATTGGAAAGAAGTAGTAGATAAAAATGAGATTCTAAGTAATCTTTTAAATACTACCCTCACAAGACGTTTATCTTTTAAAACATATGAAAGATACCTAGTAGTCACATTATTCTGCTTGTAAACGGATTTAATCAAAAAATTCATTACATAGGCAACTACTTCATCTTTTAAATAATTTAATTCAGCAAAATTTACTCTGAGCTTAATATCGATCAATGAACTTTTCCCTTTAGAAAGTTTCATATAGACTTCATTGACTAAATCTGATTTAATCCTTTTCGATAAAAAAATTCCTTTAGAAGAATAGTAGTCTGTTACGCTTTTAACAGCTATATAATAGATTGACTTACTTCTAAGGAGAAGTTTTTGTAATCTCTTGATAGTTTTTTTATTCTCATTTTGCTTCGCTTCATAAATTTTACGTTGTAAGCTAGAACTCTTTCTGTGGAATTTTTTCCAAGGAAGAGAGTTCCAGGAAATACATAAGTTGTCTTGTTCCATACTTAAACTTTAAAATTTAATCTATTGGTCTGTAAGGAATTACCCTTCATCCTACCTAGTTTTATATAAACTATTTTTATTCGTTCCATGATTTGATTGGTTTGTTGAATTAGTTATTGTCCAATTCGTTCACTTCGTTCTTAGGGAGGCATTTACGATCATGATTGTAATGCAAGAAAACTAGAATTTTTTGTGACTAGTCAAATCACAAATTTGAAGTAGACGTTTTTTCCGGATATAACTTATCAACCTACGATGCCCCAGGGTTCAAACTGTTAACTTGTTTGATCTGATTGGGCTGTGTTCCCCAGCTTTCACTTTAGACAAGGCTTCTGTGTGGGCACTTTCGCGTTAATTCCTCCCCTAAACAGTAGGACTTGATGATAAACGTCTCACCTACATCAAATCATAGTTATGAAGTTACTAAAACTCCACCTCAAGTATATGAAAATATCAATTTAAGTTGAGAACGAATCGCACCATGATCTTCAAACGGATCTCTTAGTTCTTTCGATCCTGGACCAAACGCAGTATACATCGAATATCCAGTGACACCAAGAAGAAGGCTAGCTATGAAAATAATAAGAACTGTTGCAGTTTCCATAATACATCTAACATTGAAATCAGTTATTTTTTATAATACTATTAGTATAGTACTGTAAAAACAAAAAATTTCGTTACTAAGTATACAATGG
>Ga0078894_10000388_pt1 | contig 30283 bp, 27 predicted proteins | sample LauGreSu1BDMLBSD_2_FD_67506 | JGI IMG/M metagenome (GOLD analysis project Ga0078894, IMG submission 67506) | Freshwater lake microbial communities from Lake Michigan, USA - Su13.BD.MLB.SD (version 4) (version 4) | ecosystem: Environmental > Aquatic > Freshwater > Lake | place: Lake Michigan... | reverse complement strand
CGGCATCATGACCGACACCGACAACACCGGCGACAATGTACATGCTTGGTATGGCGACATCGAATTCCGCAAGGCACCGGCACCTCCGGTGATCGCGGAAAAATAAGTCCGTTTCGTTCAGGCCGCCAGTTCCTGCCGGATCGCCGCGACGGCGCGCTCCAGGTCATCCTCGTTGTTGGCAAAACCCATTGAAATGCGCAGCGCGCCGTCTTTGACGTTGACGATGACACGGTGCTTTTCGCGCAGACGGTCCATCAGGGCACCCGCATCAGGCACAGGAATGCTGACGATCTGTGCGCGTTCCGCCCACGGCTCCGGCGTCAGCGTCGTCAATCCGGCAGCCTTGAACATGGCCATGCACGTCGTGGTCAGCTCACAGATACGTGATTCGATCGCCGGCAATCCGATCCCCGCAATAAAAGCGGCGCTGCGCCGCAGAACATGCAGTCCGAGAAAATTGGGATTGCCGCCCTCGAAACGGTGCGCCGTGCGCACATAGTCGAACTGGCTTTTCAGATGGGCGCTGGCCTTCGCGGATCCGGGTGCCACCGGCGCCTTGAGGAACGGCGTCTTCAGTTCGTCAATCAATGCCTCCCGGCAATACAGCAGCCCGGTGCCGGTCAGACCAAACAGGTTCTTGTGACCGCCAATGGCCACAAGATCAGCCCCGAGGCCCGACAGCGGCACGGCAAGCACGCCGGCGGCCTGCACGCCGTCAACCACCAGCCGCGCACCGAATTCCTGACAGGCCTTGCCGAGGGCCGGAATGTCGACACGATAACCGTTGCCGTAAGTGATGTAAGCGGTGGACACGACACGGGTCCGGTTATCCATCTGCTCCAGGAAGGCCTCCACCGGCAGACGGCCGTCACGGTTCTTCGCGAAACGGATTTCGACGCCCTTCGCCGCCCAGTGCTGCCAGACCCAGACATTGGCGACATGCTCCATGTCGGTCAGCACGATGTTGTCGCCGGGCCGCAGGTCAAACGCATGCGCGGCGATGTTGAGCCCTTCGGTGGTGTTTTTGGTGAAAGCGATCTCGGCCGGCTTCGCGCCGAGCAATGACGCCATCGCAGATCGGGTTTCGGCGACATTAACCGCCGACCAGGCCTCGGCACCGGCCGTTTCACTAATGTCATTCCAGTAATCCCGCATTGCATTTTCCTGGCAGCGCGGGGGCACAGTCTTGCGCGCCGTATCCAGATAGGTCCAGTTGGCCAGCGCAGGAAATTCCTCGCGCAGTTTCGCCCAGTTCACGTTGTTCGCACTCATCACGCCTTCCCTCCCGTTCCGGCGGCTTCCGCAGGCCGGTGCTTGCTGATACTCTGCATTCAGTGTTGATGTAACGGACGCCGTCCAGCGTAACATCACATTCCGCGACTATGCCGTTGACGCCGCATTTTACCGTTAAAGGAGCACCCGCCATGCGTCGCCTGATGTCCGTAATTGCCGCAACCATCGCAGCACTGCCGCTGGCCCTTCACGCCGCCGACAGCGTTTATCCGTCGCGCCCGGTGCGCATGATCGTGCCTTATCCGCCCGGCGGCGGCTCCGACATCACCGGCCGCGCCATCGGCAACAAGCTCACGGAATATTTCGGCCAGACCTTTGTCATCGACAACCGGCCCGGCGCCACCGGACTGATCGGCACAATGATCGCATCCCGCGCCCCGGCCGACGGCTACACCATCCTGCTGGCCGATGCGCCTCACACCATCAATTCGCTGGTGTATTCCAAACAGCAATACGACGCCATCAAGGATTTCACGCCCCTCAATCTGGTTGCCACCTCGCCGCAGGCCCTGCTCGCCCACCCCAAGTTCAGCGCCAACACCTTCAAGGAACTGCTGGCGATGCCGCGTGCGCAAACCGAAAAACTGGCAATGGGTTCCAGCGGCCTAGCCAGCGGCCCGCATCTGGTTTACGAGTGGCTGCGCCTGAAATCCGGACTTGTGCTGAACCATGTGCCGTATAAAGGCGGCGGCCCCTCTCTGGCCGACGCTGCCGCCGGTCAGATTCCGCTGGTCATGAACGCAGTCCCGGCGGCACTGCCGCACGTCAAGGCTGGACGGTTGAAGGTGCTGGCCATCACCAGCGCGCAGCGTCATCCGTTGCTGCCCGGCGCACCGACCTTCGTCGAATCCGGCGTAAAGGACTTCGTGTCGTTCCAGTGGTACGGCATGCTCGGCCCGGCGGGTCTGCCGAAGAACGTGACGACCGTCCTGAACAAGACGATCAACAAGGCGCTGGAATCCACCGACGTCAGGGACCGCTTCACATCGATGACCTTCGACATCAATGCCGGCAGTCCCGAAGATTTCAGCAAGCTGCTGGTCTCCGAGGATCTGCGCTGGAAAGACGTGTTGCGGCAGGTGAAGGTCCAGCTCGACTGATTGCGGTGGCGACAAAAAAAGGGCCGCTGCTGCGGCCCTTTTTTCTGCGATGCGGACTGAACGTCAGGTTTTGAGTACCACCAGCACCTCGTCCAGCATCTTCTTCGCATCCCCGAAGAGCATTCTATTATTTTCTTTATAAAACAATGGGTTATCAACACCCGCGTAACCGGAAGCCATGCTGCGCTTCATCACGATCGAGGTCTTCGCTTTCCACACTTCGAGTACCGGCATGCCGGCGATCGGGCTGGTCGGATCATCCTGTGCCGCCGGATTGACGATGTCGTTGGCGCCGATGACCATCGCGACGTCGGTGTCGGGGAAATCCTCGTTGAGTTCATCCATCTCCAGCACGATGTCGTAAGGCACCTTGGCTTCGGCCAGCAGCACGTTCATGTGGCCCGGCATGCGGCCGGCCACCGGGTGGATGCCGAAGCGCACATTGACGCCCTTGTCGCGCAGGTACTTGGTGATCTCGTTCACTGTGTGCTGGGCCTGCGCCACCGCCATGCCGTAACCGGGAACGATGATCACGTTCTTGGCTTCACGAAGCAGTTCGGCGGTTTCCGATGCACTGACCGGCACCGCTTCGCCCTGAGGTTGGGCTGCAGCGCCTGCAGCAGCAGCCGGAGCCGGCGCACCACCGCCGAAACCGCCGGCAATGACGCTGATGAAGTGACGGTTCATCGCCTTGCACATGATGTAGGACAGGATCGCGCCGCTGGAACCGACAAGCGCGCCGGTGACGATCAGCAGATCGTTGGACAACATGAAGCCGGTGGCCGCTGCCGCCCAACCCGAGTAGCTGTTGAGCATCGACACCACGACCGGCATATCGGCGCCGCCGATGGCCATGACCATATGAATGCCGAAGAGCAGGGAAATAACCGACATCACGATCAGCGGCAGCATTCCGGCATCGACCGTATCGGCATGAATGAATTTCGCGCCGAAATAAATCACCACCAGCAGCCCGATCAGGTTGATCGCGTGGCGGCCGGGCAGCAGCAGCGGCTTGCCGCCGATCTTTCCAGACAGCTTCCCGAAAGCGATAAGCGATCCGGAAAACGTGACCAGACCGATCAGGATGCCGACATAGATCTCGATTTCATGAATTACTTTTTCTGCGCCACTGAGACTGCTGGTCACTGCAGGATCAATATAGGTGGCAAAACCGACCATAGCAGCCGCAAGACCGACGAGGCTGTGCATCAGCGCAACCAGTTCGGGCATCTGCGTCATCTTGACGGTGCGCGCAGCGTAGAGGCCGATCGACCCGCCGACAACCATCGCACCGATGATCCAGGCATAACCGTGCGCAGTGACCTGCGGCCCTAAGACCGTGGCCAGCACGGCGATGGTCATGCCGATAATGCCGTAGAGGTTGCCGCGGCGCGAGGTTTCGGGATGGGAAAGCCCGCCGAGACTGAGAATGAACAGAATGGTGGCGGCGATGTAGGCGACCGTAACAAGGCTGAATGACATTATCGGTCTCCTATTTCCGGAACATGTCGAGCATGCGGCGGGTCACTGCGAATCCGCCGAACATATTGATCGTGGTCAACACGATACCGAACACCGCAAGACCGAGAATCCATGCGGCGGGCCGCGTTCCGGCAGTCTCCACAGGAAGCGGCGCCACTTGTACCAGCGCGCCGATGCAGATGATGCTGCTGATCGCATTGGTCACACTCATCAGTGGCGTGTGCAGCGCAGGTGTGACGTTCCAGACCACCATATAGCCGACGAAACAGGCGAGGACGAAAACCGTGAAGTGATTGAGGAATGCCGGTGGCGCATAGGCGCCGACAAACCAGAATGCCAGCGCGCCGAGACCAAAAACAATCGCCAGCGTCTGCGCCGGCATCGGCTCGCTGCTGCCGCCATGACCATGCCCTTTCTTCTCGGCTGGCTTGGCTGCCGCAGCCGCAGGCTTCGGCGGCGCCGCTGGCATCTTGATCGGTGGTGGCGGCCAGGTAATACCGCCCTCCTTGACCACCGTCAGACCGCGGATCGCATCATCTTCCATATTGACATTGATGACACCATCCTTAGTCTTGCACAGTTCCTCGGTCAGGCGGAACAGATTGGTCGCGTAAAGCGTTGATGACTGCTTGGCGAGACGCGAATTCAGATCGGTGTAGCCGACGATGGTGACGCCGTGCTTCACTACCGTTTTACCGGCTTCCGTCAGTTCGCAGTTGCCACCGCGTTCCGCCGCCATGTCGACGATAACGCTGCCCGGCCTCATGCTCTGCACCATCTCGGCGGTGATCAGCCGGGGGGCGGGCTTGCCGGGAATCAGCGCGGTGGTGATGATGATGTCCACTTCCTTCGCCTGTTTGGCGTACATCTCGCGCTGGGCCTTCTGAAAACCCTCGCTCATCACTTTGGCATAACCGCCACCGCCGGAACCTTCTTCTTCGTAATCGACTTTGACGAATTCACCGCCCAGCGACACCACCTGATCAGCGACTTCGGCACGCGTGTCGTTGGCGCGCACGATGGCGCCAAGACCGGCTGCGGTGCCGATGGCAGCGAGACCTGCAACACCGGCGCCGGCGATGAACACCTTGGCCGGCGGCACTTTGCCCGCCGCAGTGATCTGGCCGTTGAAAAAACGGCCGAAGGCGTTGGCCGCCTCAATGACGGCGCGGTAGCCGGCAACACCGGCCTGCGAAGTCAGTGCATCCATCTTCTGTGCGCGGGACAGCACCCGCGGCAGCGAGTCGATGGCCAGCACGGTGGCCTTCTTTGCCGCCAGTTGCTGCATCAACTCGGGATTTTGTGCGGGCCAGATGAAGCCGATCAGGGTGCCACCCTCACGCAACAGGCCGACTTCTTCCGCCGTCGGAACACCAACCTTGAACACAATGTCGGAACCGGACCACAACTGGGCAGCGCTCGCGGCAATCTCAGCACCGGCAGCACGATAGGTGTCATCACTGCAGTTGGCCGCATCACCGGCACCCGACTGCACCATGACCTTGAAGCCCAGCTTGATCAGCTTCTCAACGACTTCCGGAACGGTCGCAACGCGTTTTTCGCCGGCCGCGGTTTCTTTCGGCACACCAATGATTTGAGGCATGGATTCCCCTTTATCTATTGCTCTGTTGGCACTGGAACTGGATATTGAAAGGTTCTGGATACTGGATATTGAGATAGATCAGCCAGGCTGATGGACGCCATGGGCGCAGGGCTGCCCGGATGAATATTGCGTTTTATCTTGAGCATCAACTGGCGCATTGCGATATGGTTTTGATTATAAGGTAAAAACACGGTCACCGGCCCGTAGCAACATGACCTGCAGACAGGGATATCGGGGGACGCCCGTACCGTTGACAGCCCTCTGCAGCCTTTATAATCCACAGATGTCCGCGATACGTGTTTTACCCGAACTCCTCATCAATCAGATCGCCGCGGGCGAAGTCATTGAGCGCCCCGCATCCGCATTGAAAGAATTGCTGGAAAACAGCCTCGATGCCGGCGCGCAGGCGATCAGCGTCGAGCTGGCCGCCGGGGGCGTGAAGCTGGTCTCCGTCACCGATGACGGCAGCGGTATCGACCGCGATGATCTCAAGCTGGCGCTGGCCCGCCATGCCACCAGCAAAATCGCCTCTCTCGACGATCTGGAACATGTCGGCAGCCTCGGCTTCCGCGGTGAAGCGCTGGCCAGCATCGCCTCGGTATCACGCATGGAACTGACCAGCCGCCGCGCCGACGATCGTCACGCCTGGCGTGTTGCGTCCGAAGGCCCGACGCTGACGGCTCCGGAACCGGCGACACTGCCCCGCGGCACACGCATCGATGTGCGCGAGCTGTATTTCAACACCCCTGCACGACGCAAATTTCTCAAGTCGGAGCAGACCGAGTTCGCGCATTGCGAAGAAGCCTTTCGCCGCATCGCACTGTCCCGCCCCGACGTCGCTTTCTCGCTGACCCACAACGGCCGCGTCCGGTTGCAGGTCAAACCGCAGCCGCTGGCCGCACGTGTCGCTGCAGTGCTTGGTGATGATTTTGGCAACGGCGCGCTGGAAGTCGATGAATCCGGCGGCCAGATCGCCATCCGTGGCGCGATCAGCTCACCATCGCACGCCCGAGGCACCCGTGATGCGCAGTATTTTTTCGTCAACGGCCGCTGTATCCGCGACAAGCTGGTCGCGCATGCCATCCGCCAGGCCTATGCCGACGTACTGCACCATGACCGCCATCCGGCCTTCGTGCTGTTCCTCGACATTGATCCGCAGCTGGTCGACGTCAATGTGCATCCCGCCAAGGCCGAAGTACGCTTCCGCGATTCTCGCGCGGTGCACCAGTTCATTTTCCACGCGCTGCACAAGACACTGTCCCACCCTGCCGGTGACGGTGCCGTCGGGTTGCCGCCGGCGCCGGCAATAAGCCACACGCCGTATCAGCCTTCCGCGCAACCGCCGGCGATGCCGCAATACCGCGCACAGGGCGCGATGAGTCTGGGCATCGCCCAGCCGGCTGCCGCCTATGCCACGCTGTTTGCGCCGCAGGCCGCCGCAACAACTCTTGCACCGCCGCCCCCGCTGCCACCCACCGGCGATGAACACCCGCTGGGTTATGCGCTGGCCCAGCTTGCCGGCATTTACATCCTCGCCGAAAACAGCAAAGGCCTGATCATCATCGACATGCATGCGGCCCACGAACGCATCATGTATGAAAAGCTGAAGAATGCGCTCGACGGCCAGGCCATTCCGATGCAACCGCTGCTGGTGCCCGTACATTTCAACGCGGAAGCCCTGGATGTAGCAACAGCGGAAGATGAACTCGAAGCACTGCAGGGTCTCGGCTTTGACATTGCACCCGCCGGACCAGGTGCATTGATCGTACGCGGCGTGCCGGCACTGCTCGCCGACGCCGACGCACAGGCACTGGCGCTGGATGTGCTGCACGAAGTGCGCGAGTACGGCGCCAGCCGCATCGCCACCGAACGCCGCAATGAACTGCTGGGCACAATGGCATGCCATGCCGCGGTACGCGCCAACCGCAAACTGACAGTGCCGGAAATGAACGCCCTGCTGCGCGACATGGAAGCCACCGAACGTTCCGGCCAGTGCAATCACGGCCGACCCACCTGGCATGCCTTCAGTGTCGCCGACCTCGACCGCCTGTTTCGCCGCGGCGAATAGCCACAGTAATTGGCAACTATTTGTTTTTATTGAAATAAATGGCAAACCCCGCCCCGCCACCCGCGATCCTGCTGATGGGCCCCACCGCCAGCGGCAAAACCGCCGTCGCGGTTCAGCTGGCGACCACGCTGCCCTGCGAAATTATCAGTGTCGATTCGGCGCTGGTCTACAAGGGTATGGACATCGGCACCGCCAAACCCGACGCCGAAACCCTGGCTCGCGCGCCGCACCACCTGATCAACATCATCGAACCACATGAAAGTTATTCGGCGGCGCGTTTCCGCGACGATGCGCTGGCGCTGATGCGCGAAATCACCGAGCGGGGCAAGATCCCGCTGCTGGTCGGCGGCACGATGCTTTATTTCAAGTCGCTGGTCGAAGGCCTCAATGACCTGCCGGAAGCGGATTCCACCGTGCGCCTGATCATCGAGACCATGGCCGAAGAGGAAGGCTGGCCTGCAGTGCACGAAAAACTGCGCAAGGTCGATCCGGAAACCGCTGCACGTCTGGAACCAAATGATTCACAGCGCGTACAGCGCGCACTGGAAATCTATTACATCACCGGCAAGTCGATGACAGACCTGCTGAAAAAACCGAAATATGTTTATTTTCCGTACACGCCGATCCGCATCGCGCTGCTCCCGGGAGACCGCGCCGTACTCCATGACCGCATTGCGCAGCGTTTCGAGAAAATGCTCGACGCCGGACTGGTCGATGAACTGCGGGCGCTGCGCGATGAATACGCGCTGGAACCGGACATGCCCTCGATGCGCTGCGTCGGGTACCGCCATGCCTGGGATTTCATGCACGACCGCATCAGCCGCACAGAACTGCTTGAACAGGGCATCGCCGCGACACGCCAGCTCGCCAAGCGTCAGTTGACCTGGCTGCGTTCAACAGAAAACCTGACCGAATTCGACTGCCTGACCGAAAACGTTGGTGATCTGGTGCTGGAATACATCCGCCAGGAACTTGAAGCAATGGTCATCGACGCCGAATCCTGATCGAGGAGGCCTTGCCATGCCCTACGCCATTGCCCGCGACAACACCCGGCTTCACTATGACGAATCCGGCAAAGGTACGGCGCTGATTTTCGTGCACGAATTCTCGGGCGATGCGCGCAGCTGGGAAGCGCAGATGCGCTTCTTCTCCCGCCGTTACCGGTGCATCGCATTCAATGCCCGCGGTTATCCGCCCTCGGAGGTGCCGCCGGCGCGCAGCAAATATTCGTGGCGCATTGCCGTCGATGACATTGCCGATGTGCTGCGCCACCTCGGCATCCGCAAAGCGCATGTCGTCGGCTGTTCAATGGGCGCGTATTCGGCGCTGCAGTTCGGAATGCGTTATCCGGCAATGGCCCTGTCGGTGACGACACTGGGCGCCGGTGCCGGCTCGGACCCGGCAACACGCAAGGCTTTCCTGAAAACCACCGAAGCCCATGCACAGTTGTTTGAGACCGCGGGCACGGCCGCAGCACTGAAGCAGCGCGGCGTTTCCGCGGCGCGCATCCCGCAGATGCTCAAGGATCCAAGGGGTTTCGCTGAATTCCGGCGCATCCATGAAAGCCATTCCGGCATCGGTCTCGCCGGCGTGCTGCGCGGCGTGCAGGCCAAACGCCCGCCGGTTTATGACCTCGAAACTGAGTTAAGGAAATTCCGTCCGCCACTGCTGGTGATGTGCGGCGATGAAGATGACGGCAGCATCGGACCAGCGCTGTTCATCAAGCGCGTGTGTCGCAACGCCCGGCTGTGGATCTGTCCCGCTTCAGGACACACGCTGAACACCGAGGAGCCGGAACTGTTCAACCGCAGCGTGCTGGATTTCCTGACGCTGGTGGACAACGGCCGGTGGTCGCCCCGCGATCCGCGCTCGATCAGCAAATCCGCCTGAGGTTGGCCGAGGCGTTATTTGCGCCCGGTATTGCGCAGGCGCGTGGCCAGCGCCCGCAGCAGTGACACACCGAACGCGGGATTGGTCTTGATCAGCGTCAGGAAGTCGTTGCGGTTGATTGACATCAGGTTGCAGTCCGATGCTGCAGCCGCACTGGCCGCACGCTTGGACTGATCGACCAGCGCCATCTCGCCGAACACGCCACCCGACTTGACCACCTCGATGATCTTCTCGCCGGAGGTGATGCGCACGGCGCCGTCCATCACCACATACATGAAAATGCCGGCTTCGCCCTCGCGCATGAGGACGGCATTCTTGGGCTGGAAAGTCGGCGGCCGCGCCGGAAAGTTTGAGGCCAAGTCTTTCAACAACGCCTCATCGAACACCGCCCCCGAAGACGGGATTGTCTCGACGACACCGGAAGGCCGCCCCTTGCCCAGCATCTGCATCGCCAGAGCCAGGCGCAGGCGCTTGATCAGGATTGCCAGCAGCATCAGCGCAAAATCAGGCGCCTTCTGGATTGCCGACGAAAAATTCGCAGCATCCATTTCAATGACTTCGCAGGCTGAACGTGCCGTCGCCGTCGCGCTGCGCGGCGCACCGGTCAGCACCGACATCTCGCCAAGCACCTCCCCCGCCTTGATCACATCCAGCGGCTTGCCGCCACGCGTCAGCGTGATTTCGCCGTTGTTGAGGAAATACATGCTTTTGCCGGCCGCATTCTCTGCAAACAGCGGGCTGCCGGCGGCAACAGCTTTCGCCTTGCCGTTCGCATGAAAAAAAAGCCTCGCCACGTTGGCGTTGTAGACCTCGCTTTGTGCGGGCCGTGTGAAATCGAAATCATCCATGGGACGGGCCTCTCTCGTTTGCTGCGAAGCAGCTGTTTTATCCAATCACCGGGTACTCTGCCCGGCAGTCCTGCTTATTCAAGGAAACTTATAGGCAGCAATCTGCAGTGCGTCAAGCCGGCAAACCGCTCAGCCAGTGCGCTTGACGCGCACGCTTGCCCAGCCGTGAGCCAGCGTCACTTTCAGTTCCTGCTCAGCGGTCAATTGCATACTGTCTCGAACGATCGCTCCATCGGCGGTTTCGGTGATGCTGTAACCGCGATCCAGTACACGTTCCGGGCTCAGGTGCAGGAGATGCGACTTCGCCCCGTCGACGCGTTCAGCCGCTGCCGTCATCCGGCTGCGCATGGCCGTCTGCAGGCGCCGCAGCAGCTCCTGCTGCTGCAACAACAGGGCGCCGGTGTCCGGCGCAGATCCGCGCAGACGCTGTGCAGTGTCGCGCAACCGCCATGACTGTTCATCAGCACCACGCAGCCAGGCACCGCGCAAACGCGTCGCCAGATGCTGCAGATGACCCTGCTGGTTACGTATGCGCTCACCCGGATGGGTCAGCCGCCGCGACAGAAAATCCAGCCGCTGCATACGGTCCTCGATGTCGCGCTGGAACACACGCACCAGCTGTTGCCCGGCAAATACCACGTCACGGCGCAACTGCACCCCGTCCGGACTGACCAGTTCGGCCGCCGCCGTCGGTGTCGGTGCACGCACATCGGCGGCAAAATCGGCAATCGTGAAATCGGTCTCATGGCCGACGCCGCTCACTACCGGAACGGGACAGGCACGAATGGCGCGCGCCACAACCTCTTCGTTGTAAGCCCACAAATCCTCAATGCTGCCGCCGCCGCGACAGACGATCAGTACATCGCACTCGGCGCGCTCGCCGGCCAAGCCGATGGCTTCAGCGATTTTTGCACCGGCACCCTCGCCCTGAACCGGGGTCGGATAAATGATGACGTTTATGCCCGGCATGCGCCGGCGCAATGCGGTGATAACGTCCCGCAATGCCGCCGCCTGCGGCGAAGTGACAACACCGACGGTACGCGGGAATGACGGCAGTTCGCGCTTGAGGGCCGGATCAAACAGGCCTTCCTGCTCAAGCTTGGCCTTCAGCTTCTCAAAGGCGGCATACAGTGCACCCAGGCCGGCTCGGCGCATCGCGTCCACTGCCAACTGGAATTTGCCGCGCGCCTCGTAGACCGTCGCCGTTGCGCGCACTTCGACCTGCATGCCGTTCTGCGGCTGCCAGTCGAGATACTGGGCCTTGTGGCGGAACATCACCGCATCGACCTGCGCAGCCTCGTCCTTCAGCGTGAAATAGCAGTGCCCGCTGTCATAGCGCTTGAAATTGGAAATCTCGCCGGCCACCCAGACCAGGGGCACTCCGCGCTCCACTGCATTACGCGCAAGCCGGTTGAGTTCGGCCACGGAGATGACCGTCTGCTGGGTCGCCTGATCAAACAAGGTGGACATGAGTGGATTCTACGCCGGACAACCGCTCAGTTAGCTGCCCGCCGCACCTCACCGCCGTTGATCATGAACACTTCGCCACTGATCCAGCGTGCATGAGGGCCACAGAGATATCGCACCAGCTCCGCGACCTCCTCGGGCGTGCCGGGACGTTTGATCGGAATCGTCGACAACCGTTTTTCCCAGCGCCCCTCCTCGCGCAGCATGTCGATTCGTGCTGTGTCGAGAAAACCCGGCGCCACAACGTTGGCCGTAATGCCGGCAGGCCCCAGCTCATCCGCCAGCGAGGAGGTCAGCGCATGCACGCCCGCCTTCGATGCCGCATAGGCCGCAAAATTGACCGGCGCCTTGACCGCCGCACCGGAGGAAATACTGACGATGCTGCCGCCCTGCCCCTGCTTGAGCATTTGTGCAGCCGCATATTTCGAGCAGAACATCGCGCCGTTCAGATTGACTTCGACGATGCGCCGCCACAGATCATCATCCAGCTCCTGCACCGGCACGCGATCGCGGGTGCGCGGGTAGGCGGCATTATTGACCTGGATGTCGATGCGGCCGAGCGCCGCCACCACTTCACCAACCATGCGCTTCACTTCGCCGGAATTGCTGACATCAACATAAACACCATGCGCACGCCGCCCGAGTGCACGGATCTCGTCAACTACACTGGGCAGGCCCCGCCAACCATCCTGCCTTTCGTCATCCGTAAGGCTTCCGGATTCGCTCGCGCCGGTAACCGCCACATCCGCACCGGCGCGCGCCAGACACAGGGCGATCGCGCGTCCAAGTCCGCGTTTGCGCGTGGCGCCGGTCACTATAGCCACCTTGCCCTTCAGTTCATCGCTGTTCATCCGGATCCTTTTCTGACTAATTCGCCGCCGGACTATGCGCCCGCAGTTTGGGCCGCGCGCTGATCGAGCAATTCCCAGCGCTCGAATTTGACGGCCTGCTGGCGCTCAATCTCATCGAGACGCTCACGATCAGCCTTCAACTGAGCGGCGCCCTGCCTGTGATAATCAACATCGCTCATGCGAGCCATCAGCGCCGCCTGTTCCTTTTCCAGCGCATCGAGTTCATCCGGCAATTGAGCGAGTTCGCGCTGCTCCTTGAAGCTGAGCCTTGACTTGACCGGTGGCGCAGTGCGCGCCGGCTTCTCCGGATTCGCCGCCCTGACCGTAGGCGTGTCAGGCTTAGGCCGCTGCGTCAGCCAGTCACTGTAACCGCCGACATATTCCTTCCAGCGCCCATTACCTTCGGACACCAGCGTCTGCGTCACCACGTTGTCCAGAAACGCGCGATCGTGGCTGACCAGCAACAACGTACCGTTGTAGGACTGCAGCGTGTCTTCCAGCAGCTCCAGGGATTCGATATCGAGATCATTGGTCGGCTCATCGAGCACCAGCACATTCGCCGGCTGCGCAAACAACCGCGCCAGAAGCAGGCGGTTGCGCTCGCCGCCTGACAGCATGCCGACCTTGGCCTGCGCGCGCTGCGGCGGAAACAGGAAGTCGGACAGATAACTCATGACATGCTTGCGGCCAGCGGCGGTTTCCACCCATTCCGACCCGGGGCTGATGGTTTCAACCAGCGTTTCTTCGAGATCGAGCTGATCACGCAGCTGGTCAAAATAGGCAATCTCCTGTTTGGTGCCCAGTCGCACCTCGCCGGCGTCCGGTTGCAGCTGGCCGAGAATGATCTTGATCAGCGTCGATTTGCCCGCACCGTTGGCGCCGATCAGCCCGATGCGGTCGCCGCGCAGAATACGCAGGTCGAGGTCCCGGATCAGTGATTTGCCGTCATAGGCCTTGCTCACACCGGTCAGCTCGGCAACCAGTTTGCCTGAACGTTCACCGGCATCAAGGGCGAGCTTGACATTGCCGATGCGCTCGCGGCGTGCGGCGCGTTCGATCCGCAGTGATTCGAGCCGGCGTACGCGACCTTCATTACGGGTACGCCGAGCCTTGATGCCCTGTCGAATCCAAACTTCCTCCTGCGCCCAGAACTTGTCAAAACGGCGGCTGGCCTTTTCCTCTTCGGCAAGCTGATCGGCCTTGCGCGCCTCATAGGCGGCAAAATTACCCGGATAGGAACGCAGTAGGCCGCGGTCGAGCTCAACAATGCGTGTGGCAACACGATCCAGAAAAGCACGATCGTGGGTGATGATGATCGAGGATTTGACCTGGCCCTTGACCAGCAGATCTTCAAGCAGCGTGATGCCGGCAATGTCGAGATGGTTGGTCGGCTCGTCGAGCAGCAACAGATCCGGCTGCATTGCCAGTGCCAGCGCCAGCGCCGCGCGTTTGCGTTCGCCGCCTGAAGCCGTTTGCGGCGGGCGCGACTCATCGAGACCGAAGCGGTGCAGATACTCAAACAGTCGTGCGTCGGTGCGCCAGCGCTCGCGCTCGTCATGCATGTCTTCGAGGCCGCCGCGTGCGGTCAGGCTGGCATGCAGGTTGTCGGCATCGGGAAGCAGTGGCTCCTGCTCGACCATCACCACATGCGAACCGTCCTGGCGGCGGATTTCTCCGTCGTCCAGTGCACCGCGACCGGCGATGATGCTGAGCAGCGAGGATTTGCCGGTGCCGTTGCGGCCGATGAGGCCGATTCGTTCACCGTCGTGAATGGTGAGATTGGCGCGATCCAGCAGCGGATGGAGACCGAAAGCGAGTTCGGCGTTATCAATTGTCAGTAATGCCATCGGCCCGAGTATAGCCGCAGCCGGCGTTCAGGCCTGGACGGCTCATGCAACTCCATGCCGCCAAAGGATTTTTTACACTTCGGCCATCCACAGTGAAATGGCTGTTGCAGCCTTTTCTGTGGACACTTCCCGTCCCGAAACGATGGGGTCGCATAACATCATGTTTTAATTGATTTATTAATCTAGTTTAACAAATAGGCAATACGTAAATAATTCAAACAGGCGCATCACTTAGTATCGTCATTGACATACTATGCACAGCCTTATCCACAGCTTTTGTGGAAAAGTAAAAAAAGTCCATACCGTTCAATGGCTTCGCAACGTCAGTCAGGCCATCACGCTTGCTGATTCAGTGAGTGACAGCTACAGTTACGCGAATTTTTCCGCGGCGCTGACCGCTTTTCCCGCAACCTTCATCGGAAACTCCGCGTGCTCTCCATTATCGAAGCTGCCGGCTGGCCCATCTGGCCCCTGATCATCTGCTCCGTCATCGCCCTCGCCATCATCGGTGAGCGCCTGTGGTCACTGCGCCAGAACGTGGTGCTGCCGAAAAACATGCTGGCGCACGCCATTCAGGCCTACCGCCAGAACGGCGTGACCCCTCAGTTGCTTTCGCAACTGTCCGCGACCGCCCCGCTCGGCCAGATTCTCGCAGCCGGACTGCGCAATGAAAAACATTCCGCAGCCGTCATGAAAGAAGCCATCGAGGAATCCAGCCACGCCGTCGCCGTTGATCTGGAACGCTTCCTGACCTCGCTCGGCACCATTGCGGCCATTTCCCCGCTGCTCGGCCTGTTCGGCACGGTTATCGGCATGATCGAAATCTTCGGCGCGCAAACCCCTTCGGGCACCAACCCGCTGGTGCTGGCACACGGCATTTCCATCGCTCTCTACAACACGGCATTCGGCCTCGTGGTCGCGGTGCCCAGCATGGTTTTCTACCGCTACTTCCGCGCCAAAGTGGATACGCTGCTGGTCGAGATGCAGATCCAGGCGGTCAAACTCGTTGAAATCCTCCACGGCGAAAGAGATGCCTGAGCGCATGACATTCGCCGTACCGCAGCAGGACGTTCAATCATGAAATTCCGCAGCCGCACTTCGCGCGAAGACCCGGAAATCAATTTCATCCCTTTGATCGATGTATTGCTGGTGATCCTGATTTTCCTGATGGTCACCACCACCTACTCGCGGTTCGCGGAACTGCAGATCAACCTGCCGACCGCAGAAGCGGGCGCACCGCCGGAACGACCTGCGCAGCTCGATGTCGCGGTCGATGCCAAAGGCAACACCACGATTAACCGCAGCGCAGCACCCAGCGGCAGCCCGGCCGTGCTGAGCGAAGCGCTGAAACGCGCCGCCGGCGACATGAAGGATCCGGTTATCGTGATCAATGCCGACGCCAACGCCTCCCACCAGTCGGTGGTGCGCGTGATGGAAGCCGCGCAGATCGCCGGCTACGCCAAAATCACCTTCACCACCCAGGCCCGCAAGTAGCATCTCGACGCATCACGGCAAACCCGTTAGCCTGACCGCGCCATGGCCACCCCCACTCACTGGCAGCAGCGTGGCGCCCTCGCGCTGCTGCTGTTGCCACTTACCGCCCTCTTCGCCTCTGTTGCCGCGCTGCGTCGTGCAGCCTGGCGCCACGGCCTGCTCAAGGCACAGCATCCCGGCGTACCGGTCATCATCGTTGGAAACATCAGCGCCGGCGGTACCGGCAAAACACCGCTGACCCTCTGGCTGGCGCAATTCCTTCTGCAGCAGGGCAAATATCCCGGCATCATCAGCCGGGGTTATGGCGCATCCGCCACCAACCCGCGCGTGGTAACGACCGACGGCAAACCGGAAGACTACGGCGACGAACCGTGCCTGATGGCGCAGCGTGCCGGCTGTCCGGTCTGGGTCGGAACCGATCGTGTAGCAGTTGCCCGCGCGCTGCTGGAAGCACACCCGCAAACCGATGTCATCCTCAGCGACGACGGGCTGCAGCATTACCGGCTCGCCCGTGATTTCGAAATTGCCGTGATCGACGGCGCTCGCGGACTCGGTAACGGCTGGCTGCTGCCGTCGGGTCCGCTGCGCGAACCGTCCGCACGCCTCAACGATGTCGACGCCGTTGTCATCAACGGAAGAGACGAGACCCGCGCTTGGCCACAGGCGCTGACCATGAAACTCGACGGAAACCGCTTCCGCAATCTGCTGCATCCGGAACAGACCGTCGGCAGCGAACATTTCCGCGGCAAACGCGTGCACGCCATCGCCGGCATCGGTAACCCGCAGCGGTTTTTCGCGCAACTGGGCAGGCTTGGCCTGTCCTGCATGCCGCGCGCCTTTGCCGACCATCATGCCTATTCAGCGCAGGATCTGACTTTCGCCGGCGATGATGAAATCGTGATGACCGAAAAGGATGCGGTAAAATGTGCGGCATTCGCGACAGCCCGTCACTGGGCGCTCGTCGTCAACGCCGAACCCGACCCCCGCCTGGGCGAGATGATTCTCTCCCGGCTTGCAGAGGCCTGAAGCCATGGATGAAAAACTGCTCGACATACTGGTCTGCCCGATCTGCAAAGGGCCTCTGCTCTATCGCAAATCTGCTGCGGAACTCCTGTGCAAACCCTGCCGCCTCGGTTACCCGGTGCAGGACGGCATCCCGGTGATGCTTGAAGATGATGCGCGCAAGGTTCCCCCGGAAGAAGAGCTGTAACACGGTGAAATTCACCGTCGTCATCCCCGCCCGCTACGCCTCGTCGCGTTTCCCCGGCAAACCGTTGGCAGACATCGGCGGCAAACCGATGGTCGTCCGCGTTGCCGAACGTGCCGTTAAAAGCGGTGCCAGCCAGGTCATCGTCGCCACCGACGATGCGCGCATCGCCGCTGCGGTCGATGATCACGGTTACCAGGTCGTGATGACCCGCGACGACCATGAGTCCGGCACCGACCGTATCGCCGAAGTCGCGGCGAAGTTGCGCCTCGGCGCTCAGCATATAGTCGTCAATGTTCAAGGTGACGAACCGCTGATCGCACCGGCGCTGATCCGCCGCGTGGCCGAGAACCTCGCTGCACATCGTGATGCCGCCATTGCCACCGCTGCCTGCCGCATTCGTGATGTCCGCGACATGGCTAATCCGAATGTGGTGAAAGTCGTTCTCGACAACAGCGGACTCGCGCTGTATTTCAGCCGTGCGCCGATCCCCTGGGCGCGCGATGCGTTTTCGCCCATGACATCTCTCAAAAGCCTGCGTGCACTGCCACCGAAACTGCCGGTGCTGCGCCACCTCGGTATTTACGCCTACCGCTGCAGTTTTCTGCGTGCTTACAGCAGGTTGCGTCCGGTAGCCGTTGAACAGGCCGAAGCGCTCGAGCAATTACGCGCGCTGGTACACGGCTACCGCATCAGTGTCGCCGTCACCGCGAGCGCGCCGCATCCAGGTGTCGACACCCCCGCCGACCTGCTGCGCATCCGGCGGATGATCAAACGCTGAGCCCCGGATTGACGCCACATTTTGTCCCTGCTGTATGCGGGGCTATACTGGCGTCCGAACCTTAAGACCCAATAATTCAATATCGCTGCTGTTCGATCCCTTTAAAACGGACCCATTCAATGCGCATTCTTCTCCTCGGCCTGCCAGGCGCGGGCAAAGGCACCCAAGCCCAATTCCTCATCCAGCGCTACAAGATTCCGCAGATTTCCACTGGCGACATGCTGCGCGAAGCCATCAAGGCCGGCAGCAAGCTGGGGCTTGAAGCCAAGTCATATATGGACCGCGGCGCCCTGGTACCCGATCCGGTGGTGATCGGACTGGTTAAGGAACGCATCAAGTCCGCCGATTGCACCAACGGTTTCATCATGGACGGATTCCCGCGCACCCTGCCGCAGGCTGAAGCGCTGCGCGATGCGGGCATCGACCTCGATTTTGTCGTCGAAATCGAAGTGCCTGATGCCGACATCCTGCGCCGCATGAGCGGCCGCCGCGTTCACCTGGCCTCCGGCCGTTCGTACCACATCGAGTTCAATCCGCCGAAAGTCGCGGGCAAGGACGATGTCACCGGGGAGCCGCTGGTGCAGCGCTCCGACGACAATGAAGACACGGTCATGAAACGCATCAAGACCTATCACGACCAGACCAAACCGCTGGTCGATTATTACAGCGGCTGGAGAACCCGCGGCGACGCGCGCGCACCGCATTACGTGAACATCAACGGCAGCGAAGCCGTCGAGACCGTACGCGACAAGATACTGGCCGCGATCGACGCCCATCCTTCGCGGGCTTAAGCGCACGACCGACCTGTTCCGTGCCCGCCCCGAACGTCCTTTACGCCCAGTCGGGCGGCGTCACGGCGACGATCAATGCATCCGCCTGCGGCGTGATTGAAACCGCGCGCCGCAACCGTCCGCGCATCGGCAGGGTCTACGCCGCACGTAACGGCATCCTCGGCGCACTGCACGAAGACCTGATCGACACCTCAGCGGAAACAGCGACCGCAATCCGCGCGCTGCTGCACACACCCGGCGGCGCCTTCGGCTCCTGCCGCCACGACCTGCCGGCGCTGCCGCAGGGCCGCGCCCATTTCGAAAGGCTCGCCGCGGTATTCCGCGCCCACAACATCGGCTATTTTTTCTACAACGGCGGCAATGGCTCCGCCGAAACCGCGCACCAGGTGGCCACGATCCTGCCGCGGCTCGGCTGGCCGGTGAAATCCATTGCCGTGCCCAAGACCATTGACAACGACATCCTGCGCTCGGATTCCAGCCCGGGCTTCGGCTCGGTCGCAAAATATGTCGCAACCAGCATGCAGGAAGCGATGGCCGACCTCGCGTCGATGGCCAACAGTTCGACCAAAGTATTCGTCATGGAAGTCATGGGCCGCTACACCGGATGGATTGCCGCCGCTTGCGGTCTTGCAAGACCCGCCGGCGAAGACGGTCCGCTGCTAATTCTGGTGCCAGAAATCCATTTCGACCGCAAACACTTTCTTGCCGCAGTGAAACAACGGATTGAAAGGCACGGCTGGTGCGCCATCGCCGTGGCTGAAGGCGTCAAGCTGCGCGACGGCCGCCGACTGACCCAGGCCGGCGGCGATGGCATTCCCGGCCACGAACAACTCGGTGGTGTTGCACCGATCATCGCAACGATGCTGCGCACGGCGCTGAACGTCAAAGTTCACTGGAGCGTGCTCGATTACGTACAACGGTCGGCGCGCCATCTCGCCTCGGCCACGGACGTGGAGCAGGCCTACGCCGTTGGCAAGGCGGCTGTCGAATACGCACTGGCCGGCCGCTCCGATGTCATGCCGGTGATCCGCCGCAGCAGCAACCAACCCTATCGCTGGCAGATCGAGCCCGCCTCCCTCGCGGCGATCATGAACCGCGAAAAACGCCTGCCGCGCAGTTTTCTGTCCGCAGAGGGCTGGCGGCTGACCGCAAGGGCCCGCGCCTATTTCATGCCGCTGATCGACGGAGAAGCCTGGCCGCCATTTGCCGATGGCCTGCCGGTGCATGCGCGCCTGAAACTCCAGCCCGTGCCGCGCCAATTGAAGTCCGCATTCCGGTCTCAGAGCTAAGGCCGCCATCCCTCAGTAATCCTGCGCAAAGGGTGCAAGCCGGGTGCCGGGGTTTTATAATGCGGGTCGGTAAAAGTCAGAGGTGTCGGGGAAATCCGGGTTCGTGAAGACCTCTTTTCTGCTCAGGTCTTGCGCAGAATCCGGAATAAAGGCACCCTAGCGCGGCCCCGGCTACGCACCGGCAAAATTTATTCAATTAAAACAATAGTTTAGGAGCAATCATGACGAATGGTTTGATCTTTGCGCTGGTTTGCGCCATCGCCGCGCTCGTCTATGGCGTTGTGTCGATCCGCTGGATCGTCGCGCAGCCTGACGGCAATGACCGCATGCGCGAAATCGCCGCGGCAATTCAAGCGGGTGCGCAGGCCTATCTGAATCGCCAGTACACCACCATTGCCATCGTTGGCGCGGTGCTGTTTGTGCTGATCTGGATCGCGCTGGGCGGCACCACCGCTGCAGCCTTTGCCGTCGGCGCCATCCTGTCGGGACTGGCCGGCTACATCGGTATGAACGTTTCGGTTCGCGCCAACGTGCGCACCGCCGAAGCTGCCCGCAAAGGTATCAACCCGGCACTGGACATCGCCTTCCGCGGCGGCGCCATCACCGGCATGCTGGTTGTCGGTCTGGGCCTGCTCGGCACCGTGCTGTTCTTCTGGTACCTGACCAACGGCATGAGCGCCGGCGCCAAAATGAGCGACGTCATCAAGCCGCTGATCGGCCTGGCCTTCGGCTCTTCGCTGATTTCGATCTTCGCGCGTCTGGGCGGCGGTATTTTCACCAAGGGTGCTGACGTCGGCGCCGACCTGGTAGGTAAAGTCGAAGCCGGTATTCCCGAAGATGACCCGCGCAACCCTGCGGTGATCGCCGACAACGTCGGTGACAACGTCGGTGACTGCGCCGGCATGGCAGCCGACCTGTTCGAGACCTATGCGGTCACGATCATCGCGACCATGGTGCTCGCAGCGCTGATGCTGCCGAAACCGGAAATCGTCCAAGGCGCGGTTATGTATCCGCTGGTCCTCGGCGGCTTCGCCATCATCGCCTCGATCATCGGCGCATTCTTCGTCAAGACCTCTGACGGCAAGAACATCATGGGCGCGCTGTATCGCGGCCTGATCGTCGCCGGCGTGCTGGCGCTGATCGCCTTCTACCCGATCACCAGCTGGATGCTCGGCAACATCAGCGAGCATTACCCGGCTCTGTCGGTGATGAAGCTCTACTGCAGCGCCGTTGTCGGCCTCGTGCTGACGGCCTTCCTGGTGTGGATCACCGAGTACTACACCGGCACGCAGTACGCACCGGTGCAACACGTTGCAGCAGCCTCCACCACCGGTCACGGCACCAACATCATCGCCGGCCTCGGCGTGTCGATGCGCTCCACCGCGTGGCCGGTTCTGGCCGTGTGCGTGGCGATTTATGTGTCGTATACGCTGGGCGGCCTCTACGGTATCGCCATCGCCGCAACCTCCATGCTGTCGATGGCCGGCATCATCGTCGCCCTCGACGCCTATGGCCCGATCACCGACAACGCCGGCGGCATCGCCGAAATGTCGGATATGCCCAAGGAAGTTCGCGCCGTGACCGATCCGTTGGACGCCGTGGGCAATACCACCAAGGCGGTGACCAAGGGTTACGCCATCGGTTCCGCCGGCCTCGCCGCACTGGTGCTGTTTGCGGACTACACCCACAAGATCGAAGAAACCGGCCGCGTCATCACCTTTGACCTGTCGAATCCAGCCGTGATCATCGGCCTGTTCGCCGGCGGCCTGATTCCCTATCTGTTCGGTGCGATGGCGATGGAAGCCGTTGGCCGCGCTGCAGGTTCGGTAGTGGTCGAAGTGCGCCGGCAGTTCAAAGAAATCGCCGGCATCATGGAAGGCACCGCCAAGCCCGATTATTCGCGCGCAGTGGACATGCTGACCCGTGCAGCAATCAAGGAAATGATCGCCCCGTCGCTGTTGCCGGTGCTGGCTCCGGTTGCAGTGGCATTTATCGTCGGCGCACTGATGGGCAAGGATGCAGGCATCCAGGCACTCGGAGGCATGCTGATGGGCACCATCGTCACCGGCCTGTTCGTCGCCATCTCCATGTGCACGGGCGGCGGCGCGTGGGACAACGCCAAGAAATACATCGAGGACGGCAACCACGGCGGCAAAGGTTCCGAAGCCCATAAGGCTGCGGTGACCGGCGACACCGTCGGCGATCCCTACAAGGATACGGCCGGCCCCGCGATCAATCCGCTGATCAAGATCATCAACATTGTTGCGTTGCTGATCGTGCCGCTGCTGTAATCGGCAAGGCTCCATTAAAAACGGCCGGGGAAACCCGGCCGTTTTTTTATGGCTGCAGCAGAAACAATCAACCGCCCCGGTCAGCCAGCGCCTTCAGCGTGCGTGATTCAAACTCGCGGCGATAAAGCACCCATACCACCCACACCGTCGCCAGCAGCATCAGGTAGGGGTGAAGGAACCAGGCCATTGCAGCAAGCGCAAAATAGAAGGAACGCAGGCCATCATTGAATGTGGTCCCAGCGTAGGACGTGACCGCAGCAATGCGGTCGATATCAGAGGCATATTGCTCGGGATTGTCCTTCGGCGGCTTGGGCGCAGCGCCAACCAGCGTGGCACAGAAACCGAGCTGGCGGATGGCCCAGGTGAACTTGAAAAAAGCGTAAACAAAGATCACCACCAGCAACACCACCTTGATCTCGAGGAGACGCTGCGAGGCCTTAACTGTGAACGGCAACCCCGACACCACATCCATCGCCTGCTGCACGTAACCGAGTAGCGCGATCAGCGCGCCGAGAATCAGCATCGTGGTGGAAGCGAAGAACTGCGAGCTGCGCGTCAGGTTGCGCATGATGTTGACGTCGACCATGCGGTTGTCGCGATCAATCATGCGCAGCATCCACAGGCGGCGGTAATGATCCATGCTGCTGTGCAATGACGGCACTGACTTGGCGCGCCACAGCGCAAACCAGACGTAGCCGGACCAAGCCAGAAAGAAGCATACGAAGGCCGCGACATCCAGCCAGCTCAGGTTCAGTTCGGACAGGATGCGTTCAAATGGCATGGCCGCTCCGTTAAAAGCGCCGTTCAGAGAAACAGCGTCAGTACCCCAGTATAGCCATAGAGCCTGTTATGGGAAATTTCACCATTGCCGAAGAAACCGGCCAGCGGCACATCACCGAGCGCCGACTGGATCATGCGCAGCTCTTCGGACTCGCCGCCAAGCAAAGCGCCGCCGCGGCCGAGGCAGGAATAGTACAGCGCGCCCCTCGGCGTTGTGTACAAGCCCTCCTTGATGCTGTCGAGCATGCGTCCCATGTCGACACGTGCGGTGTCGTTGTCACGCCGGAAAAACCGCAGGCGTTGGCCTTTCTTCACCAGATCGCCGATGGCAATCAGCCGGTTGCCGGGATCGATGCCGATCAGATTACGCAGCACATATTCGCCGGTATCACTGCCCGCTACCGACAGGCCGACAAAAATCTGCCCGCCCAACCGCGACAGCTCTTCATTTTCCTCAAGACCGACATCCTCGCGCAGAACATCCAGCGCCGGACGTCCGTCTAGTTCGAGAACGATATTGTTCTGGGCGCCGGAGACCTCATGACCGCTGCGCAGCGGCGAACAGCCTTGGGTCAGCCGCGTCGCCACGGTCACGGCATCGGAAAAAGCGACGCCTGACAATGCACCTGCCGCCGGGCCATCAGCCAGAAAATGGTAACCGTGCCGGGAGCTGGCCAGTCCGCCCATCAGAAAACCGGTCTCCGTGCACAGGGCCAAATGCTGGATGCGTTGCGCAATATCACCGCGCAAAGGATCGCCATGTACAACGGCAATGCTCGCCGGAGCGCCGCCGCATTCGAGATCCTCAATCTCCGGTGTTGCGGAATCCGCACCGAACACGCGAAAACTCCCGTCCTGGAAATCGCCGGCGAGCATCACCATCCCCGGCTGATCGAGATACTCCATGCCGGTGGCGCAGACACCGATGCCGACGGTCCCCGTCCAGTGTTCAACACCGGTACGGTCCGCGACGTAACGATGGATTTCCGGCAGCACGCCGGCAAACCGATCCGTGACGTAGAGAAAACCCAGATTGCCCGGATTGACCCCCAGCTGCGCAATGCAGGCATCCGCCGCGGCACGCCATTCAGCAGCACCGGCATGACCGAGGCGGAAGCGGTTCAGCACAACTTGCTCAGACGCGTTTGATCCAACCCGGCAGCGCCTCGACGCGTTTGACCCAGGCGGCAACCGATGGATGCGCGTTCAGGTCAAAACCGCCCTCGGGCGAAACCGAGGTGTAGCAGTAACATGCCAGATCGGCGATGGTCGGCCGGCCGCAGGCGAGCCACTGATTGCCCTTGAGGCGGCCTTCCAGCACCGCCAGACCGTTGCGGCCGTAGGTGGCGTACTCTTCATAGTCACCGATGCTGCGAATGCCGATTTTCTTGCCGCGCGCCCACTGCAGGCCGTAATGCAGCTCGTTGTTGGACAAAGCCAGCCATTGCTGCACTTCGGCCATACCCACAGCATCCGTCGGCAGCCATTGTTCGCCGCCGTATTTACGCGCGAGGTAGACCAGACAGGCCGTTGAATCCCAGAACACCTGGTCTCCATCGACCAGCACCGGCACTTGGCCGCGCGGGTTAAGTTTCAGGAATTCCGGGGCTTTGTTTTCCTTCTTGTCGGAATCGAGAACGATGGTTTCAAACGGCTGCTTCAACATGGACAGCAGCAGGCGTACTTTCCAGGCATTGCCGGAGGTCTGGGTGATATACAGTTTCATGAAACGCTCCCTCATTGATCGAACCGCGATCCTAGCATGTACACCCTGCGGCGGCAGACGGCATCGTTATAATGCGGGTATCCACATTGAAGGAAATTTGCCATGAATCTGGACCGGGTCAATTCAGGGTACGACGTGCCCGATGATTTCAATGTCATCATTGAAATCCCGATGCATGCCGAACCGATCAAATACGAAATGGAAAAAAGCACCGGTGCGATGTTCGTCGACCGTTTCATGTCGACGTCCATGCGTTATCCCTGCAACTACGGCTATGTACCGCACACCCTGTCCGGTGACGGCGATCCGGTGGACGTGTTGGTGTTGTCGCCGGTGCCGCTGATCACCGGCGTGGTGGTGCGCTGCCGCCCGGTAGGCATGCTGAAAATGGAAGACGAAGCCGGCGATGACACCAAGATCCTCGCCGCCCCCATCGACAAGCTGACGCCGCTGTATTCAAAAATCCGTTCGCCGAAAGATCTTCCGGCAAGCACCATCGCACAGATCTCGCATTTTTTCGAACACTACAAGGATCTTGAACCCGGAAAATGGGTCAAGGTCATCGGATGGGTTGGTGCCGATGAAGCAAAACGCGAGATTCTGGACGGCGTCAAATGTTACAAGAATGCCGCCAAAAAACCGAAGTTCTGAACTTCAGCGCTGACCGGCCTGCGGCCTGATCACCGCCCTCAGGATCAAATAGCCGGCGATCGCCGATACCGCAGAGCCGAGAAGGATGCCAACGCGCTCGTCGACCGGCAACACGACAGCCAGCTCGCTCTTGAATGCCAGGCTTCCGATGAACAGGCTCATCGTGAAACCGATGCCAGTTAGTACGGCAACACCGTAGAAACTCCCCCAGGTAGCACCTTGAGGCAGACGCGCCCATCCGGCGGCAATCAATGCGCCGGATACCGCCATGATTCCGGTCTGTTTGCCGATAAACAGCCCGAGGGCAATCCCGGCGGTAATCGGGTGTGCCAGATCAGACAGGGCCATGCCCGCAAAGGAAACGCCGGCATTGGCAAATGCAAAGAGCGGCAGCACCGCAAAAGTGACCGAACCATGAAGGTCATGCTCCAACTGACGTGACGGTGACGGTTTGCCCCCGCTGCTGCGCAATGGAATGGTCAGCGCCAGCAGAACGCCGGCAATGGTCGCATGGACACCCGATTTGAGAACGGCTGCCCACAGCACCAGACCGACCAGAATATAGGGCGCGATGCGCATCATGCCGGCTCGGTTCATGATGATCAGCGCCAGCATGGCGGCGCCGGCAACATACAGCGTGACTGCTGAAGGCGTCGCAGAATAAAACAGCGCGATGATGATGATGGCACCGATGTCATCGACAATCGCCACCGTCAGCAGGAAAACCTTGAGCCCCCGGGGCACCCGGTCACCGAGCAGGGCCAGCACACCCAGCGCGAATGCGATGTCCGTTGCTGCGGGAATCGCCCAGCCGCGATGCGCCAGATCATCGCCGCTGTTGATGGCGGCATAAATCAGTGAGGGAACCGCAATCCCGCCAACCGCCGCCGCAACCGGCAGCAGCGCCTGGCGCATATCCGACAACTCACCTTCAATCAGTTCGCGCTTGAGCTCCAGCCCGACCAGAAAAAAGAACACTGCCATCAGGCCGTCGTTAACCCATAGCAGCAGCGGTTTGTCGATGACAAAAGCGCCCACACTGAGCACGATCGGGATATCAAGAAATGCGCGATAAACCGGCGCAAGCGGGGAATTGGCCACCCCCATTGCCAGCAAAGCCGCGGCAAACAGCAGGATGCCCGGAGAAGACTCCTTCGTCAGGAAGTTTTGCCACGCCCGGGACAGCGCAGCCCCATTCTCAGCGCCGCTCATCGGCGACCGCCTTCAAGCGGAAAACCGGAGGTGATGCCATGACGGACAGAAGGCTTTTTGGTGCGGCAGCGAATAATGGTGGCGTGAATGTCGGGCATGGCGACGGAACGTTGGACTGGCGGAGGATCGAATATACACCACACGATGCTCCGCCGGCCCGCAGATGAACCTGTCCGCCGTCAGGTCTTTGGCTCCTTGCGTGTCACATACAGGCTCGCCACGATCGAACTGAGCAGAACGATACCAACCACCGACAGCGCGAATCCGATCGGAATCTTGTAAACGTCCAGCAACAGCATCTTGATGCCGATGAAGACCAGGATGAACGCCAGCCCGTATTTCAACAGATGGAAACGATCGGCCAGATCAGCAAGCATGAAATACATTGCACGCAGGCCCAGTATCGCAAACACATTAGAGGTCAGCACGATAAAGGGATCCAGGGTCACGGCAAAAATCGCCGGGATGCTGTCCACCGCGAAGATCACATCGGTGATACCGATCATCACCATCACAACGAACAGCGGCGTGAACCAGCGCTTACCGTCCTTGATCACGGAAAAGCTCTCGCCATGGAACTCGTTGGTGATCGGAATATGCCGGCGCATCCAGCGCATCAGCGGATTTTTCTCGAGATCGGATTCCGCTTCAGCCATCATCAACATCTTGATACCCGTAAACAGCAGGAACAGGCCAAAAATGTAGAGTATCCAGTGGAACTCGGCGATGAGCCAGGCGCCGATCAGAATCATCACTGCACGCAGGATGATCGCACCGATGATGCCGAGAATCAGCACACGACGCTGGAACTGCGGCGGCACGGCAAAAAACGTGAACAGCATCAGGAACACGAAGATGTTGTCGACAGCCAGCGATTTTTCAATCAGGTAGCCGGTAAAGAACTCCATCGAAGTTTCATTGGCAACCGCGCGTCCATGATTGACGTCCAGGTACCACCAAAGCAGGCCATTGAAGACAAAGGACAGCAGGATCCAGACAATGGACCAGCCCAGCGCCTCCTTGAACGACACCTTGGCTGCGCCCTTGCGCTCCAGCACCAGCAGATCAACGATGATTGCGACAACGACAAAGGCTGCGAACGCAGCCCACATCCACCAAGTACCAATGCTTTCCATTTTCGGTCCCTTTACACAGCAAAGCCTTCGTCACGCCGGACAAAGGCAGCAATGAAGCGGCCTTCGCCAGCACCTGGCGAAGGTCTCGCTCGGACCGGTCAGGATCCCCGGGCACCGGGGGATGGAACATCCCCGGAATGACGGTGCGCGGTTGTTGAGCTACTCCCCTTCGTGCCCCCCATGCAACCGGATATTCCGGCGCAGGAACGAGCATCAAACGAATGCGATTCTAGCTTCGCGCCACCGCGAAAACCGCTTTCAGGGAATGATTTATGTTCATGAGGAAGATCAACTTCTGTAACGGTTTTTGTATGCCCCATAAAAAAGGGAATTATATACTTTAGTCCCTGAATCGACGATCACGCGTCGCCGACACCCTATAAATACCGGCAAAAAATATTGAAAAATAATAACTATTCATTTATAATCAAAGAGTTGTATTTATTTAACGTCGCACTCGGAGCCTTATAATGAAACGTCCGGGGCGCTTCAGCATCATTGAGACGAAATTCAAACCATAGTGTGAGCCTTCGAGTAGCAAGCGATGAGAATTTCAAAAGTATCGGCGAGCAAAGCAACCGCAATTATCGCGAATCGTTACGGCGAGAATGCAAAGGTTTGGTTGTTTGGATCGCGAGCAAGGGATGATGAGCGCGGTGGGGACGTCGACATTTTTGTTGAGTCGGACTCAACAGATATCATGATGGCAATGCATTGCAAGGTCGCCCTCGCAGACCTTTTTGACATGAAAGTTGACCTCATTGTTGGTGATGGCGAAAAGCCAATTCATCGTATTGCAAAGTCAACCGGGGTGCGTATCAAATGAGTGAAAACCTGAAAATAATCGAAAAGAAGTTTGGTCATCTTGCACAGATGCGATTGGATCTTGAGTATTCAATCGGGAAGATGGCGTTACCATTGGAGAAGATCGAGAAAAAGGCGATAGCATCTTTAACCCCTGACGAGCGGGAGACTGTAAGTGCTTTCACAGCACGATTTTCAGATTTTCAGGAGCATCTTGCAAAAACAATGCGCGGCATCGCCATTGAAGAAGAGGTCAACGTCGACCTCTTTGGGAATGTGCTCGCGTTCATGGAAAAGCTGCAAATTCTTGATAATATCGAATTGTGGAAAGCAATTCGGGAATTGCGCAATTCTGTCAATCACGAATACGAAGACGACCCGGAGGTTCTGTTTCAGTTCTTGAACAATCTGATAAAAAATGCGCCGTTCCTTTTTTCTGTCCATAACAAACTGAAAGCACTTGTGAAAGAAAGTTATGGTTTTTCATTTGATGACAAGAAAGCGACGTCAAGTTTTCAATTGAAGTAGTAACCTGATCTACTTACAAGTTTTGATTCTCTGCGGAGACGCAAAGGCGAGAATTATTAATCAACCAATCGCCTGTAAGTCAGACGATGTCTGACCGTTTTTAGAACCAGCGACTCAATCCTGTCCATCGTGTTGTTCTTGCAATTGCCCTCATTGAGTCGGAAAGTAAACTCATTCAGATACCGCTGCATATGCTTTTCGCTGAACGAGTGATAAACCCCATAGTAGCCACGCTTTAATACGGCCCAGACGCTCTCTACGCTGTTCGTATGCGCCATACCGTCGACAAATTGCTTCGCGCTGTGATTGACGGATCGATGCGCGAATTCGCCCATTCCGACGTAGGCGCTATGCTCATCGGTGTAAAGCGTTGCGCCGGCCGCCACGGAACTCCTAACCTTGGCGTGGATGATCTTCTTGCCGGTTCCGGTTATTACCTGGGCGCGCAAGGCGCCGCCGCGTTCACGAAGCCCGAGCACCGCGGTCTTCCCGACGGTGCCGCGCCCGGCCTTCAGTTTCCTGTTGGCGTGCTTGTTCATTTCTTTACCGCCAAGGAACGTCTCATCCACCTCGACGAGCCCAGAGAGTTGCGGCATATCGTCGGGGCCGCCGCAGGACTCCCGTAGGCGCTGCAGGATGAACCAGGCGGTCTTTTGGGTAACGCCGACTTCTTTGGATAGCTGAAGCGAGGAGACGCCCTTACGCGCGGTTGCCATGAGGTACATGGCGTAGAGCCATTTATCCAGGGGAACGTGGGAGCGCTCCATCACCGTTCCTGTGCGCACGGTGAAATCAACGACACAAATGAGGCAGCGGTAATACCCCTTACGGATTCGAGCCTGGATGCGCTCTACCGAGTGGCATTGCGGGCAGTCAGGCTTGCCGTTCCAGCGGAGCTTCTCTATGTAATTACGCGCAGCGTCCTCGTTGTTAAATCGCTTGAGGAACTGGAATGTGCTGACCGTAACGCCATCATTGTGCATGTGAATCTACGCCATTGCTTCTGTCACGCAAAGCGTAAATCCAGGCCGTCAGGGAGTCAAGTATATAATTCCCTTTTTTTTCGACCAAAAAACCTGTCCGTTCGAGGTGAAGGTCGTTCAGCGTTGGCTTTTTCAATGCGGAACGGTTGATAATCGCT
>Ga0078894_10000387_pt1 | contig 30304 bp, 17 predicted proteins | sample LauGreSu1BDMLBSD_2_FD_67506 | JGI IMG/M metagenome (GOLD analysis project Ga0078894, IMG submission 67506) | Freshwater lake microbial communities from Lake Michigan, USA - Su13.BD.MLB.SD (version 4) (version 4) | ecosystem: Environmental > Aquatic > Freshwater > Lake | place: Lake Michigan... | reverse complement strand
GAGGGAATCATCGCCGTTGCCACCGGTGAGGGTGTCTCCGAGGGCGGATCCCGTCAGCTCAGCGGCAGCCCCGTTGTTGGTGACGCTCCAGCCAGCGGATCCGGTCGTGATGGCCGTCAGGTCGATGTTGAATCCGGGCGTGGTGAGGGTGGTGGTGCCGTCATTACGGCTGGTGATGTCTGCCGTCCAGATGCCTGTGAAATCCGCTACGACGGTCGCGCCACTTGCGACCTGTATCGCGTCGGCTCCTGTACCGAGGTCGGCGATGGCGTCGGTGCCTGCACTGATCACGAAGGTGTCCGCGCCAATGCCACCCGTCAGGGTGTCATTCCCGGCGCCGCCGGTGAGGGTGTCGTTCAGCGCCGACCCCGCGAGTTGCGTGGCGGCGCCGGTGTTCTGAATCCGCCAGCCGCTACCCGTGTTGATTGAACTGAGGTTGACCTGAAGGCCTGGGGTGAGAAGTCGGGCGCTGCCGTTATTGACGCTCGCGACGCTGGCGGTCCAGGCGGTATGGAGGGTTGCATCGACCGTCCCGGCCGCCCGAACCTCGAGCACATCGGCACCATGACCCAGATCGGTGACGATCGCTGTGGCACCGGTGATCACAAAGCGGTCTGCGCCCGCTCCGCCGGTGATTGTGTCGTTACCTGCGCCGCCCGCGAGTGTGTCGTTGAGGGCAGAGCCCAGCAATTGCTCGATGCCGGAAAGGGTGTCGCTACCCGCGCCGCCGGTGGATGTCCCGAGGTCGACGTCGACATTGACCGCCGTGCCGGCAGCCGAGTAGTCGGCGAGGTCAACCCCGGCGCCTCCAACCAGCGAGTCGTTGCCCGCGCCGCCAGCCAGCGTGTCGTTGCCCGTTCCGCCATTGAGTGTGTCGTCGAATGCTGAACCGGTGAGCGTGGTGGCTGCGCCGTTGTTGGTGACGTTCCAGCCCTGTCCTGCGTTGACCGCGGCAAGGTTCACCACGAAGCCACCGGTGGTGATCCGCGCTGACCCCAGATTGCTGCTCGACGAGGTGGTGACCCAGTCTGCAACCACCGTGCCCTGCGCGGTGGCGCCCGGGTTGGTGACCTGAACCACATCAACGCCGGTTCCCAGGTCGGTGAGTGTGTCGGTGCCGCCACCGATCTGATAGGTGTCCGCGCCGTCACCGCCGGTGAAGGTGTCGTTTCCAGAGCCGCTGATCAGCGTGTCGTTGTATTGCGATCCACGAACCAGTTCGATGCTGGTGAGCCCGTCATTGCCCGCGGCGCCGCTCGATACCCCGTTTGACAAATCAACCGTCACCGGGCCGCTCGCAGCCTGGTAATCGGCCAGATCGTTGCCGCCGCCGCCCACCAGCACGTCGTTGCCGAGTCCGCCGATGAACGAGTCGTTGCCGGTGCCGCCGGTGAGTGAGTCGTCGAGCTCGGAGCCGGTCATCGCGATTGCCGCGCCGGTATTGGTGACCCGCCAACCGCTGCCCGCGTTGATGGCTGCGAGATTGATGGTGAGGCCTGGGGTCGTGACGGTGACCAGACCATCGTTTCGGCTGTCGCTGGTCGCAGTCCACGTGTTGGCGAGCGTGGCGTTGGCGCTTGAGCCGCTGGAGACCCGCAGAATGTCGACGCCGCTACCGAGATCGCTCACGGTGTCAACGCCACCGGTAACCAGAAAAGTGTCATTGCCGGGGCCGCCGACCAGCGTGTCGCTGCCCAGCGCGCCCGACAGCGTGTCATTGAGGCTTGACCCGGTAAGCCGTGCGGCGGTGGTGCTGTTGTTGAGCGTCCAGCCCACGCCTGCGGTGACCAGCGACAGATTGACGTCAAGCCCCGCTGTATTCAGCGTTGCGGTACCGTCGTTGCGGCTGGCGGCAGTGGCACTCCAGGTTGCGCCCATGGTTGCGGTGAGCGTTGCACCCGCAGCCACCACCACCACATCGCCGCCAAGTCCCAGATCCGTGACCGCGTCGGAGCCAGCGGTGATCTGGAGCAAATCGTTACCCAGGCCGCCGGTGAGCGTATTGTCCCCGGTGCTTCCCGTGATCGTGTCGTTGTATGCGGAACCCCGGATGCGCTCGATATTGGAGAGCGCATCCGTTCCCGCGCCACCTGAGGCGGTTCCTGCCGTCAAATCGACAGTGACTGCCGCAACGGCGAATTGATAGTCAACCAGATCGAGGCCGCCCGCGCCGTCGATCGTATCGTTGCCGGCGGCTCCCGACAGGGTGTCATCGCCACTGCCGCCTTCAAGGGTGTCCTGAAGCGAGGATCCTGTGAGTGAGGCGGCACTCCCGCTGTTACCGAGCCGCCAGCCAAGACCTGTGTTGATCGCGGTTAGGTCCATGCTGACCCCCGCACTCCCGATCCGCGCGGTGCCCGCATTGCTGCTGGCCGACGTAGCGGTCCAGGGTTGGGTGACGGTGGCGTCTACCGTTGCACCCGCGCTCACGACGATCACATCGACGCCGTTGCCCACATCGAGAATCGAATCGGTGCCAGCGGTGATCAGGAAACGGTCGGCACCTGCATTACCTTTCAGCGTATCGTTGCCTGCGCCGCCGGTGATGGTGTCGGCGAGTGCAGAGCCAGTGAGCGTGGTGGCTGCGCCGCTGTTGACCAAGGTCCAGCCCAGGCCGGACACCACGGCAGTGAGGTCGATTGCGAACCCGTTGGTGCGCAGGAGCGCGGATCCTGCATTGCTGCTAGATGCTGTGGCTGTCCACGCGGCAGCCAGGTCAGCCTCCACGCGGGTGGTGCTCCCGGTGACAACCACAACGTCGGCATCGGTACCGAGATCGGTGATGGTGTCGACCCCCGCAGCGATCTCGAACCGGTCGGCGCCCGCGAGTCCGGTGAAGGTGTCGTTGCCGCCACTGCCCGCGATGGTGTCGCCGAAGAGCGAGCCCTTCACACGCTCGAAACTGATGAGCGCGTCGGTGCCGGCGCCGCCCGCTGATGATTCGTTGCCCAGATCGACTGATACCGCGGATGGAGCGCTTGAGTAATCGAGCAGGTCGTTGCCAAGACCCCCCAGCAGGCTGTCGTCGCCCGGCCCGCCGACGATGGTGTCATCACCCGCATCGCCGCCCGTCAGAGTGTCGTTTCGGGTCGAGCCGGTCAGCGTGGTGGCGGCCGCTGTGTTTCGCACATCCCAACCGAGGCCTTGCACGATGGCCGAGAGGTTGACCGCGAGCCCGGGCGTGACGACCAGCGCGCGACCGTCATTGCGGCTCGCGGCAGTCGACGTCCAGGGTTGTACGACCGTGGCGTTGACCGTGGCCGTGAGGGCGGTGACGCGAAGAACGTCTGTGCCGTTACCCAGGTCGGTGAAGGTGTCGGTGCCCGAGTCGACGATGACCGTATCGGCGCCAGGCCCCGCTGTGACGCGGTCATTGCCAGAGCTGCCCTGCAGCGTATCGTCGAAGTCACCTCCCACCAGCGTGTCGTTGCGCGCAGACCCGGTGAGGGCGGTGGCCGGGCCGGTGTTGGTCAGCGTCCATCCGCTGCCGGCAGCGGTGATGGCCGCGAGGTTGATCGACACGCCTGCGGTGGTGAGGGTTGCGGTGCCGCTGTTGCGGCTCGCTGAAGTTGCGGTCCATGCACCGGTTACTGTTCCAGTCAGGACCGCAGCCGACTCGATCTGCAGGATGTCCGTCCCCTGGCCGATGTCGCTCAGGGTATCGGTCCCGAAATCAATGACCACCAGGTCATCGCCGTTGCCTGCGAGCAGGACATCGTTACCCGGTCCGCCGCGCAGCGTATCGTCTCCGCTTCCGCCCGTCAGGGTGTCTGCAAGCGCCGAGCCCGTGAAGGCTGCGCCAGTGCCGACGTTGACCACGTTCCAGCCGTTGTCGGTGGTGATGGCCGACAGATCAACCAGACGCCCGGCACTGCTCAGGTTGGCAGTGCCCTGGTTGGTGCTGTCGGCGCCCGCGGTCCAGTCGCCAGCGACGCTCGCATTGACGGTGACGCCAGCAGCAATTCGCAACCGGTCGGCGCCAATGCCAAGATCGGTGATGCTGTCGATCCCGCTATCGGCATCGAAAAGATCTGCGCCGGTGCCGCCGGTGAGCGCGTCGTTTGCCAGGCCGCCCCGGAGCGTGTCGTTGGCTGATGCACCGACCAGGGTGTCGCCGAGCGCCGAGCCCGCGAACAATGCGGCCGCTCCAGTGTTTTCAACATACCAGCCCAGCCCCGTGGTGATGGCGGTGAGCACCACGTTGCGGCCCGAACTTGAAAGCCGGGCGGTGCCATCGTTTCGGCTGGCGGACGTCGCAGTCCAGTTTTCGACCACGCTTCCCTCTGCGGTGGCGCCGTTGCTCACCACGAGCACATCGACGCCGCGCCCGAGGTCGACAATCGAATCGGTGCCGCCATTGGCCAGTATCGAGTCGGCGCCCAGGCCGGCGGTGATTCTGTCGTTACCCACGCCCCCCGCGATCGTGTCATCGCTGCTGCCGCCGGTGAGGGTGTCGTTGCGCGCCGAACCGGTGAGGCTGGTTGCCGCGCCAGTGTTGAGCACATTCCAGCCGGCGCCTGCAGTGATCGCGGTGAGGTCGATTGCGAGGCCGCTGGTGGTGATGCTCGCATTGCCATCGTTACGGCTTGCCGAAGGTGATGTCCATGTGCCGGTGGCGGTGGCGTTGACCGTGGCGCCAGTCGCCACTTGCAGAACATCGAGGCCGCTGCCAAGGTCATTGACGGTATCGGTTCCGGCATCAACAACGACGGTATCGCTGCCCGCGCCTGCGGTGATCAGATCATTGCCGCCGGCGCCACGCAGGGTGTCGTCACCCGTTCCACCCGTGATCGTGTCCGCAAGCATCGAACCCGTGAAGGATGCGCCAGCGCCGGTATTGCTTACCCGCCAGCCGTTTCCGTTGGCAACTGCCTCAAGGTTGATGTCCAGACCCGAAGTGGTGAGGTTTGCCGCCCCGCTGTTGTTGCTCGCCGAGGTAGCGGTCCACGCGCCTGTGACCGTACCGTTCAGGGTGCTGCCGGATGCCACCTGAACGATATCGACCCCCTGACCGATATCGGTCACCTGGTCGGTACCCAGGTCGACGATGAAGAGATCAACGCCGGCGCCGCCCGTGACACTGTCGTCACCGCCCAAGCCGCGGAGGGTGTCATCGCCCGTTCCCCCGGTGAGGGTGTCGTTCCAGACTGAGCCCTTGAGCGATGCGCTGGCACCGATGTTCGAAATGGCCCAGCCATGGCCGCTGGTCACGGTGCTTAGATCGACGGTCTGCCCCACGGTATTGATGTTGGCGATACCCAGATTCTGGCTGCCGGGGCCGGCAGTCCAGGCGCCAACGACTGTTGCGTCCACGCGGCCCGAGGCCGCTACTTTCAGGATGTCGTGACCGAGGCCCAGGTCGGCGACGGCGTCGGTGCCCGAGTCGATGTCGAACAGGTCAACACCCCGAGCGCCCGCAAGCGAATCGTTACCAGGGCCGCCGCGTAGCGTGTCGTCGCCTTCGCCACCGATCAACGTGTCGGAGAGATCGGATCCGATAAAGCTCGATGCCGCGCCGGTGTTGGTGAGCTTCCAGCCGCGGCCCTTGAAGACCGCGCTCAGGTCTACCGAAATGCCGGGGGTGAACAGATTGACGTTCCCCTCGTTGTAGCTGGTGGGGCCTGCGGTCCAAGTGGCCACCACATCGGCGTTGAGCGTGGCGCCAGCTTCAACATGCACGATGTCCGGGCCGCGCCCAAGGTCGGTGAGCGTGTCGACGCCGGCGGTGATTTCGATCGTATCCCCACTCAGCCCGCCGGTCAGGCTGTCGTCGCCGTCGAGACCGGTCAGCGTGTCGGACTGCGACCCGCCGCTCAGCGTGTCGTTGAAGCGTGTTCCGGTAAAGAGTGCGGCATTGCCGGTGTTGCTGACCTGCCAGCCGCTGCCGCGGTTGACCGCTGCAAGATTCACCGCGAAGCCTGACGAGGTCAGCGCAGCCTGGCCCTCGTTGTAGCTGGATTCGGTCGCACTCCAATTCTGAACAACGGTGACGTCGGCGCGAGCGGCAGTCTGCACCTGAAGTTCGTCAGCACCATGACCCAGATCGCTCACCACGTCGCGGCCGCCATGAATGACAAAGCGGTCGATGCCCTCGCGCCCCATGACGGTATCGTTGCCCGCACCGCTGGTGAGGGTGTCGTTGAACGCCGAGCCGCCGATTTTTTCGATGCTGATCAGGGTGTCGGCACCCTCGGAACCTGTGGCGAGACCTGTCAGAAGGTTGGCGTCAACCGGCCCGGAAGCGTCCCGGTAATCGGTCTGGTCGTTGCCGGCCGCGCCATTCAAGGTATCGTTGCCCAGGGCGCCAAACAGCGTATCGTCGTTGCTGCCGCCAATGATCTTGTCGTCAAAGCCGCTGCCGAATACGGTCCAGGGCTGCGCCCCCAGAGCAAACTCGGTGACTTCAAAGCCGCTGACAGTCAGCTTCCAAGGGGTGTTCGCGAGCGCCGCCTCGGTCACCTCGTACCCCGGCGAAAACTGCACGTCGGATACATAGACCTTGAACTCGCCCTGACCGAACAGCTTCAACACGATCGGCTCGCGCGTGATCGGTGTCATGTCGAGCGTGTTGGTGCCTTCATTGCCGCGCAGGATCACCCCGGTGGGGTTGCCCATGGTGAAGCGATCATCGCCCGCGCCGCCGAAGAGCAGGTCGGCACCGTCGCCGTAGATGACGTCGTTTCCGGCGCCGCCGTTGACCGAATCGTTTCCGGCGCCGGCGTTGAGGGTGTCGCTGCCGATTCCGCCGATCAGGGTGTCATTGCCGTCGCCAGAGTTGTAGGTGACGGCGAGGTCGCCAGCCACCAGCAGGTCGTCCAGGGGTGTTTCGCGGACGGCGATCGGAGCGAGGTTGAGCGAGAAGCGGGTTTGTGACCCCTGCCCGGCGAGGCTGGTGACGGCGGACGTATAGGTGCTGTCAACCTGATACTGGCCGGCGTGGATCAGCCAATTTCGGGGAACGATCTGAACCACGTTGCCGGCACCGAGGTGGCTTTCATTGATCAGGTTGGTCAGGGTCAGGCTCTCGCCCAGTGGGTTGCCAATCACTGAGGTGTAGCGGTCGCCCACGGCAGCGCGATCGGGGAGCCTCAGAACCAGCCGTACACCACCCTGTTCGGAGAGATCGGTCCAGTCAACGCCGCCGCCCGCCGCTGCGGGCACTGCCGCACCGCTGATGGCGGGAGCGGCGCCAAAGACAGCGAGATGGAAGGGCGCCGACGCGCGCGGCGCATAGCCCTTTTCCTCGATCTTCGCGATATAGGCGTAACTCGCGCCATCAGGGTTCTGGGCAAGCGGTGCGCGCAGGCTTCCGGAGGGACCCGTGCCGTCCTGGAATGACCAGCTGGTGGCGTTGTTCTGGTCGATTGCCGCCGTGCCGACCGCGACGCTGTCCCGATAGATCACCAGTTGCTCGGTTGCCTTCAGCGGCTGGCGAAGGGTGCCCACGAACAGCGGACTCACGTCGTCTGTGCGGGCACCGAAAAAGAGGAGCCCGACCGATGGCGCATCGTCATCGACCGCCATCAGGATCGATACATCGGGCGCGGTCGAAGCACCAGGGACCGTCACGCTCTTGTTGCCCGCGAGATCGGTCGCCTGAAGCTTCAATTCGGTCGCCGGTGCGATCGGCTTGTCCAGCCGGATGGCCCACAGGCCCTCGCGTCCCGCGACTTCCGACACGCCCAGCAACTTGCTATCCGCCGTCCGCACCTCGACCTTCGCCCCGGGCTCGGTGCGTCCGGTGAGCCACAGCCCCGATGCGGAATCGAGGACCGGTGCCACCGGTGCCACGGTATCCACAACCAGCATCGAGCGAAGCGCGGCGGTGCCGCCGTCCGGGCTTCTCAATGTGGTGGCGGTCTCGTAGGCGCCATCGCCCGTGGCGGGGAGCGGGAATTCGACCGACAGACGTTTGTTGACCACATCGGCCGGGCGAAGCGTGATGCTGATCATGCTTTCGCCGCCGTCGGGGCGTGTGAGCACGCTGCGAACGATGTCGCCGGGCAAGGCGTCAACCGGCAGCGTGACCTCGAGATTGAGCTTTGAGGTGAGCATCTCGCCGGCATTCAGATAGCCGTCAAGGCCGCCGGTTGCAAAGAGGCCAAGAAGGGGTTGTCCGACCGCTTTTTCGGTCATCCACGAGACGTTGCCCTCAGGATCGATTGTGCGGGCCTCGACCTTGAGCGGCGAAGGCGCCTGGCTCGGAAAGGCGTAGATCCACTGTCCTGTTTCACCAATCGTGACGATGACAGGCTCCGACCGCGTGCCGCCGTTGTCGAGGAAGCGAAGTTCGACGCGATCGCCAGGGGTGCCTGAGCCCTGAACCTGCGTGAGGCTGGTGGTGTGCAGTTTGGGTGCCGACGGGGCCTGCAGCGGCTCACCTACGATGGCGCCCAGCGCGTCGACCGAGGTGATGAGAACGGTATCGATCGCCTTGGCGGGCACCCGGATGTTGAACGAACCGTTGGCGTCGACCGCGAAAGGGCCGAGCTTGCCCGAGCCGGTTTCCGGCGAGATGACGTCAAGCAACACCTGTCCGCCGGGAAGGGCCTGGCCCTTGATCGTGAGTCCGCCATCGTCCAGGGTCTGCGAATCGATACGCAGTTCACCGAGGAGCGTGCGCATCGGCATGGCGGGTGTTGCGCTCACGAAGGTTCCGGTTCCTTCTTTTGCGGCCGCGAGTGCCACGTCGCGGCCCTGGTCGAGCAGATCACGTCCAAGTGCCGACAACTCGCCAGGTTTGCTGTTGGCGGCGCTCTCCTTGAGCGACCGCTCGAATTGCTCGAGCGTGTCAGAGAGGCGGCCATTGTTGAGCGAATCCACCCCCGACAACTTCGCCAGCGCCAGCCCGTATTTTTCGGCGTCGGTGAGCACCGTGCGATTGCCAGCCATGAATTGGGGCGAGTTGGTGGCGACGGGCCGATCGGTGATCGACACGCCTTCCAGTCCAAAGGCCTTGGCCACCTGCTGGTTGGCTGCGATGACCGATGCGCCCTGGGCCGGTGCGCTGGTCTCGGTCGCACCGGACAGGCGGGCGGCGAGTTCGGTGAGCGGGGTGAGGTTGACTTCGAACAAGACACTGTCGCCGACCTTGCGGTATTTGGGATTGGCGGCGTCGATGACTTCGACAGCCCGCAGGTCAATGCCAAGCGAGCGCATTTCACGCGAGACTTCATCGTCGAAGTTGGGGGCCGTGCCATTCAGATCTACTGCCCGGAACATCACGGGACCGGTGTAGCCGATGTTCCGGATCCGAAATCGCGCTGCACCATCAGTTTCAACCGGGATGTAGTCGCGCAGCTGATCGTTGGTGTCGTAGAGGCGGATCGGGCGACCCAGCGTGTCAAAGGCCCGGATTCCGACCCCGGTGCTGACCGGGCCGGCGGTGACGGTGAGCAACACGTCGATGGCGGCGTCCACCGAGAAGTCAAAAGCGCTGAGAGCGCTGGATTGTCCGTAGCTGTCGTCAATCCGCGCTTCCACCTTCCAGGCGCCGCCAATCGGGTTCAGCCCCTTCTGGGCGAAGTCAGCCGCGGTGAGCGTACGCACCGCCACCTTGGCAGCGACCTGGGCGTCGGTCAGCGGCTGACTCAATTCGGCAGAGGTGCCGTCAGGCGCCCGCAGGATGAGCGTCAGCCGCTGGCCAGCCAGGGTTCCTGCTGCGAGGTGGACCGTGATGGTGGTGCCGTCGGAGAGTTCGGTGCCGGACAGCGCGCCATCGGTCTTCGCCTCGTCGGCAAACACGGAAAGCGGGCGCGGAGGCGGCGCGGGTATCTGTGCAGCCACAGCACCGCCCCCACCACCGCCGCCACCGCCGCCGCCGCCAGCGGCTGCAGCAAGGCCCAGGCCGCCCAGCAGGACGCCGGTCGAGCTTCCCAGGCCCTTGCCGGCTCCGGTGGCGTCGGCGCTGGAACCGGTGCCCGCGTCGGTCGTCACGACTGGCGGGGCTGGGGGGGCCACAGGCGCCTCCACCGCGGCGGGCGGCGGGCTCCAGACCGCCAGATTCAGCGTCTGGGGGGTGCCGTCCAGGGCTTCAATGCCAAGTGGCTCGCCGTCAGCGGTGAGGTAGCGGAGCCTGCCGTCCCGCTCGCTACGTGCAAGCAGCCGGTCCAGCCCTTCCGAGGCGTTAGCGAAAAAATTTTCGATGACCAGCGTGGCTGCGCCCGCGTCGCCGAGCTGAAGGTAAAGGGCGCGGCCGATTCGGCGCGCGCTCAGCTTGCGGACTGCGCGGCCAGTTGCAGGATCGATGACTTCGAAGGTTTCGCCTGTCAGGGCGCCGATTCGCGTGGTACGGCCGGGGGGGATCTCAAGCTGCCGCCCGCCGCCCGACTCGTTCAAGGAAACCAGCCGAAAGGAACCGCGCGACGCCGACCTGAAGAATCCGAAATCCATCAACCCGTCCCTTTAAAACGGGCGTAGCGAATCGGATATTGCCCGTGTATAGGCAATCGACTGTAACGTCGCGAACTTTAGATGGCGCGCAGGGGCCAGGGAGGAACTTGTTCAGCCTGTCGCCGGTTGTCTCGCGTGCCAGGGGGTGACCTGCTGGAACGCGTGCGCCAGATGGAGAATGACGTCTTCCGCGAAGGGCCGCCCGGCAAGTTGCATGCCCACGGGCATGCCGCTGGGAGTCTCTCCGCAAGGCAGAGCAATCGACGGCAGACCGAGAAAATTGAGCGGCCGCTGCAGACGTGTGAGCAAAGCGAGGATCCGATCCATCGGTGCGCCGCCGCCCACGTCGGTCTCGGCCAGGGTAGGGGTGGGGATGGCGAGGCTGGGTATGTGAAGCACATCAACCTGGTTGAAGACCTCAGACAGGAATCGCTGCAACAGCTCGCCCCGCAGGCGCAGGGCGTCGATATAGCGCGAGGCGGGCACCGCCAGGCCTCGCATCAACCGGGCCCGTACCTGGGGCGAATAGTCTTGCGGCCGGGTCCGCAGCCAATTGCCGTGGAGCGTGGCCGCTTCGGCGGCGATCACATGGGTGGCAGCGACCTCGGCGGCCCGCATGTCCGGGAGATCAACCGGGATGATCCGGCAGCCCAGGCTGATAAGGACCTTGCGTGCTTCATCGATGCAGCGCGCGACCACCGGGTCCAGGTCGTCATGGAAGAACTGATTGGGCACGCCCACGCGAAGTCCGCTCAAGGGTTGCCTAAGGCGGGCGGCATAGTCGGGAACAGGCTGTGCTGGCGTCGTAGGGTCGCGCGGATCGGCGCCGGCGAGTACCTGCAGCATGAGCGCGCAGTCGAGTGCGGTTCGGGCGAGCGGCCCGATTGTGTCCATGGAGTAGGAGAGCGGCATGGCGCCCGCACGGCTCACGCGGCCATAGCTCACCTTCAGACCTGTCACACCGCATAAAGAGGCGGGCAGTCGGACTGACCCACCGGTATCGGATCCCAGCGCGCCGAAGGTCGCACGGGCAGCCACCGCAGCGCCCGAGCCGCTGGAAGATCCACCGGTGATGTGCGCGGTGTTCCATGGATTACGCGCGGCGCCGACATGCACATTGTGGCCGGTGGGGCCGTATGCGAATTCGGCCATGTTGAGCGTGCCGAAGTCGATGGCGCCCGCTGCATCGAGTCGTTCGAGCGCGGTGGCGGTGGTGTCGGCGTGCACGTTGCGGCGGATCGCCGAGCCGCAGGTGGTGACCAGCCCGGTACGGTAGAACATGTCCTTGTGGGCCATCGGGACGCCGTGCAGCGGGCCCCGGAAATGTCCCCGCGCAGCCTCGCTGTCGAGCGCACGAGCCTGAGCCATGGCTGGTTCCTCGTCGATCCGGATGAAGGCGTTGATTGCGGGTTGCACTGCACGGGCCCGGGCAAGCTGCGCCTGCAGGAGCTCGACAGCCGATACGCGCCGGGCCCGCAGTGCGGCGGCGGCCTCGGCCAGTGTCATGTCATGCAGCGCGCTCATCGGATTGCTCCCTGTCGCATGGCGGCATCGAACCCTGAAGGCTCGGCCTCAAAGGCCAGTTCACCGTAGGCATTGTGAGCGGTTCGCAGCTGTGCGCCGAGATTGGCGGCGATCAGGGCAGCGTCGGCTTCATCGATCGGGCAGCCTTGCGCGGCCAGCAATTCCCGGATGAAACCGGGCGATAGATCGTCCTGCATGGAGAAGCTCCTTCGAAATTGAGAGGGCTAGCGACTTGCGCGAGTAACCAGAGCCAGGCCCGCGAAGATGGCGATCATCGCACCCCAGACCCACACGCTGTGTGCTTCGCCAAAAAACAGCCAGCCCCAGAAAACACCCCAGAGCGTAACCAGAAAGCCGGTTTGACTGAAAAACACCGGGCCCGCCAGCCGCATGACTTCGAAAAACAGCAACGCGCCGATCCAGCTGAACGAAGCATGCGCGATCAGGGCCCAGTCGCCGGCGTGCGCGGGCGGAAGTGGCAGATGGAGGCCATGAAGCAGCCCTAACGGAAGCAGGCAGATCAACGATCCGGCCTGCATCGCGCCGGCCAGTGCGATCGAGTCAACTGCCGATGGCCGCTGGCGCGCGATGTAGATATTCGAGACCGCATAGGAAAACGGCACCAGCAGGCAAGCGATCACCCAGGGGGTCATCGACGGATCCGGGAGGCTCGCCCGGGGCAGCAGCACCATCATTGTCCCGGCCACGCCGAACCCGAGCCCGGCGATTCGAAGGCCCTGCAGCGGTGCCATCCGGAACGCCAGCGCGAGCGCGTAGGTAATAAGGGGCGACAGGGTGTTCAGCACCGCTGCAAGCCCCGCGGGGACATGCGCCATCACCAGGACGACCAGCGTGTTGGGGATGGCGATTGCCGTGACGCCAGCAATGAGGGCGTAGCGGCTGTGGGGCAGCAGGGAGAGCGGGTTCGTGCCACGCAAGGCGGCGATCAGGAGCAGGGCAGGGGCACCGACCGCGTTCACAAACACCATCCAGGCAACCGGGTCGACCTGATGCTGGGAGCCTATTTTCGCGAGCGAGATCTGCAGACCCCAGACTGCACCCATGATCATCATGTAGCCGATCGCGAGCGGCAGTTGTTGCGGGGGCGATGGGTGGTTGGGACTTGAATTGGACATCGGCTCAGTCGGAGGGGGCGACAGCCCGCAAATCGATACGGGCCCAGCCGAATCCTGCCACGAACAGGACTTTGGGGACTGTCGCGAATGAAACGTATGTCCGCCACCCGAGCGGGCGGTGCAGGCGGCATGGGGTATCGTTCATGCCATGACAGTGCCCGTTCGTCATTCAGACCAGGTCAGCGCAGATGTCGCGTCGCTCGCGAATTCCGACCATCCTGCGCTTTTGTCCTCTTTGACGCAGTACCAACGGGTGACTCGAAGCCCACTTCCGGCGCCGGTTGTTGACGCAGCCAAGCGTGCCATCGTCGACTGGTTTGCGGTGACACTGGCCGGTATGGCCGATCCGCAGACGCGCTCACTGGCGAGGGTGGCGAGGGGCTGGCAGTCCGGGGGCATGGCACTCACGCTCGACGGCAACCGGATGGCGCCGGCGCCTGCGGCGCTGGTCAATGGCGCGGCCGCGCATACCCTCGACTTCGATGATTTCCACATTGCCTCGCTGTTGCACCCGGGGGCACCGACTTTCGCCGCTGTGCTTGCGCTCGGGTACGGTCACGGTCTCAGCGGTACCCGCATGCTCGCCGCATTCGCCGCAGGCTTTGAGGTGGGTGCGCGTCTGGGCCTTGAGGGTGTTGGCGAGCGGCTTGCTGCCCGGGGTTGGCATCCGACGTCGATACTCGGGCACCTGTCGGCAGTGGCTGGCGCAGCCGCTGTCCTCGAACTCAATCCGAAGCAATTTGTATCGGCGATCGGTCTTGCTGCAGCGCAGACCGGTGGACTGATGTCGCTCGCCGGATCATTCGCAAAGCCGGTTGCGGTCGGCAAAGCTGCGATGAACGGGTTGCTTGCGGCCGAGATGGCTGCAGCCGGCATCGCCGCCCCGGACGGCCTGCTTGATGATCCAGTCCGTGGCTTGTTCGGCACCCTTCTGCAAGAGCCCCGAGCGGCAGTCGCGAGCCTCGATGCCCACTGGCTCACGTTGGAAAATACCTATAAGCCCTATCCCAGTTGTCAGTTGACGCACGCGGCCCACGAGGCAGCGCTGGAGGCGGGCCGTTCGCGCAGAGGCCGAATGCCTGACGCCGTGGTGCTCACGGTCCATCCGCTTGCGCCGGTGATTGCATGCCATCAATCCCCTAACACTGTACTCGAGGCTCGCTTCAGCCTGCCTTACAACGTGGCGATCGGATTGCAGGGGCGGCGCGCCGTGCTGGCGGAGTTTTCGGATCAGGGCTTGTCGGATGCTGCGCGGCAAGCGTTGGCCAGCCGGGTTCGGGTGACAACGGATCCCGGGGTGGCCCGCTGGTCGGCCCGATTGCATGTGGAATACCCAGACGGAACGACGTCGAGCGTGGACGTTCCTGCGGCGCTTGGCAGTCTTGATCGACCGATGGGGTGGGCCGATCTCGAGAAGAAGTTCATGGATACGGTGGAACCCCTCATGCGTGCAGAGGCTCCCCGACTGCTCGACGCCTTGAAGCGATTTGACTCGGTCGGTGCACCCGATGAGGTGGCGGCGCTGATCAGCGGGACAGTTGTTCGAAATGAACGCTGAGATTCCATCCCCGCCGGCCTTCCGTTACGCTTGACGTTTGCGGTGTATTCACCACGGAGATTGACGATGCTTCGGTTCAATCGCAAGGCGTTGCTTGCGGGGGGCGCCCTGATCAGTTTGCTTCTCAACTCGGCGATCGCCGTCGCGCAGGGCTGGCCCAATCGACCGGTCCGGATGGTGATTCCTTATCCTGCGGGTGGAAGTGTCGACCTGTCGGGCCGTCGGCTGATCGAGGATCTGTCGGCGGAGCTGGGGCAAGCGGTCACCGTCGATAACCGCAGCGGAGCAAATGGCATCATCGGAACCGATCTGGTCGCCAAGTCGCCGCCCGATGGCTACACCTTCCTGGTGAGTACGCTATCTGCGCACGCGGGCAATCCCTTCGTGGTCAAGTCCCTGCCCTTTCACCCGCTCAACGACTTCGCGCCGGTCACGGTGATCAACACGGTGCCGCAGGTGCTGGTGGCCCACCCGGACTTCCCTGCGCTCACCATTGCCGCCCTGATCCGTGCGGCGCGCGAGCAGCCGGGACGCATCACCTATGCCTCCTTCGGCACCGGGGGCATGGCGCATCTCGCAATGGTTCAACTCGAGCTTCGCGGCGACGTCCGGCTGTCTCACGTGCCTTACAAGGGCGGGGCGCCCGCGCTTGCCGATGTCATGGGCGGACATGTGCCGCTTTATTTTTCGGGTGTGAATTCGGTCCTGCCACACCTCAAGAACGGAAAGCTCAAGGCGGTGGCGGTGACCAGTCTGGAGCGCCTGACCGCGCTTCCCGACGTTCCCGCCATTGCCGAAACCTACCCCGGCTTCGAAGCTGGCGTCACCCCTGCGGTATGGCTGCCGGCCCGTACGCCGCCCGAGATCATCGAGCGGCTCCACTCTGCCATCGTCAAAGTCATCCGTACGCCCAAGTTTCTCCAGGCCGCGGAGCGTGCGGGCGAGGGGGGACCGGTCGGGAACCGGCCCGAGGAGATGGCTGAAGTCGTTCGAAAGGATCTGGAGCGATACGCCGTTCTGATCAAGGCGGCCGGTATCCGGCCGGAATGAGCCTGTACATGCAACCAGGAGATCAAGTCATGCAGAGAGTCGTCAAACAGCAACGGGTGGGGCTGCTGGTGCCTTCCTCCAATTCCACTCAGGAGCCTGAATTCGCATCCACGCTGCCCTCGAGCGTGTCGCTGCACGTGACCCGCCTGGGTCTGGCGAGCGTTGATCCCGATTCAACGCTCAAGATCGTGGCTGAGCTGGAAAAAGAAGCGCGCAAGCTTGCCGACGCTGACGTGGATGTCATTCTGCTGGCTGCCACTGCGCCCTCCACCCGCATGGGCAAGGGGTATGACGCACAACTGATTCAGCGCATTCATGATGCAACGGGGCGACGGGCCACGACCGCGGCAACCGCCATGATCGCTGCCATGGGCGCCTATCATGCTCGTAAGGTGGCCCTGGCCGGTCCCTGGTCGTCGCAGACCAATCAGCAGGTGGCCGACTTTCTGCATTCGCACGGCATCGAGGTGGTGTCCCAGGTGGCTGCTGAGGTGACACGCAACAACGATATCGGTCGCCTGCCGCCCGAGTCGGCCATCGAACTGGGCCTGAAGGCCGATCGGCCAGACGCCGACGTGCTGTTTCTCGCCTGTGGTAACTGGTGGACGGTGCCCATCATCGAGGCGCTGGAGGCCCGGGTAGGCAAGCCCGTTCTCACCACCAACAATGTGGCCATCTGGCAGGTGCTCAGTATGCTGGGTGGCCACCGCAGCGTGCCGGGCTTTGGCCAACTCTTGAGAGAAATGCCCGCTGTACCCGGTGCCTCCGCCGAGAAGGCCGCCTGAGGCGTCTGCAGGCGCCCGGAGGTTAGGGTTGGGTGCGTTGGCATCATTAAGATCTGGTCATCTTTCGATTGAGTTCGGGAATTCAAAATGACGATGGTGGTTGAAGAATCGGTTCAGAATGTCGCAGCGGCACGCTGGCTCGAATCGTTTTCGGCGGCGCTCGCGGGGGGGAATCGTCAGGCCTTGACGGCGTTATTTCATGCCGATTCGCACTGGCGCGACATGGTGACCTTCACCGGTCGGATCGCCACCTTGAGCGGCGGGGCAGACATCGCCAGCGCCTTGGCAACCGCGAGCCGGGCGAACCAGACTCGTGCGTTTGCCATCGATCCGCAACGCTCGGCGCCGGCACAGGCTTCGCGGGCCGGCTACACCGTGCTGGAAGTGTTCTTCAAGTTTGAGACGGCCACTGCGCGTGCGCGCGGCATCGTTCGGCTTGATCCCGCCACGCTGGAGGGCGATGCACCCAAGGCCTGGACGCTCTTTACCGAGGTCGATGAATTCAAGGGCTACGAGGAGACGGTTGGGCGCAGGCGGCCCAAGGGGGAAGTCTACTCACGTGATTTCAGCGGACCGAACTGGCTTGACCGTCGGGCGTCCTCGTCTCGCTATGAAGATCGTGATCCGACCGTACTCGTGGTGGGTGGGGGGCAGGCCGGATTGTCGATTGCTGCCCGCCTTCGCCAGCTCGAGGTGGACGCGCTGGTGATCGACCGGCTGGGCCGTGTCGGCGACAACTGGCGGCTGCGCTATCACGCGCTCACCCTGCACAACCAGGTGTATGCGAATCACCTGCCCTACATGCCGTTTCCACCCAACTTTCCCACCTACCTTCCCAAGGACAAACTCGCCAGCTGGTTCGAAGCCTATGTTGACTCGATGGAAATCAACTACTGGACTCGTACCGAGTTTCTGGGCGCGGAGCGTGATGAAGCCAACGACTGCTGGGTGGCGCGCATTCGGCGCGATGGTGTCGAACGCACGCTGCGTCCCCGTCATCTCATCATGGCCACCGGCGCGAGCGACACCCCCCAGCTGCCCGATATCAAGGGCCTGAGCGATTTTCGTGGCCTCGCGGTTCACTCCAGCCGCTACGAAGACCCGACGCCCTGGAAAGGTCGACATGCGGTGGTGATTGGAACCGGTACCAGTGCCCACGACATTGCCCAGGACCTGTACTCAAACGGGGTATCGGTCACCATGGTGCAGCGAAGCCCCACCTTGATTGTGAGTGTCGAGCCCGCCGGCCAGTTGCCCTACACGCTCTATCACGAAGGACGCTCGCTTGATGAGTGCGACCAGGTCGCAGCATCGATGCCGCTCGCCTGGTTTGAAAAGCTTCATCGGATGCTTGCTGTGCAGGCCCGCGAACTCGACCGCGATCTCATCGATGCGTTGAAGCGAGTCGGATTCCAGATCAACGAGGAAGATGAAACCGGCTGGCAATTCATGTACCTGAACCGCGGCGGCGGTTATTACTTCAACGTAGGCTGCTCAAACCTGATTGCCGAAGGAAAGATTCCGCTGCGTCAGTACGCCGACATTGAGCGGGTGGTGCCTGAGGGCATTCAATTCCGCGACGGTCTCCTGCCTGCCGACCTGATCGTATGCGCCACGGGCTATCTGGGCCCGGAGCATGTGGTGGGTCAGTTGTTTGGCGCCGACGTCGCTGCCCGTGTTGGGCGCGTCTGGGGCATCAACCCGCAAACTCAGGAGCTGAACTCGGTCTTCAACCGGACCGGGCAACGGGGTCTTTGGTTCATTGCGGGCAGCTTTGCGCAGTGCCGCATCATGTCGAAGTATCTGGCCCTGCAGGTGAAGGCGACCGAAGCCGGGATCGCCGCCAGCCTCTGACCGCTTCAGCCCGCGGCGCCCGGCGCGGGCGGGCTGCCGATTTTGCCAAGCACCACGTCTTCATACATGTGGAGGGCGGGCAGCCCGCCTGTGTGCATGAACAGCACGCGCTCACCGGGTTTGAGTCGTCCCTGGCGGGCAAGCCCGATCAGCCCTGCCATGACCTTGCCGGTGTAGACGGGGTCGAGCAGAATCGCTTCGGTGCGCGCGAGCAGCTGCACCGCCTCGACCATGGCCGAGTTGGGCAGCGAATATTTTGGCTGCCACCATCCGCCCACACAGCGAACTGCGCTGGCCTGAACGGTGAGAGGGATGCCAAGCAGATCGAGCACCGACTGCGCTTCACGCTGCACCAGCGGAACCTGATCAACCGGGTCGCGGCTCACGCCAATGCCGATCAACGAGTTGGCCAGGTGGCAACCGAGAAATCCAGCCAGCATGCCGCCGTGCGTGCCTGAACTGCCCGACCCGACCACCACATGGTCGGGCGACCAGCCCAGGTCAAACCATTGCTGCTGCATCTCCTGGACGCAGGCCACATAGCCCAGTCCGCCGATGGCGTTGGAACCACCACCCGGAATGATGTAGCCCCGACGCCCCTGCGCAGCGAGTTGTGCCGCGACGGCTTCCATGGCCGGGCCCATGGGCGTTCCGGCCGGGACCACCACGATATCTTCCACGCCCATCAGCCGATAGAGGAAATGATTGCCGCTTGCGGTGTCGGAGTAGGTGCCCGGCACCCGTTCCTCGATCACAAATCGGCAGGCGAGGCCTTCACGAGCTGCCGCCGCCAGCGTGATGCGACAGTGATTCGATTGCGGAGCGCCGCAGGTGATGAGGGTGTCGGCGCCACGAGCAAGGGCATCGGCCACCAGGAATTCGAGCTTGCGGGTTTTGTTGCCACCTGGAAAGAGCCCGAGCATGTCATCGCGCTTGACCCAGACCTCTGGTCCGCGTCCGCCAGGGCAGGTGGCTGCAAGCGCGGCGCTGAATCGCGGGAGGGGTTCGATAGCGGTAGGGCCCGCGGTGTAGCGTCGGCGAGGAAAGCGGGAGAGATCCATGAGTGTCTTAATGCAGGCGTCAGAACAGGATCTGGGGAAGCAGGGTAGCCATTTGGGGAAACGCAACCAGCAGCACCACGAAGACCAGCATGATCGCGAAGAAGGGGAACGCAGCCCGCGATACAAAGCCAAGATCACGACCCGACATCATCTGCATGATGAAGAGATTGAGCCCCACCGGAGGGGTGACCATGGACATTTCCACCATCAGAACCATGAAAACACCGAACCAGATCAGGTCGATGCCAGCTGCCTGTACCGTGGGCAGCAGGAGCGAACTCGCCAGCACCACGATCGATACGCCATCGAGGAAGCAGCCCAGAATCGCAAACAGTATTGTGAGTGTCAGCAGCAGGCCATTGGGCGAGAGTGCAAACGAATCGATGAACTTCGCGATTTCATGTGGCAGGCCGGTGAAGTCGACTGCTGCCGACAGAAACATCGACCCCATGATGATGAAAGCGATCATGCAGGAGGTGCGGACGGCCTCGCGAATGCTCTCAATAAACGTGGTCCAGCTGAGTGTGCCGGAGACGGCTGAAAGAATGAGCGCACCGGCCACGCCCAGCGCGGCCGATTCTGTGGGCGTGGCAATGCCTGTATAGATGGAGCCGATCACCAGCGCGATGAGCAGCACCACCGGAATCAGATGTCGGCTGCTTCTCAGCTTCTCGATAAATTTTGAGCCGGGTTCGGCGGGCGGCATCTGACTTGAATGGGTGAGCGCCCAGACCATCAGATAGCCCATGAAGAGCAGCATCAGCACAAGGCCCGGGACGATGCCCGCGGCAAACAGCTTGGCAATGGAGACCTCGGCCGACACGCCATACACGATGAACGTGATCGACGGCGGGATCATGATGCCCAGCGTGCCGGCGCTGGTGAGGGCGCCCATGCTGACGCTTGCCGGGTAACCGCGCCGCTGGAGTTCGGGCAACGAGATGCGTCCGATGGTGGCCATGGTGGCGGCAGACGATCCGCAGGCGGCCGCGAAGATGCCGCAGCCCAGTACGTTCACATGCAGCAATCGGCCGGGCAGCCAGCCCAGCCAGGGTGCGAGTCCGCGAAACATTTCGTCGCTGAGGCGGCTGCGAAAAAGGATTTCGCCCATCCAGATGAAAACCGGCAGCGCAGTGAGGGTCCAGCTTGCGCTGCTGCCCCAGATGGTGGTGGCCATGATGCTGCCAGCCGGTGAAGTGGTGCCAGCGAAAAAAACGAAGAGACCGGTTCCCAGGAGCGCCACGGCGATCCAAAGCCCGCTGCCCAGCATCAGGAGCAGAACCAGCAGTACGAGCGTGGCGAAATGCCCCGGATCCATGGCGCTCAGACCGCAGACGGCTGATCGCCGCCGCGTGGGTACAGCGTGGTTTCATCGATCAGATGACACACCAGGCTGTCGACCAGGCTGACCCAGAGCGCCAGCACCCCCAGCGCCATCCAGAGTTGCGGGATCCAGAGCGGAATGGCGACTACGCCCTGTCCCATTTCATTGAACTGCCAGGAGTCCCACACCATGGCGCAGGTCCACCAGCAGAAGTAACCGCTGATAAGGCTTGCGATCGCCAGACAGCCGCGCTCGACCCAGCGTTGCGCTGCCGGGGGTAATCGGTCAAGGAGGAGCGCCACCCGGATATGGCCGCCGGTATTGAGCGTGTAGGCGAGCCCGAGGAACGACGATGCGGCCATGGAATAGCCGGCGATTTCAGCCGTCCAGGACACCACCACGCCGGCCGCACGTGCGCCAATCTGAAGCAGGACGCAGGCCACGATACCCACCAGCGCGAGGCCGGACAGGACACCACACCCGGTGTAAAAACCGTTCAGCAGTCTGCGCATGAGGCAACGACCTGCCAGACCGATTTAACGCCGGCCCGCCAGGTACTCCTTGAGGACGGCTGCGCCGTCGGGTCCGGCGCGCTTTTCCCAATCCTGGGCGAGCCGCTCGCCGACCTTGCGCAGGTCGGCCACGAAGGCGGCGTCCGGGGTGAGAATGGTGACGCCCTCCTTGACCAGGCGCGCCTTGGTTTCCTCGCCCTCGCGCTTGCTCCAGTCCCAGCCGCGCTTTTCTGCGTTGGCCGATGCCGTGAGGATGATTTGCTGTAGCTCTGCGGGCAGACCCTTGAAGGTGGCCGTGTTGATGATGATGGTGTCCTTGGAGTGGGCAGCCTGAAAGTCGATGAAGAACTTCGCGTAATCCCAGGACTGGGTGGCAACCGCGGTGGTGGAGGACGTGAGCGTGGCATCAACGATCCCGACCGTAAATGCCTGACTCAGTTCCGAGGCCTGCAGCACAGTGGGCGTGGCGCCCACGAGCTCGGCGAAGCGCGAGGCGGCCGGGCCCCAGCTGCGGTGCTTCATGCCTTTGAGGTCTTCAATTTTCGTGATGGCCTTCTTGCTTACCATGCCCATGCCGGGGAAGGGTACGGTGTAGAGGATGGTGATGCCCTGTGCGTTCAGGCGTTTGTCGAGGTAGGGTTTGGAAAGTTTCCAGAGTCGGGCGGCCGATTCATAGCCGCTGTCCAGGAACAGGATGCCGTCGATATCGAAGAACGCATATTCATTGCCGTAGGCGGGCAGGTTGGTCTCCGCGATCGGCACCTGTCCGGTTTGAACGGCTCGCTTGATTTCGGGCAGTTTGAAGAGCGAGCCGTTCGAATGCACTGTGATGTCGATTCGGCCGTTGGACGCACTTTTTACTTCGTCGGCGAACATCCGCGTGTTCTTGGTGTGGAAGCTGCCGTCTGCGTAAGGGGTGGGCATGTTCCACTTGTACACCTGCTGGGCGCAGGCCGGACCCGCGGCCAGCGCGATCGCGCCAGCCAGGACATGAAACAGCGAGCAGCGTTTGACGGGGTTCATCGGGAAGGCCTCCGCAGTTGAAGTGAGGTTCAGAGCTCGTTGAACCAGACCACTTCGTCAAAGAATTTGTTCGGCTTGGTAAAGAAGGAAATCGACAAGCAGCCATTCGGTGCATGCGCAATGTGCGTATTGCCACCCGGACGCCACACAAAATTGCCTGCAGTGGCCGATCCTTGCTCGTCATCGAGGCTGCCTTCCAGGATGTAGGTCTGCTCGATTTCGGTATGGGTGTGCAGCGGAATGGTGGAGCCCGGCTCCATTTTGGAGAGCACGGTCAGCATGCCGTTTTCGTCCTGGAAAAGAATTTTCACTTGAACGCCGGGAAACTTGGAGGGCTTCCAGGGCATGTTCAGTACGTCGACGAAGGTTGAGCGCGGCGTGGCGATGATTTCTTCGTGAGTGGGGCGGCGCTTCTGTGAAACCAGGGCTTCAGCCATGACTGTCTCCCAGGGAGGGTGGATGATGCTGCACTGTACACACCGATCGCGCGGCGCTGCAACGTCTGTGATTCGATTCCTGAAAGAAACGATTCACGCGGTGCCGCGTGCGCTCCGGCTATAGTCAATGTCCGGGGCAAACGGAACGCTCGCGAAGCGTGGTCCGCGATCAACCCTGACTGGAGATGGTTGAGTGATGCGAAGCGGACACTCCGACGCCCGGTTTCCTGCAACACGAACCGAGCTGGTGTATGGCGACCGGCTGGTGCGGTGTTTCAAGGATCGGCCCCGTTCGCTCTTCGGGATGCTTGAACAGGCGGTCAGGCGTTCGCCGCAGGGCGTGGCCCTGATATGCGGCAGCCAGCGACTCACGTACAGCGAACTCGATCATGAGGTCTCGAAGGCGGCCCGGGCGTTGCAGGCTTCAGGGATTGTTTGCGGCGATCGGGTTGCGCTCCTTCTGGGGAACCGGATCGAGTTTGTGGTGCTGTTGTTCGCTGCCGCACGCGTTGGCGCCATCGTCGTGCCGCTCAGCACCCGGGAGGTCAGGCCTGGCATCGCCTATGCACTTGGCCAATGTGGCGCGCGTCTGCTGGTGCACGAGCGCGACTTGTCCGACCAGGTGCCCGACGACAGCGAGCTGCCAGCGCCGCTTGCGCGGGTCTGGGTGGGCGATGCGCCGGAGGGCGGCGATGTCACCCACCCGGCGGCCTGGCTGGGCTGGCTGAACGCAGCGGCGAGCGCGCCGCTGGCTGAGCCCGCACTGCCTGCCGAGTTCGACACAGCGGCCATACTCTATACGTCCGGCACGACGGGTCGACCCAAGGGCGCGATGCTCACCCATCTGGGGCTGGTGCACTCCGCGCTTCATTTCGTTCACGCCATGTCGCTTGGCCCCCGCGACACCTCGATTGCCACGGTGCCGCTCAGCCATGTCACCGGACTGGTTGCATTGATCTGCACCATGGTGATGGCCGCGGGCAAGCTGGTGGTGATGCCGTCGTTTCGCGCCTCGGCGTTCATCGAGCTTGCGCAAGCCGAACGCATGACACACACGCTCATGGTGCCTGCGATGTACAAGCTCTGCCTGATGGCCCCCGAGTTTGAGCAGGCCGATCTGTCGGCATGGCGGGTCGGTGCCTACGGGGGGGCGCCGATGCCGGCGGCAACGATTGCCGAGCTCACCCAGCGCATGCCGCAACTGATGCTCATGAATTGCTACGGATCGACCGAGACCACGTCGCCCGCCACGCTCATGCCGCCAGGCCAGAACGCAGGGCGGATCGATAGTGTCGGCTGCCCTCTGCCGTGCGCCGAGATTCGTGTGATGGACGATTCCGGCCGAGAGTGCGAGGCCGGTGAACTTGGCGAGATCTGGATCGGTGGCCCCATGGTCATCCCCGGTTACTGGAATCAGCCGGAGGCCACCCGAAGTGCGATCGTGGGCGGTTTCTGGCGCTCGGGGGATCTGGGATGGGTTGATGCCGAGGGTTACCTGCGGGTGGTCGATCGGATCAAGGACATGATCAATCGGGGCGGCTACAAGGTGTTCACCATCGAGGTCGAGAATGTGCTCTACGAGCACGAGCAGGTGATTGAGTGCGCGGTGGTGCCAGTGCCGTGTCCGGTCCTGGGTGAGCGCGTGCAGGCGGTGGTGTATGCCCGGGACGGATCTGCGGAATCGGTTCGGCTGAATCGCGAACTGGGCGCACACTGCGCCGCACGATTGGCAGACTACAAGCGGCCGGAGCGTTTCGTCGTGGTGGATCAGCCGTTGCCGCGCAACGCCAACGGCAAACTTCTCAAACGCCAGATTCGGGAGACATTGCGCCATGAGCAGCAGCCGGTATGACACACTCGAGGCGCTGCGCGCTGCGGTGGGCACCGAAGCATTTCTGTCCGACTGGGTGTTGATCGATCAACGCAGGATCGATCTGTTCGCCGAGGCCACCGATGACCCGCAGTGGATTCATGTCGATACCGACCGGGCGGCGCGCGAGTCACCCTTCGGCGGCACGATCGCGCACGGGTTTCTCACCCTGTCTCTACTCGGGCGCTTCTATGACCGGCATCTCGCGTTGCCGTTCTGCGCAATGGGCATCAACTACGGGCTGAACCGGGTTCGCTTCACCCGCCCGGTTCGTTCTGGGCAGCGGGTGCGCGGGCGATTTCTGTTGACATCGCTCGACGACATCGCGGGTGGGATCCAGATGTCATTCACCGTCACCATCGAAATCGATGGCGAGGACAAGCCCGCGTGTGTGGCGGAGTCGCTGGTGCGGCAATATTTTCCAACCTCAGGCTGAGCGGAGGCCTTGATGCAGCAGGAACAACCGCGGGTGGCGATTGTGAGTGGTGCAGCTGGCAGTGTGGGCGCAGCGTGCGCGCGGATGCTGGCCGAGCGCGGCTATCGCCTCGCGCTTCATTACGCGAGGCGCGCCGAGGCGGCCGAGCGGGTTGCTGATGAGTGTCGGGCGCTGGGTGCCGACTGCTTCACGGTCGCGGGTGACCTCGCGAGTGATGCCGATTGTCGCGCGATCGTTGAGTCGGCATTCGCACGGTGGGGCCGGGTGGACGCGCTCGCCAATTGCGCGGGTACAACCGTGTTTCTGCCAATGGCCCGGATCGATGAGGCCGATGACGAGGGGTTTCTTCAGGTCTTTCAGGTGAATGCCCTGGGGCCCTTCAAGATGTCTCGCGCGGCGGCAAAGCGCATGGAGACTGATTCCGCAATCGTGAATGTGTCGTCCATTGCGGGTGAAAGCGGTCGAGGCAGTTCCTACGCCTATGTGGCCTCGAAGGCAGCGCTTAACGCGTTGACCCTGAGCCTCGCGCGCTCGCTTGCGCCCAAAGTGAGGGTCAACGCAGTCTTGCCGGGAATGATAGACGGCCGGTGGATGCGAGAGGGGCTGGGCGAGGCATCGTTTGAGCGCGTGCGACAGGATTTTTCCTCGCTCTCGGCGCTCGAGCGGATCTGTCAGCCAGAGGATATCGCGCAGGCGATCGTCTGGCTGCTGGAGCCCGGATCGGTGGTGACCGGGCAACTGATCCGCGTCGATGCAGGCTATACGCTTGGGCGCGATCGCAATCAGAGCAGCTAGCGCGCGACCAGGCCCGGTTTAAATGGGCGCGAGCGCCAGCGCCTGCCGCTGGCGCTCGAGTGCCGCGCCCTGCGCATCGGCGAGCGACGCGGCAAGGAGCGAGGCAAGCGCATCGGCAGCGTCCGGTCGACCCTGCAGTTGGGCGGCTGCGCGCATCAGGCGGTCAAAGCGGCTCATGCCGCGTGCATGCGTGTCGCTATAGCCCTTGATTGCACGCCTCAGCCGGATGACCTCCACTGCAAACCGGTAGTCATGGGCGAAGGCCTGCTCCACCCGGGCGAGCCAGGCCTCCAGGTGCTGCTGCTCGCGCTGGTGGCGCAGGCTTGAACGGCGCATGAAGCGAAGCGATGCGAGTGCGTGCAGCATCAGCTGACCCGTGATGGTGTGCGAGCGAACCCGGCGACCTTTCGACAGGCGGCGTTCGATCCAGGCGCTTAGTCCGGGCGACTGCTCGATTTTGTGCGCAAGGCCCACGGGTAGCAGCGAGGTGACCTCTTCGAGCCTGGGATGGAAATATTCGGTGGCACCGACCACTTCCGAATCGCTGGCGCCGACCTCGCGCCGGATCCGCTCGAAGCGCTCGCTTCGCGACTTGAGATCAGCGACCCGGATGATGTCGTCATAGGCCATGGCCACCGCGACCCAGCGGGCGGCTTCAATGGTGGCCAGATGACCGTGGGCCTCTCCGCCGCTTCCCGCTGCAGTGCGGTGGACATGAGCAACACGGTTGAGATATTCCGCGCCGTACTCGAGGTCCTGGTATTCCAGCACGCGCTGCAACCCAGCCCCCAGCATGGGATGGGCTACGGCCGGGAAATCGGCCACGATTCGCTCGCGCAGGCGCTCGACTTCGGGCGATGCAGCGCGTGCGGGGAGCGGGGCGGGATCGCCCGGCAGAGGTGGCTGTTCGGCCGCGGTACGAATAGGCTCGCGAATCGCGTTGCATCCCGCCTGCCAGGCACGCAGGCTGGGCTCGGCCCCGACACCAGCGCGGCGAATGGTGTCGCGGAAAGCGTCATCCGTGAACGGCAATTCGCCGCTGCCTGCGAGCGCACCGAAGAGGGAGGCGGAAATCACGCTGCCTTCGCGGCGCGCGAGTTGCTGCATGTCGTCGTGGAGAAAGCGCTGGGCATAGCGGGTGCCCGCTTCGAGGACCGCAGCGGTATCGGCGATGCCATTTCCCGGCACGACTTTCTCGAGCGTGCCGAAGTCGCGGTGCGTGGATGCGATCAGCGTGGTGCGTTCGTGACTGACCAGTCCCCGCTGGATGGCACGGCCAGCCTCCATCAGTTCGGCTGCGATCACGATATCGACCTCGCCTGGTACGGGCATGAGGGCGAACACGGGTTGGGCGCCGCGCGCTTGCCCATGCGCGGCATTGAGCAGCTCAACGTAGTAGATGGTGGCGCCGGTTCGCTGCGCTACCCCTGGCACGGAGGTGGACTGCGCGAGATAGCCATTGTTTTCAGCGAGGTCGACGATCCAGTCGACCAGCACGCCGCCGCCCTGTCCCCCCATCGCCATGATGGCGATGGTGATGGGGCGGTCGGGGCGGGCGCCTCGGACGGTGATGCCGGGTGCGCTCATCGGGTTGTCTCCGCCTCCAGTGAACGGGCGGCAAGCGAACGGTTGCGGCGCGTTTGCAGCCAGCCGGCAACACCTCGACGCACCCGATCGACGCCACGCTCGAAAGCGCTGGCGTTTCGGACCCACTCGATCCGGTAGAACGACGGACAGAGCACCGCGGCATCAGCGACCTCGCCACAATGTCCGCACGCCACACAACTGTCGTCGACGGCGGCGACTGGGTCGGGCTTGAGCGGATCGCCACTCGGCTTGAGCGAGAGCGAGGGGCAGCCCGAGACGCGCATGCAAGCATGGTCGCCGCTGCAGACCGCGGCATCGACGCCGAATTTCTCCTTCAGCACCCGTTCGCCGCGGGCCGCAGCCTGCGCCTTCTGGGGTCGTTCGCGGCGCTGCCGGTTCAACATGCACTCGCTCTGCGCAATCACCACCTTGGGGCCGCGAAAATCGGTGGTGAGTGCCTCCTTGAGCGCATCGCGCATGGTGCGCACATCATAGGTGTCGGTGATGGTTCGAACCCACTGGACGCCCACACCCCGCACGGCCGCTTCGATTGGGTGGTAGGTGCTGCGGTTCGGGTTGTCGGCGCGTGATGACGGGATGTCCTGTCCGCCGGTCGCGGCCGAGTAGTTGTTGTCGACAATGACAATCACACCGTCGGATTTGTTGAACACCGCGTTGGCAATACCGCTGGTGAGGCCGTTATGCCAGAAGCCTCCGTCACCCATGATCGAGATCGCGCGCTTGGAGCCCTCGATGCCGAAGGCGGCTGCGCTCGAGGCGCCGAGCCCGTAGCCCATGGTGGAGGCGCCCAGATGAAACGGCGGCATGGCTGCAAACAGATGGCAGCCGATATCGCCTGCGATGTGGTGTTCGCCCAGATCCTGCTGCAGGAGCGTGAGCGCAGAAAAGATCGGACGCTCGGGGCAGCCGGTACAGAAGCTGGGCGGGCGCGCAGGAATAATGTCGTTGAGTTCAGGCGCAGCGCGGCGCATGTTGGCGCCTGCAGCCGCCGCAGCACTAGGCGGACGCTCGCGCTTGATCGAGATGGGGACCGCGGTTGCGACCGAGGCCGGCCGGTAGCGGCTGGCAAATGCCTTGACACCCGAGCGCAGTTCGGCCACGGTGTATTCGCCTGCCATCGTGAGCAGGTCTTTGCCATGGACGGTCGTGCCGAGCCCCGCGCGGCTCAGGACCGCGCGGATGGCCTGCTCGTGATAGTCGGGCTGGCCTTCTTCTACGATCAGCACCGCCTTCTTGCCTTCGCAGAAACGAAGCACCTCGGCGTCGATCACGGGATAGGCGACGTTGAGCACGTACATGGGAATGCGTGACTGCCCGTACAGATCAGCAAGCTCCTCATGCATCAGGGCCCGGAGCGTGTTGTTGTAGAGGCCGCCCAGCACGATCACGCCCAGCTCACCGATATCGCCATCGAAGAATTCGTTGAGCTGATTGTCTTGAATATATTTCACCGCGGCAGGCCAGCGATCGAGCACCTTCTCGTGCTCGTGCATGAACGCGGCCGGTGGCAGAACAATACGGCTGGTGTCGCGGCGTGGAGCCTCCAGGGCCTGGCGCAGATTGAAGGCAGGCGGGCGGTTTTCACGCGTGACAAAACTTCCGTGCACATGACAGGCACGGATTCGCAGTTCCAGCATGACCGGAGTGTTGCTCGCCTCGGACAGCGCGAAGCCGTGGTGGACCGCATTCACGATAGAGGGAAGGTTGGGGCGCGGGTCGAGCAGCCAGATTTGCGACTTCATTGCAAAGGCGTGTGTGCGCTCCTGCATGATCGAGGAACCCTCGCCGTAGTCTTCCCCAATGATGATGAGCGCGCCGCCAATCACGCCACCCGAGGCGAGGTTGGCGAGCGCGTCCGACGCGACATTGGTGCCGACCGTGGATTTCCAGGTGACCGCGCCGCGGATCGGGTAAGTCATGGAGGGCGCAAGGGTTGCGGCGGCGCAGGCCTCGCTCGCGCTCGATTCGAAATGCACGCCCATCTGGTCGAGGATGGGGCGCGCATCGGCCAGCACATCCATGAGATGCGAGATGGGCGCGCCCTGGTAACCGGCAACGTACCCGACCCCGCACTCGAGCAACGCCTTGGTGACCGCGAGGATGCCTTCGCCCCGGAATACCGTGCCGGCGGGAACCAGCAACTGCTCGACTTCTTTCTTGAACGAACGTTCAGCCATGATGACTCATCCTGCCTTGACAACCGAGCGGGGCGTTCGGCCCGCTGCGAAATCCACCAGACACCCCAGCCCTTCGCGGGCAATGGCGTCGAAACACTCGTCGGTCCAGCAGAGTGCATGCGGGGTGACAATGACCTGCTCCATCGACAACAGGGGGTTGTTGGGGTCAACCGGCTCCTGTTCAAAGACATCGAGCCCCGCGCCCGCGATCCGACCGGCGCGAAGCGCATCGATCAGCGCCGTTTCGTCGGCCACCGGGCCGCGTGCAACATTGATGAAAAAGGCCTCGGGCTTCATCTGTGCAAAGCGCTGCGCATTCATCAGATGGCGAGTCTGGTCATTGAGGATGCAGCACGCGACGACAAAATCGGAGCGGGCGAGCAACTGATCGAGTGCGACGGGTTCGCCCTGTAGCGCCCGAATATCCGTGGAATCGGCGAAAGGATCGGACACCAGCATCTTCCAGCCGAAGGGCGCAGCGAGGGAGAGAATTTCCCGGCCAATGCCGCCAGCGCCAATGATGCCAAGCGTGCGACGGGTCAGGCCCAGCCCCATGTGGCTGGTGCGTTCGTTCCAGCGGCCCGTCCGGGTGAGGCGATCTTTGGTGAAGAGCCGGCCGGCGAGCGCAAAGATGAGTGTGAGCGTGGCGACCGCAACGGGCCGGCGAACTGCCACCGGTGTGTTGGTCAGCGTGATGCCGCGCTCAGCCAGCGCGGCGCAGTCAACCGAGTCGTAGCCCACGCCGTGGCGCGCCACGATTCG
>Ga0078894_10000385_pt1 | contig 30370 bp, 20 predicted proteins | sample LauGreSu1BDMLBSD_2_FD_67506 | JGI IMG/M metagenome (GOLD analysis project Ga0078894, IMG submission 67506) | Freshwater lake microbial communities from Lake Michigan, USA - Su13.BD.MLB.SD (version 4) (version 4) | ecosystem: Environmental > Aquatic > Freshwater > Lake | place: Lake Michigan... | reverse complement strand
TTTTACCCAAATTATGTCCTTTTTCCTGATAAAGGCTACTGGGTTTTATCCAAGATTAATATGAATGTGAGTAAAGGAACACAGAAATTATTCACTAAATCTTATCAGGAGTATACGTTCTTCAATAAAAATATAAATGGTTATAAGGAAGCTTTCAATACAGATTTAAAGGAGGGAGCCAATGTAGCAATGTGGTCTAGCATGAAACGTCTTCTTGATCAATTTTATGGAGATTTTAATGACGCTATGGGTGGCAAATCTATTCAAAGTTCTGACATAGCTATAAATACTATCGGTGCTTCCAGTATAGTGAAGGATGCTAATCTAAATAGTCAAGTAGCTAATTATTCTGAATCTAAGAATTCTATGGAGTCTGGCCAAGCTAACAACTATAAACTAGACGGCGATGTCCCACCGCTGCCCCCACCGACGGACTCAAAGCTTGAGAATGCAATTAATTCTATTGGAAAAACGACAACTCCAAATCCCCAATTAAAACTGCCTACTTCTATTCCAGTTATAGATTCTGCTAAACTCGCAGAGAGAAAAGTGAGAGAAGAGTTGAGAAAAATAGCACTGGATAGTGCGAAGCGAGCAAAAGAAGAGTTGATATTAGCTACAAAAAAAGTAGAGCAAGAGGAGAAGGAAAAAATTCAATTCAAAAGAGACTCCATACTAAGGTTTAAAAAAGAGGCTCTGGCCATGAAGATTCGTGAAAAAACACAAGCAGATTCGGCGAAGAAAGTCGAAATAAGCCAAAAAATAGAAGCTGCTAAAAAGAAGCGAGAAGAAGAAAAAGCCAAATTGAATCCAAAAAGTATTTCAGAAACCGCAGCGGACAAATCAGTTTCAGTGCCAAAAAATGATGAACCCGCAATAGAGAAAAAGAAGCCTCAATCTATTGCGAAGAAGACGTTTCGAAGATCGGGTAACGAGACAGTCAGTGAGGCTTTAAGGAGAATAGCTAGGGAAATAGAAGAAGAGGAGAATGGTGCTCCACGAGTCATAAGTATTCCAAGAGAAAAGTCTGTATCTGCTGAAAATGATGTAAACAAAGATAAGAATAAAGTTAGGGAAGAACAAACAGCTAAGAGAAATGCTGAAAAGGCTAAAATAGCGGAAGAGGTTAAACGCCGAAAAAGCGAACGAGATTCATTATTATCTCTAGATAAGCAAAAAAAGCAAGATTCACTTTTAGCTATTCGCAAAGTCAAGGCTATGGAAATAGAGCAAGCTATGGCCAGAGCTAAGGCATCTAAAGACAGCATGGACAAATTAATAGCAGCTAAAAAGTATATAGAAGATAGTACATTTATGGTGCGGGAAAAGGAACGAAGAAGGGAAGCGGTGCTAGCAGCGCAAAAGGCAGCTATGGAAGCAGAAAGAAATTTCCTAATTAAAAATCCTAATGCTGGAGAGATGTTTGCAACAGTTTCTACGGATCCTCCAAGTAAACTTCCTGATGCTCGAACTAGAGAGCAGGTATTAGCAGACAGAATCTTTACCCCTAAATCGGAATCCACCAAGAGTTTATTAGCTAGGGTGAAATTAATAACTCCTGAGGAAGAAGAAAGAATGCTATCTCAAATGAAGACAGATGACAAAGCAATAGTCGATTCGTTTTTTATCCAAATGCAAAAAAATAGACCTGTACCTACCTATACTCCTCTTGATACAGTAAAGACAGTTGCCTCACCGACTGAGACAGTTTCTAAAACGGTCTCTAAGGATGATAAAAAGACTCAAATCATAGAGAAAGGACTAAAAAGCGCAAAAGATGCTAAGGACACAAAAAAGGCTCAAGATAAAAAAGATTTAAAATCTAAGTTAGATACAGTTGCTAAATCCACGCCAGATAAAGTGGCAAAAGTAACTACTAATCCACAAGATAAGGAGGCCTCACCGGAGACTAAAAGTTCTAAAGAACAGAAGCCCAAAGATCCCGCTAAGGTAGAGGAACCTAAAAAAGATTCAACTACAAAGGAGAAAAAGGCTCAAGACCTGGAAGCTGAAATAGAAAGGAAGAAGAATGAGATAAACGAAAGACGCAAAAAGGCGAAAGCAAGTTAATATGATTACCACTCTGAATGCAGAGGCTAATAGTTCCAGTAAAAGGTATACAATATAGTTTATTGACCTTTTCAATTTAAAAAGTCTAATTTTGCCGAGAAAGAAGCTAAGTATGCACTTTCACTCTGATAAAATAAAGACTTTTGGACTCACATTTGATGACGTCCTTTTAATTCCAGCAGCTTCATCTGTTCTACCTAGAGAGACCAATCTTCGTTCTAGGGTAAGTAGGAACATTTCATTAAACATTCCTTTAGTCTCAGCTGCCATGGACACCGTCACGGAATCTGCTATGGCTATAGCAATAGCGAGAGAGGGGGGGATAGGTATTCTTCACAAAAATCTTAGTATTGATAGGCAGGCAGAAGAAGTTCGAAAAGTGAAGCGTGCGGATAGTGGTATGATTGTGGACCCTATTACGCTTAGTGCAGATAAAACTATTGGGGATGCATTAAAAATAATGGAAGAGAACAAAATAGGAGGAATCCCTGTGGTAGATGCAAATAAGAAGCTTCAAGGTATTATCACGAACCGTGATTTAAGATTTGAAAAGAATCGAGCTCGGCCTATCACCGAGATTATGACAAAGGAAAATCTCATTACTGCTAAAGTCGGTACGAATCTGTTGCAAGCTGAGGAAATTTTAAAAAATTATAAAATAGAGAAATTATTAGTATGCGATGAGAACAACATACTATGTGGACTTATTACCTATAAAGATATTTTAAAAGTAAAGAATAATCCAAATTCCAATAAAGATGAAATAGGAAGATTGCTAGTGGGGGCAGCTTTGGGCGTCAATCCGACTATGCTTCAAAGGCTAGAGGCTTTATTAGCAGTTGGGGTAGATCTGATTTGTCTTGATACCGCTCATGGACACTCAGCTGGAGTCCTTGATAATATAAAGAAAATTAAAAAAGACTTTAAAAACATAGAACTCATCGCTGGCAATGTAGCTACGCGTGAAGGAGCGCAGGCCCTTATAGATGCTGGGGTAGATGGCGTTAAAGTAGGTGTTGGGCCAGGCTCTATTTGCACTACCAGAGTAGTAGCAGGTGTAGGTGTTCCTCAACTTTCGGCTATACTCATGGCAGCAGAAGCGTGTTCCAAGGCTGGGATACCGCTAATAGCTGATGGAGGTATACGTTATACTGGGGATCTTGCGAAGGCATTAGCCGCAGGTGCTGATTGTATCATGGCAGGATCTATTTTTGCAGGTACAGAAGAGTCGCCCGGAGATACGATACTATATGAAGGCCGTAAATTTAAGTCTTACAGAGGTATGGGCTCATTAGACGCTATGGCAGAAGGCTCAAAAGATAGATATTTTCAAGACGTTGAGGATGATATTAAGAAGTTAGTACCCGAAGGAATTGTAGGAAGGGTGCCGTTTAAAGGAAACCTTCGTGAAGTGATTTATCAGTATGTAGGAGGGCTGCGCGCCTCCATGGGCTATTGCGGTTCGAAAGATATTGAGGAACTTAAAAAGGCTCAATTTATTCAAATAACTGCATCAGGAATAAAGGAAAGCCATCCTCATGACGTGAGTATTACCAAAGAAAGTCCAAATTATAGTAGATAACAACCGATATTAGTTTGTAGTTGGCTATTTTTACCCCCTTATAATATAAAAACAGATATGTTTAAAAATTTCGATAAGAATACGATTATTGGTGCTCTATTAATAATGACCATGGTCATGTTTTACTTTAACTACTCCAAGAATCAAATGGAGAAGAAAGTAGAGAGTGAGAAGCTGCAAAAAGCCCTTAGGGCAAAAGATACAGTATCTCAAGCAACGGTGTCGACAGTAAATGCTCTAGAGTCTGCTAATGGAATAAAGAACGACAGCTCACAATTCGCAACAGCTTCTATAAGTATTCCAGGACAGGACTTAATCTTATCTAATGAGCTTATAAGTCTTAAAGTAAATACAAAAGGGGCCAAAATACATTCTGCTCAATTGAAAAAACATACATCCTACGAAGAGAAATTAGTAGAGTTATTGTCTGATAAAAAAACAGATTTTGACTTTACATTTTCTTTACCTCAAGGAATTATGAGCTCTAAAACTATTGCATTTCAAGTGATAAATCAATCAAAAGAAAGCATAGAATTGTCTTCATCTCAAGGATTGAGAGTGATATATACTCTGGCCCCTAATTCATATAAACTTAGTCAGAAATGGATATTGCCAAGTGGTAAAGAAAATAAGGTGTCAGTAAATTTCTCTACACAAATGAATCGACAAGAAGTTAATCTGAGTCGAGAACGACAGTTATCTACTTTAAAGTATATGCCTCAAAATGATGATGTCCTAAAGAGTCTAAGCACTTCGAGCAATGAAACGTTAGATATGACAGCTCCTCTTCAATGGATTAGTTTTGGGCAACAATTTTTTCATACAACTATCATTCCATCGCAACCATTTCAAAAATCCATCTTAGATGTCAAATTTCAAGAGACGGATGAGAGTTATGTAAAAAACTACACAGTCAAATCAGAAATGATCCCAACCAGCGATACCGCTGCCTTTGATTATTTTATAGGACCTATAGACTATAAGTTATTAAAAAAAGAAGGCAAAGAACTAGAACAATTGGTTCCGCTTAGTCAAGATATTCTAATTTTTCGATGGATGAAGATTTTTAATATCTATTTGATCATTCCTGTTTTTAATTTTTTATCTCAGTTTGTATCAAATTACGGAATTATTATTCTATTATTAACTATATTTATCAAGGTCATAACGGCACCACTTTCTTATAAAACTTATAAATCAGGAGTGGCAATGAAGATCTTGAAGCCAGAGTTGGATAAATTGAAAGCTAAATTTGGGGATGACCAAACTAAACTATCTCAAGAGCAAATGAAACTCTATGGAGAATTTGGGGTGAGTCCATTTGGAGGCTGCCTCCCCATGCTACTTCAAATGCCAATCCTATTTGCGATGTTTTCGTTCTTTCCTTCCTCTATAGAATTGAGACATGAATCATTCCTATGGGCTACTGATCTTAGTACCTATGATTCTTTTGTTAAGCTTCCATTTAATATACCATTCTATGGGGCACATATCAGTCTTTTCGCCATGCTGAGTGCCTTGACTCAGATAGGAATGAGTTGGTATTCTCAACGTTTACAGCCTAGTAGCCCGCAAGCGGAGCAGATGAAAATGCTCATGTATATTATGCCTATAATGTTCTTGTTTATGTTCAATTCATTTCCAGCGGCCCTCACCTTCTATTATTTCCTCCAAAATGTGCTAGGTATGCTACAGCAGTGGTTTTTTACTACCTTTATTATCAAGGAAGATAAAATAAGAGCTGAAATGGAATTAGCCAAGAAAACTCCTAAAAAGCAAGGGGCATTTCAGAAAAAAATGGCGCAAATGATGGAAGAAGCTGAAAAACAAAAGAAAATGCAACAAAATCCTAACAAAAAATAAAAAAAACTATAGGAAAAAAGTAAGAATTGTGCTACTTTTGAATTTAGATAAAATAATTATACGTTAAATAATAACAAACACCTTATAAATTTAAACATTTAAGTAATGAAAAAATTTCTATTCATTTTATTGTGCTTATTGATTCTGACAGGCTCTTATGCTCAAATAGTAAGAACGCACATCGGTACCACATTGTATGATTTACAAACAAATAACTCTATTCAACGAAGAGTAGCGATTCATCCTACTGCAAAAGATGTCATAGCAACCTTTACAGCTAGTCTGAAAAATGACGGAGCCTATGATGATCGAGGAACGGGCTATGCTTTTTGGAACAACGCTTCTATGCAATGGTCAAATTCAAAAAATGTTGTTTTGACACCGCCAATTGATACATTTTATGGTAGAATAGAAGCCGTAAGAGTTGGTTGGCCAAATCCAATGTTTATAGGCAATAAAGAACTTATCATATCTCATAAATCTAGTACGGGCTCCAATGGCATTTATCAAAGTTCTCGAGCGGCTGCAGGCACCAGCACTTGGACTGATTTAAGTGTAACAAGTGGAACAGAAACATGGCCTAGGGCTGCTTCGAGTGGCAACAATATAATTCTAACAAGTTCTCATTTCGATGCTTCGTTTAACGAGGTTACTGCTGGACTCATGTTTATAAAATCTACAGATGGAGGAGGAACTTGGAGCGCACCTGCTGCGATAACAGGAATAGATAAAGACAACTATACTGGCGTTGGTGGTGATAACTATGCAATTGATTTAAATGGCTCCAATGTAGCTTTACTTACTGGTGTAAGTGATATAACTCTATATAAATCTTCTGACTTGGGAAATACATGGACTAAAAAAAGTATTTTTCCTACATCGTGGAATTTTATTGTAGATGGGGAAATATTGGATAGAGCGGATAGATCTGACGGATCTTATTCGGTTCTAGTAGATAATAACAATAAAGCTCATTGCTTCTGGTCTAGATATGTGACATTTTCTGACCCATCACAAGGTGCTGGAACATTTATTGATATTACACGATCTGGAATCATGTATTGGAATGAAGATATGGGTAACAATCCTCCAAGACTTATACGTAATACAGACTTCTTACGCGAAAGTACTAGTGGTCCTTTATCGCCACTTGCTAGATTTAATACAGAAGGTCAAACTATAAATCATATGGGTAACGGCAGTGGATACAATTCTTCAACGACTACGTGGCCTTCTACTGGTATAGATGCTGCAGGAAACCTTTATTTGACTTATGCATACAATAGAGGAATCATCGATACAACTCCTGCTAATACAGGAAAAGGCAAAGATGCGGATCCTACAGGCTATAACCTATATGATGTATACGTAATGAAATCTGCAGATAATGGTGCCACTTGGACAGGACCTTTAAACGTAACTTCAAGTAAGACATTAGAAAATACTTATCCGTCTATGGCTCGAGTGGTTGATGATCATGTCCATTTAGTATATCAAGAAGATAATTTATATGGTAATGCCGTAATGACAACTGCTGGTAGTACAAACGGAACAGGTAGCCAAGCGGGACCAATACATACACGCAATAAAATATTTTATGCGCAAGTCCCAGTAGCAGACATCGTTAATCCAGCTACTGATATTACAAATCCAATGTTGCGTATTAGCAATAATTTCCAAAACTTGGTTGTCAGAAAAGGAGTAACTCAAGTAAAAGCTGTCCTTTTTGTAGGCTGTGGTACGGATACGGTGACTGGTAAGACATTCTCTAAGACAAAGTCATTTATAAATAATAACTATGTGGAGTTCAGTGAAGATACTTCACTTTTAACTATAATAGGTCTAGATACCATAAATACTAGTGTAGCTGGAGACCGTTTGATAAGAATTACAGGCAGAGACCAAGCAGGCAATCTCACATTGAGAATCGGAAACACCTTTTATGACACACTAAATATGGGTGTGGAGATATTGCAGGACATAGTGGCTCCTTCCATTACCCTTTTAGGTGCAAGCCCAGGCTTTGTATATCTCAATGGTGCAAATTATGTAGATCCAGGATCCGAAGTGAGTGATAATAATCCATGTACTTCTGCTTCTGTGACTAAATCAGGGACTGTAGATAAAGCCACCAAGGGTACTTATACATTAACTTATACTGCAAAAGACGGAGCCAATAATCAAGCAACAGCCACTAGAAAAGTAATAGTAGGCGTAGCACCAACAGCAAAAATTACAGAAGAGGCATTATCCGTCAATAAAATTAGTGCTAAAGGCTCTACCAGTCTTGATATACTTACAGAGGCAGGCACATCAAATACCTACAAATGGACTGTAAAAACAGGCACTTCAGCACCTGTTACAATCGGCGCAACTCAAAATTTACTAAATATAAATATTCCTATCGCAGTTAAAAGTTTTGATTCTATATGTCTTGAGGTATCAAATAATTTTGATGCATTAGCTACTCCGCCGCGCACTGCTCCTTCCCGTCAGTGCAAGTTTCTTAAATACAGCGTAGGTATTTCAACTGTATCGAATGATCTCAATGTGTCTATCTACCCTAACCCTACAAATGGTGACTTCAATATCAAAGTAGAGGGAAATAGAGAGAGAAATGCAAGAATAGTGGTCACTAGTATGGATGGAAAAACCTTATCAGATAGTAAAATGGAAATAGCAAATTCAGTTATTTCATTTAAGTCTAATCTGGCTAGAGGAACTTATTTCATTAGTACGGAAGTAGATGGAAAAGTATATCTAGATAAAATCGAAGTAAGATAAATATAAAATTATGCCAAGTAAAAATGCCGCCCAATTAGGGTGGCATTTTTTTTATCTTGACCAGATATTTAAATGTAAATTTGTCTAATGAAACTGTGGTTAAAAACTTATTTAGTTATCATGAGCCTTTTGAGCGTAAAAATTCTGGCTTCCCAGGAAACATTTTTTGGAGGCACCGCTCATTATATGTATCAGTTTTTATCTGGCGATGTAAGCCAGCATTATGGCTCTAACAATAATCTAGGGTTCAATCTTAATGTGAAACTACGAAATAATATTACACTGGGTGTTGAAGGTCAATTTCTATTCGGCAGTCAATATAAAGATTTAAGTGTACTCGGTAATATGGTAACCTCAGGTGGATTTATTATTGGGGAGGACAATTCAATAGAGACGCCAGAATTGGAGGGAAGAGGAGGTAATTTCTTTGTAGAAGTAGGAAAAATATTTTCTTTAAATAACAAGAATAAAAATAGCGGGCTGCATATAAAAGGAGGCGTGGGTTATTTATTTTACTCAGCTTATAATACCGCTGATGTCAGATCAGTGACCCAGCTAAGAGGAGAGTATTTTAATGGATACAATAGGCTAGAGAGTGGGTGGAGCGTCAACAGCTTTTTAGGGTATACGTTATATTCTAAAAGTAAGCTAGTGAATGGCAGTATAGGGCTACAAATGATTTACAGCGTTACTAAATTTCAAGGTGCGTTAGATTACAGTACTGGACTAGCTCACGATCAATCAGCTAGGTCTAGCTTCTTTATAGGTCCTAAAATCGGAATGACAGTCGTTTTGAAACGATTTATGAAGCAAGATCCAAAATCGGATGGATACTTCTATAATTGAAATAAACATCATTAATTATTTCTCATTAGTGGCTATTTATGAGAAGAAAATAATATTTATTTTTTACTAAACGCTAATTGTGCTATTTTTCTATAAGGTTTTTTTGCATCTTTATTATTTCTTCATCTATTTCTTAGCTATTAAAAATGCTAAGGCACAGAAGTGGATAGATGGTAGAAAAAATATAAAATCAAGAATAGTTGAATTAGATATCAAAAACTGTATTTGGTTTCACGCTTCGTCTTTAGGGGAATTCGAGCAAATAAGCTACCTTATTGAAACCATTAGAAAAAACTATCCTGACGAAAAACTTTTAGTTAGCTTTTTCTCGCCTTCGGGCTATGAGGTGAGAAAAAACTTTAAGTATGCAGACTATGTTATGTATTTACCATTCGACTTTGAATCCGATGTGCGATTGTTCATCGAGACAATTCAGCCTAAATTAGTATTCTGGATTCGATATGAGTTTTGGCTCAATGTGCTGTCTATTTTAAAAGCAAAGGAAATTCCAATCATTCTTCTAAATGGAGTTTTTAGATCTAAAACTTCTATGTTTTACCAGCCGTATTTAAAAAAATGTTTAGCATGCTTCACAGAGATAGGTGTCATTAATCAGAATTCAAAACTAAATTTGGAAAAGCTTGGCTTTGCTTCTACTGTAATTGAAGATACGAGGTATGGTAGAATGCAACAAATAGCTCAAATCCCATTTGAAGATGTTGTAATTCAGCATTTTGCAAATCATGATAAAGTCGTAATCTGTGGAAGTATATGGCCAAATGATGATAGAATAATTGGAGATAAGATAATTTCAAGCTCCGATATGCAGTGGATACTCGTGCCACATGAGGTACATTTATCTAGAGTCCAAGAATTGCAAGACCAATTTCCAGGAGCTCAGCGCTATTCCCAATATGACTTCAGCAAGAGAACGAATATACTCATCATAGATACTATAGGAATATTATCTAGACTATACCGATATGCTAATTTAGTTTATGTCGGTGGAGGATTCGACAAAGTGGTACATAGTCTAATAGAACCAATGGCTTATAGTCTCCCTATTATTATAGGGAAAAATATAGAAAAAAGCGAGGAGGCTAAAGAATATGTAGATCTTAATTTTGTGGTTCAGGTATTTAGTTCTTATGAATTCAATAACGCCATAGATAGTTTTCTATATAATGATCAAGCAGAAGCTAGGCTTAATAAGCATGAATACTTTATAGATCGTATACATTCTATGGATACTATCTTACAAATAGTAGCTAAGTATACTACTTTAAGATAAATATATTCTATTAATGACAAATAGTTATGCAGTTATAGTTTAGGCTATCTATTTTTGCAAATTGATTCTATCGAACCTTGGGATAAACGAATATTAAACAAAGTAAGGCAATATTAGCCATTGAAAAATGGTAAATTTTAAAACAAACGATCATGTCTATTCATAAAGAAATCAAGCGCGTCACCACACAAAGTCTTGAGAAATTAAAAAAAGAAGGGCGAAAAATTTCGATGCTTACCGCCTATGATTATTCTATGGCTAAACTTATAGATGGAGCAGGGATTGATGTTATATTAGTAGGAGATAGTGCCTCTAATGTAATGGCAGGACATGAGACGACACTGCCTATAACGCTTGATCAAATGATCTACCATGCTACCTCGGTAGTCAGAGCCGTAGAGAGGGCTCTCATTGTAGTTGATATTCCATTTGGGTATTATCAAGGAGACTCTAAACTAGCTCTAACATCTGCAATCCGCATCATGAAAGAATCGGGTGCCCATGCAGTGAAAATAGAAGGCGGTGAGGAAATTAAAGAATCGATTACACGAATATTAAGCGCAGGAATACCAGTCATGGGGCATTTAGGCTTAACTCCTCAGAGTATATATAAATTCGGTACTTATAACGTAAGAGCAAAAGAAAAAGAGGAAGCCCTCAAAGTAGAATGTGAGGCAGAGCTTCTGCAGAGCTTAGGTTGCTTTAGTATTGTATTAGAGAAAATTCCCGCTAGTTTAGCGGATAAAGTGGCCAAGAAACTTTCCATACCTGTAATAGGCATAGGAGCTGGAGGGGGTGTGGATGGACAGGTTCTAGTGATGCATGATATGCTAGGCATCAATGTGGATTTTAATCCGAGGTTTATACGTAAATATGCCAATTTACATGAAGTAGTAAACGGTGCGGTCAAAAATTATATAGCAGATGTAAAGTCGGGAAGTTTTCCGAACGAGAAGGAACAATATTAGTAATTAAGATGAAACTTGCGGCATTAAATTCTCTATTTTCTGGATTCAATTGCGGTATAGTCTATGCACAGAGTATTATGGAGTATAAATGTTCTGAGTTAGACAGTCCCCCAGTAAATCTATATGTGACAGCTAGCAGTGAACCAATGGATTATCAAGGAAAGTCGTTCTATATATTTAAATATAAATTATTCTACACATATAAGTTTAAAAAAAGACTACATGTGCTAGATGGAGATGCTAAAATGATTAATTAATAAAATTTTATAAATACACCCTATATGATTATACTGCGCGCCTATGCCTCTATTTGGGATTTTGTCAATTCTATTTTAGGAACTAATATACCATCAATACCACCGAACACATATGGATTTATGATGGCGCTGGCTTTTATAGTAGGGATATATCTAGCACGAAAAGAACTTGCACGGAAAACTGAACTGGGATTTTTTCCGAAAGAAACTAAAGAAATTTTCGTAGGACAAGGTATTGTTTTATCTGAAGTTCTACTTTATGGTGCCTTCGGATTTTTTCTTGGCTTAAAAGTCATAGGTATAGTTTCAAATTTTGATTTATTTATAGCAGACCCTCAGGGATTTCTTCTTTCGATGCAAGGTTCCTTCTCAGGAGGTATTCTATTAGGACTGGTCATGGGTGGATATACCGCTTATGATCAATGGAAGAATAAAAAATCACAGCCTATAAAGAAATTAGTATCAAATAATATAGAAGATCGAATAGGAGATATTCTAATTATAGCCATGATAGGTGGTGTCTTAGGTTCTAAATTGCTGGATGCTATAGATAATCCAGAGTCTATGTCCGAATTTTTATCAAATCCTATTGGTTCATTGACATCTGGCCTTAGTGTTTTAGGCGGATTATTCACGGTTTCTATTTTACTGATAATTTATGCATTTAAAAATAAGATTAAGATTTTCCCATTTGTAGATAGCTTATCCCCTCCATTTTTTCTGGCATACGCTGTAGGAAGATTAGGCTGTCAGTTTTCAGGGGATGGCTGCTGGGGCATATCCACATCGGGGCTTGCGAAGCCTTTTTTTCTTCCAGATTTTCTCTGGGGTAATATCTATGAGCATAATGTAAATAGAGACGGGGTGCTTATCCCTGGCTGCACAGAACCTTACTGTATGAAATTGGCCGAACCACATTTGCCTACACCGCTTTATGAGACTATTTTTGTAACAATCTTATTTCTTATCTTATGGAAGTTGAGAGAGAGGCTAACCATATATCCTGGAGCTATCACAGGACTATTTCTTATCTTTAATGGATTAGAAAGATTCTTTATCGAATTCGTTCGCATCAATAATAAATATAGCTATTTTGGACTCAATTTATCTCAAGCGCAGTTTATATCTATTTTTATGATACTGGTGGGTAGCTGCATGATGTTATGGGCTATTAAAATGAATAAACAACCCTCTAGCTAGTGAATATGTCATTCAATACAGAGAAATTGATCGACTACTTGGCTGGAATGGTGGAGGCGCTGATTCCTAAAATTCTAGCGGCTATTCTCATTTGGATTTTAGGTTCAATTGCTATTAAATGGTCGTACAGAGTCTTTAAAAAAGTACTAGATTCCAAGGAGTTTGACCCTTCTGTAGAAACCTTCTTTCTTTCATTTATCAAGATAGGACTACGTATCAGTTTATTCCTAATCATTATAGGTGTACTAGGAATACAAACTACCTCAGTGGCAGCTATGCTGGCAGGCGTAGGCGTGGCTATAGGTTCTGCATTTAATGGTTCTTTAGGAAATTTTGCAGGAGGGTTTATGCTTATTATTTATCAGCCAATTAAGGTAGGCGAGTTTATAGAATTCAATGGAGTGAGCGGTACTGTGCAGGAAATCGGAATACTTAATACATCTATATTGACAGGCGATATGAAAACGGTCTTTTTACCCAATGGTTTATTATCTACGGGTATTATCAGCAACTGGAGTAGAAAAGGAAAAATTAGGGTAGATATACCCTTTAGTATTGAAGCGAATATCGATATAGAGTTGGCTAAAGATATTGCATTAGAATCGCTAAAAGGTCATAGCCTTATTTTGTCAGATCCTAAGCCTGAAATTTACATTCAGCATATTCAGTCGGGATCAATCCAGTTGATCGTGAGACCCTATTGCACTCAGCCTGACTATTGGACAGTGTATAATGATACTCATAGTCTTGTGATCAATGCGTTCAAAGAAAAGCACGTGTCTCAGGGTATTCCTAAGCAGATTTTAATCACACAGAATATTGGAAAAGACTAAGGTTGAGGCGATACAGTGGATTACCTTGTTTCTCCTCGGCTCTATCTGGGGAAGTTCGTTTATGCTTATGAAAATAGGCACTCGAGCTTTTTCTACCATAGAAGTTTCCTCTCTGAGAATGTTTTTTGGGGGCATCCTTGCGCTTCCATTTTTAGGTGTAATCATGATAAAATATGATCGCAAAATTTTATTTTGGATGTTCGTATCTGCCATGTTAGGCAGCGCTATACCCAGTCTTTTTTATGCGTATTCGGCGAGTAGAATGGATAGCAATCTCAATGGAGTCATCAATTCACTGACGCCATTATTTACATTAATTGTGGGTATTATTTGGCTTAAGTACAAGACCAATCTGATTAGTTTGATTGGAATTTTTATTGGCTTTTTTGGCGTTCTGATTCTTTTTACACAAAAAAGTACCACTTATGCTCAGGCACAATATGCTATTTTTCCTCTAATAGCCACTATGATGTATGGGGTCAATATGAATATAGTTAAGATAAAACTGAGTCATCTTCCGTCACGTGATATTTTACTCGGGGTATTTGGTATCTTAGGCTGCATATACTTGCCGATAGTGCTATACTTAGGTGTTTTTGAACATACAGATCTTCATAAATTCAGTATCACTTTTTGGATAACCAGTCTAGACGCGGTAAGCCAAAAGATGAAGTCCTTAGAAGCTATGCTATTGTTAGGCTTTATCGGTTCTCTGGCAGCTTCCTTCATTTTTTATATGCTACTGAAGCGCACCAATGCTTTATTCGCTTCTACGAACACCTATCTTATCCCACTAATGTCCATATTCTGGGGCTACCTCGATGGAGAATCTATTGGTTGGGGGCACTTTGTCTCCCTTCTCATTATATTACTGGGAGTTTATATAGTCAGTGTGCGAAAATGATGATTCCACCTTTTTAGATTGAGATAATTTTTTTATCTTTGTAGTATGCTAGAGGACAATAAAATCGATGACTATAACCTTCTAAGAAATAGGCTAAAAAAGTTTATTTCTAACTATTATTTTCATCAATGGCTCAAAGGAGGATTACAATTCTTAATAGTCATTGTGACTATCTATTTATTGACTACTACCTTAGAATATAATTTATATTTAAGTCCAGATATCAGAAGGGTGCTTTTCTTTTTATTTTTGGTAGCATTTTTGTTGCTTTTTTATTTTTGGGTATTAAGTCCCCTGTTAGAGTTTATCCAGAATAGAACACGGATTAATGACAAACAAGCCGCAAAGATTATTGGAAAACATTTTCCTGAGGTGAAAGACAAACTTATAAATTTGCTATATCTAGACGAAATGCGCGATAAAAACAAATCTCTTGAGTTAATACAAGCTTCCATACGACAGAAATCTCAATCACTTCTTTGGGTTAAATTTACAGATGCTATTGATTGGGCAAAGAATAGGAAACTAGCCAAATATTTACTCATTCCCATTTCTATTTTTTTGGCATTGCTTTTCTGGATACCAAATTTATTTAAAGAAAGTACACATCGACTAATAAATTATAATCAAGTCTTCTCCCCTAAGGCTCCATTTAGTTTTGTCATATTAAACTCTAGCTTAAAAGTGGCGCAATTTGAATCTATCAATATTAAAGCTAAACTAGAGGGAAAGTCCTTGCCAGAAGATTTGAATATATTATATCAAGGGGTTAAATATCCTATGGTCGCCTCTGGAAATGGAGTTTATGATTTTACCTTGAAGAATGTTGTGAATAACGCGAATTTTAGATTGGAATCTTTAGATTTCTTATCTGAAGAATATATGCTAGATATAGTGCCCAGGCCTCTGATTACTTCTTTTGATATCGAGGTGATACCTCCTAACTACACTGGGGTCAAGCGGTTTATCATACCCAATTCGGGCGATATTCAAACACCTGAAGGTAGCACAGCTATTTGGAAGTTTAAAACAGAAAACGTAGATAACATACAATTACATTTAGGAGATCAAAAACTTTCTGTAGAATCATTTAGTAATGGATTTGGCGCTAAGGCTTGCTTGAGGCAGTCCACTAGTTATGCTGTTCTGATAAGAAATAATAGATCTAGCCTTATAGACTCGCAGCGATATGAAATTAGATTAGTCAAGGATGACCATCCTATGATTTCTCTGCGAGAATTTAATGACACTATCCATGAGATAAAGTATTATGCAGGCGATGTATCAGATGATTATGGCATTTCTGCCCTTTATTTTATCATTCAGTATCAAGGCAAATTTGAGAAATTAAAAGTAAACATTCCAACAGGGAAGAATCCTTCTTTTTATTTTTCTACTCAGAAGTTGTTTAATAATTATCCAAAGGGTGCGGAACTCAATTATTACTTTGAAGTATATGATAACGATCAAGTAAATGGACCTAAGTCGACCCGCTCCGCTATGTTTTATCAGAGAAAGCTCTCTGAGAAGGAGCTGGAGAAAGTCGTATATAATAATGCGGCGCAGATACAAAATGAGCTGGCAAAATCGCTTAAAGATGCTAAGCAGTTTCAAGCAGATCTAGAGCAATTGAAAAAGAAGATGCTAGAAAAAAATCAGATGGATTTTAATGACAAAAAATTGCTTGAAGACTTACTTAAAAAGCAGGATGAACTTCAGAAAAAACTCGAGAATAGTAAAGAGGATATCAAAAGAAATTTTGATAAAAAAAATGAACTCAGTAAACAAGAGCAGTCAATGCTCGATCAGCAGCAGCAGTTAGAAGAGATTATAGAGCAAATGAAAAATCCAGAGCTCAAAGACCTGCTTCAGAAAATCAATGATTTACTAGAGAAACAAGATAAAAAAGAACTGCTTCAGAATATAAACCAAATGGATATTAAATCTGAAAAGATGCAGAAAAATTTTGATAGACTTCTTAATTTATACAAAAATCTCGACTATAAGCAAAAGTTAAACGACATGATAGATAAGCTAGAAGATTTGAGCAAAGAGCAGAGAAAACTAGCTTTAGAATCTGAAATGCAAAAAGACACTAAGAATGCTCAAAAAGGGCTAAACGAGGAGTTGAAGGAAGTACGGAAGAAAATGGATGAACTCATTAAACTTAATAGCGAGGTCAACAAAACAGATAAAAAAGAATTTGAGGAGGTTAAGAAGGATATAGACGATGCGGCAGCCCTACAGGAAGGCGCAGAGAAGGAAGTTAATGATGGTAGTCTAAAATCAGGAGGCAAAAATCAGGAAAAAGCTTCTGAGAAGATGAATGATGCTAAAGAGAAACTGAGTAAGCTAAAGAAGAATCAAAAGAAAAAGCAAAAAGCTGAGGATGCGAAGATGATGCGACGGCTGTTGGAAAACGTTATTTTTCTATCATTCGAGCAGGAAAAAATATTGGAAAAAACAAAAACGACTTCCATACAGAGTCCTAGCTATTTTAAGCTAATTCAATATCAGCAAAAGATAAAAGAGGATTTTAAACTTGTTGAAGATACACTTTATAAAATAGCTTCGCGACAGGCGAAAATCCGAAAATTTATTTTTGAGGAGGTAGATAAGGTAAATAGCAACACAGATCTCTCTATAAAGAGACTCGTAGATCGGAGAATAGATTTAGCTATATCTAATGAACAGTTCACTATGTCGGCTTATAATAAATTAGGACTTATGCTCAGTGAGTCTCTAAAAAATATGCAAGATGAGGATGAGGACGAAAATAGTTCTGACTCAGATCAGCAGTGCGATAATCCTAAGCCGGGAAAAAAGAAAAGTATGAGTCTCGAAAAACTAGGAGAGATGCAACAACAGCTCAATGATCAAATGGAGCAGTTACAGAAGAAAATGAAGGAAAAATCTCAGCAGCCTGGAAAATATGGAATGCCACAAAATCCAAATGGACAGCAGCCAGGGGAACAACAGGGGCAGAGTAGACAGCAGAAAGGTCAAGATGGCAATAATGGAAAGGATGCGGCAGAATTTGCTAAGATAGCTGCTCAGCAGCAAGCTATTCGCAATCTACTTAAGAAGATAGAAGAAGAATCTAATGATCCTGATAAATCAGGTAAAAAGCCATTTGGCAATGAATTGAAAGATGTTATGGATAAAATGAAGCAAACTGAAAAAGATTTGGTTAATAAACGATATTACGACGAAATGATGAAACGTCAGATAGAAATTCAGGTAAAACTTTTTGAGTCTGCTAAGGCGGAAAGAGAGCAAGATGAAGAGACTAGGAGAGAGAGTGATCGTGCTAAAAATGTAAGGCCAGATATGCCACAAGAGCTCAAGCAGTATTTAGAGAATAAAAAGCAAAATGAAGCTCAAATTCAACGAACACCAGTAGGCCTCAGCCCATACTTTAAAAGCCTAAGTGAAAAGTATTTCCAGTTGATAAAATAGATTTAAAACTATATTTGTAATTATATTAAGTGTTTCATGAAGTTATTTTTTGTCCTATTATGTTTAGTTTTTTGTTTGTCATGGTCTTCAGCTCAGACTAAAATGACACAGGAAGATTATATCAATAAGTATTTTTCTCTAGCGGTAGAAGAGATGAATCGCTATAAAATACCAGCAAGTATCATATTAGCTCAGGGCTTGATTGAAACTGAAAGTGGCAACTCGCTGCTCGCTTCTAAGGCCAATAATCATTTTGGCATTAAATGCAAAGCAGAGTGGACTGGTGCTATATTCATAAAAGATGATGATACCAAGAACGAGTGTTTCCGCGCATACGGAGCAGTTGAGGAATCTTACAGAGATCATTCATTATTTCTCTTGAAGCCTAGATATGGCAAATTATTTAGCTATGACATGACTGATTACAGATCCTGGGCTTATGGACTTAAGGAAGCAGGATATGCTACGAATCCTAATTATCCAGCTATGCTTATTAAATATATTGAAGAACTGAAGTTGTACCAATTTGACAAATTTGGTATGGAAAAAAGTTCTTTAAAAACAATAAAACCTCTAGAACCCGCTCCTCGTAAATTTAGCGAGGAAGAACTTATAAAACTGCGAATGCAACTTGCTAATAATATTGAGCTAGTGATAGTCAATGAGGATTTCGATATATATAAGCTGGCAAGTATGAAAAAATTGCCTGTAAACATACTCATGGAATTTAATGATGTGGAAGGAGAACAAACGTTGAGATTGGGCCAGAATTTTTTCCTGAGTAAGAAGGAAAAAGCAAATGCAAAAGCGAAACACATCGTACTAAAAGGAGAGAGTCTTTACGATATTTCTCAGATTTATGGAGTTAGTTTGAAGCAATTGAGAAAATATAATAAGTTAGAATCCTGGGAGCAACCATATGCCGAAGAGATAATATATCTTAGTGGTGTTAGAGAGTCATTTATGAAGTCTCGTCCTTTTTATCAAATTGAAAGAGAGCGTACTGAAAAAAATCTTAAACTTTTCATTCCTTTGGATATTACCCCCAAACCTGAGCCAGCTGCTGCTATAATTAAATCATCTAAAATTATAGAACCTCTATCAAATCCTGTGACTAACATTCAGTCGAAGATGGCAATAGAAGCAAAAGATACTTCTCCGGTTATAACCAATATTTCAAATGAGACAAATAAGCCAAGAGATATCTCTTCAGTGAAGACAAAAGGTGATAGCGCAACTATTGAAAAGTTAAGTCTTAGTGAGAAAGTTTGGATAAATCATAGTGTAAAACCAAAGGAAACCATTTTTAGAGTTTCAAAAATATATAACTGTAACCCTAATGATATTCTAATTTGGAATGCTATAAATATTGAACAGGGCTTAAAGGTAGGTCAAGTCCTTCGCATACATACCTTATTCCCAAATGGATTGGAGATAGACGCTCCAGCAAACGAAAATTTAAAATCTATCCTTACCATAGAAATGACTAAGTTAGAATCTAAACCTTCTCAAAAACCACGGGCCGTAATATTGAAATCGCAAACCTTAAAATCAGCGATAATTAAAACGGATGAAACTCGAATAGGTAATGGCATAAAAGCAGAGAAGGTAAGTATACAAGAATTATATAAAAATACTAAGCGAGATTCTACTAGACTAGATACTGCCATTGGACGTAGCATTAAACTTTCTGGAGATTAACCTAATTGATTAAGGGCATGAGTCTAAACAAGCTGCAAAAGTTTGAGGCATTGAAGTCTATGCCGAATGTCTATGAAAATTTCTCTTTCACAGAGCCCAATCTCTTTAGAAATCAAGAGGAAGATAACCCTAAGGGCTTTTGGAAGTCTAAACATTTTGGAAATGATAATCCTTTGATTATTGAACTGGCGTGTGGCAAAGGAGAGTACTCTGTAGCACTCGGCGAAAAATATCCCGACAAAAATTTGCTAGGCATAGACATTAAGGGAAATCGAATACATAATGGAGCTAAGATAGCATTGGAAAAAAAATTATCCAATGTGTGTTTTCTTCGCACCAGAATAGAATTGATGCATGAGTTTATTCTAGGTGAGGAAATAGATGAAATATGGATTACCTTTCCTGATCCATTCCCAGGCTTTTCAGATAGAGGCAATCGTTTAATTTCTCCAAAGTTTTTAGATTATTATCAGAAACTTCTCAATGGAAAAAAAATAATTTTCCATCTAAAAACTGACAATTTTCCACTCTTCAGATATGCAGTAGGAGTATTGGATGGCCGAGGAGAGAAAATTATTCGCTGTATAGAAAATATCTATGGTCAACATAAAAATATAGAAGATATATTGCGTGTTCAGACTTATTATGAAAAGTTGCACATGGGTCAAGGCAGTAATATCCATTATGTGCAATGGGAAATGTAATCTAGGCCTAAAACTATCTTCCTAATAACTTATCTAGTAGAGGAATCAACTTCTCAGGTTGACTAGGTTTTGGAACTCTATTGGATATGATATTCCCGCTTTTGTCTATTAGAATATAGGAAGGAAGTGACTGAATAGCATATTTTCTAGCAAAATCAGAATTATACCCGTTAGGGAAGGAAATGGCTTGAATCTCATCGGTAAGTTTCTGCTCTCTGATAGCTTTTTCCCAGGTTTCTTTTTCCTCATCTATAGATAAATATAAAAAAATAAAATCGGGCTGATCTTTGTATTTAATGTAGATTTCTTTTGCAGCCTTCCACTCCGTCATACTTGCGGTGTTAGTACTAGACCACACATGTATATAAACTATTTTACCTACTAGCTCTCGTGAATGACGTTTATTTCCAGAATAATCTTCAAAACTAAAATTCGGCGCAGGCTGACCAGTTTCATATTGGGCTAAATTGACCAATCTTTTTTTTAGAGCTATCTTTCTATCGGCATCTTTTACTTGATCTATATAGGCTACTATTTCTTGTTTTAACTCAGAAGTTCTTCCATAGCTATTGACCCATTCCCCAATTAAATTTTCTATCAAAGTTTCGCGAAGATAAGAATCGTGTTCTAATTCTGCCTCGCTTATATAGCCTTTATATAATTCTAAATCATCTGTATTTTTACTGATTATAAGGGGCTTATTTTTGCCATTTACATTGGCCTTTAGAATATTCATGCGGTTATCTATATAAAGGGGGCAATGATAATAATCAGAATGATTGGGCATAGACTTATATAAGTCAAGAAAATTAGCATGCACTGCTATGAAGGAATCCTGATTTAACCCATGATATTTTGGATAGTAATATTTATATAGATAGGAAGCCATTTCTATATAATTGCGCGGATACAATTCTACAAATTCTTGACTTAGACTCACCTCTTCTACTAGTGCATCCCATTTTGCTGAGCGAAGTCTATAAGCGTTATCTATTTCCTTGGAATAAACTTCTAGACCTTGCTGCGATGCCTGTTTGAAGTTTTCTCTATCTTCCTTATTTCCGAGGTAGGGAGTAGATTCGAGATTGAGTAGCGTATTCTCTTGTATTAAATCCTCATAGAATATCGTATAATTCGTTGTTTTCGTATTATCTATTGTCAATTGGATATTGGCTCCTGGTTTTACGAAAAGTTGAATGCGCTTGGTTTTATAATAGAGCTTGTAAAAGCATGCATTGGAGACAGAGATATTAAACTCAAATGCCCCTTTCTTAGGGCTGGTTTCTATTTTAGAGTCTAGAAGCTTAGAGAAGACTGCAGGCGAGAGAATCACAGTACTATAGTCCGTATTCTCTAGTATGGTGCCATAGATGCGAACATTCTGACTATTGACAGAGAGTGAAGTAGTTAAGATGACAAGGGTTAGAAAAATTCGAATCATAGAGAGTTTCATGTACGTTTCATTAACGTATAAAAGTATTAAAAATTATCTCAAAAAAGTAAGAAATCCTACTCTATCCTAAACTCATAATTTATCCTGCCTCCAAAATCTGGATTAAATACTTTCAAAAGATTTCCTGTTTTTGCATCGTAAATTTTAAAAATTCCAGATGTTTTTTTCATCACACGGCTTGAATACCAAAAACTTAATCCATCGCCGCATTGATAGTTTTTATCATAGTCAAAAAGCTCTAGATGATAACAACAGTTTGGCGCTAATTGAATGGTGTCTCTATAAGTTGTGTTATTATTGAAATAAACTTTTTTCAAAATTGTGTCTCTGTTCCCACTTCTTATTACAAGCCAATTATTCGAACTATCATTGGTAGTATATATTTCTAAAATAATCTCTCTTGATTGTAACTTTGGTGTTTGTAAGATTTCAGCTTTAATAAAATCATTTTTAAAGTTTACATTCAATGGTCGTTTCATTAATTCCAATTCTGCAAAGGTATCTCCATGCTCATCAAAGTTTAATTCATAGGTTTTAACTTCTTGAGGCATTAGATCTAGAAAAACTCGATAAACGATTCCAATACCGTTCTTATAACCGGCCTTTACATCAAAGGTGTTAACTTTTTGACTACCTTCATTTTTAATTAAGAACCTTATTCTCGAACAAGAAGGATTATGCATTCTATAATTCGGATTTCTACTTGGGGAGACTATATCGACTAATGCCAAGTCGAAAGAGTCTTTGTATCCATAAGTTATCACATGCGACTCTATAGAATAAATGGCATGAATCTCCTTACTCTCGGTTTCTATTTTCCCAAAATAGATTTCTATTTCATTATCACTTTCTAATTTTAAATCTGCTAAATGAACTTCGATCTCATTGACTTTCTCACCTGGGCACCAGTTGGTGCGGGGAAATATCCAGGTGCCTGACTGCGGCTGAATAGGGTTTTGGTCGCAGTCAGTTTTCCATAATCTCTTCTTATAAATAGGCTTTCCATTGAGTTTTACATGAAAATTAATCGGGGAGAACTCTCCTTCTTGATCATGGCCTGTAATGATAGCTCTGAGTTTGGCATAGTTCTCTCCACGTCGGAGTTTGAATCGAAAGGGTCTAATCAGACTATCTATTTGGCTTGAGTCTTGATAGCGATAATTGTCTTGAAATGCAGGCAAAACATTGACTGAATTTCTGAGTGTATCTCCTTTGATGAGGTATAGAGTGACCGTGTGCTTAAATCCAAATTTCCCTTTGTCATCCCAGCCTCCAGTATTAGCACTATAATGATGAAAGCCATTTCTGAGTAGAGGGAGGTAATCAGTCACGTCATAGATATAAGGGTGAGACCAGGTGGAGTCATAGCCGTAGCGGCCTTTGCGCATAAATGAACTATAAGGCGTGATTAATCTTGCCACTTCTATATCTTCATAACTCGTGTCATTGATTTTTTTTGAGAAATAACCTTTATAAGTATAGTCCCAGGCGCAGCAACCATAGGTAGCGCAGCCTAAATCAATTTTTAGAAGTGCTTTTTGATAATTTCCAAAAGGAATATTTTTTTGAATTCTGTGCCACTCGGCACCGCGAAACTGCTGAATATTGGAGTCTTGGAAGAAGATGACCTTGACTGTATCTTGAGCAGCTATAGCAGAATGAAACGATAGAAAAATAAGAAATAATTGAGTTCCTTTGTTGATCACTCGTTTCATGCAGAATTTAGATTCAATTTATTCAATTATAAGACGCTTGCTATAAGAAGTATTCGCCCCTTCAAAAGTTAAAATATAAATACCCTTCTCTAAAAAATGTAAGTCTAACTCAATAGCAGGGGTTCTATGAAGTATGTGTTTACTATGTAATTGTCTGCCTTCTATAGAAATTATTCTAAAGATAAAACCATCTTTGTATAAGTCTAAGTTGGCTAGTTTTATCTTTTTATCTTTAACTGGATTAGGGAAAATTTGTAATTCGCGCATTTCATTTTTAGCCATTACACTACTTGAAGTTTTAACAATGTGTTTCTTTCCTTGGAGATAAAGCGATAATGGAAAATATCCTGATTTTTTTACAAACAATGCATCTGGAACAGATAACTTAAATTCGTGTGAACCTTTTGATAAATTTCCTAATGAGATACTTCTTATTGGTATATAAGCCCCAGGGCACCAGTTGCTAAATGATTGCCATTGTGCATCCGATCTTGCACTAGCGCCATATATTCCATTTCCTTGAGTATTAAACTTTCTATATGGTTCGCAAGTTATAAAACCAGGTTTATACTGAAGTATGAGTTGATTATTAAAATACACATAATGGTCTCTTCTATTATACTCCTCTCCTGCACTATCTGCACCATGATTTGATGTAATTAAATAAAAAACTGCTTCTTTTAAAGAATCAGTTAAGACGAATTTTAATGTCTTCGTATTGACTCCTATTGAATCAGAAGCCTCTTGCTGATAGCTGTTAAAAGAAAAATTATACATTAACGGAGCCACCAAAATATTTGTATCACCTACAACTTCAGTATCGTTTGTAATTAAATCTACGGTTCCAAAAAAAACATCTTTTCTTCCTGCACATCCTGCAACCTGAGTATTGGCAGCATAAGGAACTCCAAAGACGCTTAACTCAAGCCAAAAATCAAAGCTATCATTTATTTTTCTATCCTTTAGAATTTGAACTAGATTAGACACATCATAATTATAAGGTACTGTATCTGGTTTTAGATTCTTATTCATAAATGGAGTAATAAATCGTGCTATTTCCATTCTTTTTACTTTGGTTCTATCATAGGTCATTTGATTTTTAGGTACAATTGCTAATCCTACATAACCTATTCTATCATAATTATCACAGCTAGCTTTTAATAGTACTTTCATCTTTAGAGAATCTCCGATGCTATCCAATTGCTCAGCCTTAATTCTTTTCGTAAATAATGAGGTGCTAAATCTAACTACTCCTATGGCTGGAGTATCTTTCATTATGGTATCTTTGGCATATCCATCCCAGAATAATGCCTTATCAAATATCCTTATGGTCCTTACTTGTTGGGCTTTTAGAGAAGGGAGATAAAATAAAACACATAGCATTAAAGATATTCTAATGCATAAATTCAAATTAATTTTCATAAAACAAAAATTAAATTATCTCCAAACGCTTTCCTATCTCGTGATATTTATCCAATATCACATCTAGGTGCTCTTTGCGGTGGCTGGCCATGAAGCTGTTTCGCATCATAGCTATGCCTGGTGGAGCTGCTGGAGGAACGAATACATTGACAAATACACCTGCATCGTAAAGTCCTTTCCAGAGTTCAAAGCCTTTATTGTCATTATCAATAATGATGGATACTATGGCAGTCCGCGAGGGATATACATTATAGCCCATATTGATAAGACCTTGTCTTACATAGTCGGCATTATCATTCAATTGCTTGACAAGCTCTGGTTGCTCTATCAAAATATCTAATGCTGCCAATGCTGCTGCTACGGAAGCTGGCGTAGGAGAAGCACTAAAAATCAAGGCTGGAGAATGGTGTTTCAAATAATTGATAACTCTTTCTTCTCCTGCTACAAATCCACCAAGAGATGCTAAGGTTTTTGAAAATGTACAAATAATCAAATCCACATCATTGTCTAGCCCAAACTCACTAGCTGTTCCTCTACCACCTTTACCTATTACTCCAAATGCGTGGGCATCGTCTACTAAGGTTTGAGCACCATATTTTTTAGCTAACTCAACTATTTTCGGAAGATCAGGGATATCTCCGAAGGTGGAGAATACACCATCGGTTACTATAAATTTTGCCCCATCCTTATCTTTTACCTGAATCAATCGCTTCTCCAAGTCCTCCATATCATTATGATGATAGCGCAGTATTTCTGTACCAAAAGTTCCTTTGGCAAGCATATTAGACGTTTGAATGGAGGCATGATTGTCTCTGTCGCTGATGATATAGTCGTGTCGACCCATCAATGGCGCTATGACTCCCTGACCTGCCTGATAACCTGTACTGAAGAGCAAAGCAGCTTCTTTGCCCACAAATTTCGCCAATTTGGCCTCTAATTCATTATGAAGGTCGATAGTACCAGTTAGATATCGAGAACCTGAGCAGCTAGTACCGTATTTATTGATTGCAGCTATAGCCGCTTCTTTGACTTTGGGGTGTGAGGTCAGACCTAGATAGTTATTAGAACCTGCCATAACTACTTTTTTGCCATTCATATGCACCTCAGGCCCTTCACTATCTTCTATAGGATTAAAATAAGGGTAAATGCCTGCTTTTTTAACTTCGTCGGCTCTCGTAAAACTATAGCACTTTTCGAATAATTTTTTTGATTGCATTACTTTATTCATTCAATTGTTCACTGGTCTAGCTTACAAATATAAGAAAAACGGATAAACATCTAGAATAATAGTCGATACCGATCATCAAATACCTATCTGTAAATCTGTCATAGAGGAATACCTACGACGAGACATTTAGTCGCAAACAATTGAAATAGTATGACTTAACTTCATTTTTTGTGACATTTTTTTGGCTGGTATAAGCATTGTAGTAAGATAAAATAGGACGTATTCTGGCCGGCAGAATTAAGTCAAACTGAAAATTTTTAATCACAAAAATACAAACAACATGACACTATTAAAATGGCAAAAAGACAACAAATTAGCTCCTGGGTTCAACTCCTTTTTCAATGATTGGTTCGATGATAGTTATTTCGACAAAGTAGCGGTAGGCACCTCAATTCCTGCAGTCAATATTCAAGATAATGAAAGGGACTTTACTTTGAGTATAGCTGCTCCAGGACTCAAAAAGGAGGACTTCAAGCTTGCTTTAAATCACAATGTACTGACCATTTCTTCTGAACAAAGCTCTGAAAAAGAGGATAAGGAAGAGGGCAAATACACGAGAAAAGAGTATAACTATAGCTCATTTTCTCGTTCATTCACCATTCCTGAAACCGTGGAGGTAGATCAGATAGATGCCAAATATGAAAATGGCGAACTTAGAATCGTTCTACCAAAGAAGGAAAAAGCGGTGAAAGTAGTGAAGGAGATAGCGGTGAGCTAAGACAGTATAAAGTATAAAGAGGAAAGTTTAAAGTTGTTCAAGTAAAATTAGAGCCCCTTATGATCAGTTAATGAGCTGGTGATAGGGGGATTTTTTATTGAAAATCAAATCATCCCTTCACAAACCCTCTTACTTTTTCCATCAAAGCATCTATTTGCTCATGATCATTATAGTAATGGGTAGAGACGCGCACGGCATCTAGTTTGCCTTCATGCACGTGGCGAAGTATAAATTTAGGATTGAATGACTGAGCGTATTTTAAAAAGTCGGGAGCCTTTTTGTTATGAAAACTAAACGTGGTTTGTGCTCCACGGGATTTTTCTTCTAGTGGAGTCAATACTCTAATGTCTTGATTCATTTTTCTCAGTTCAGTTTGAGCATGGAGGGTCAGATCTTTCACTCTTGCTTCTATTTTCGCAGGGCCTACGGCCATATACCAATCTATAGCTCGCACGGCAGCATCATAGAGTGGTCCGCAGAATGTCCCGGCACTGAAGCGCTGGGTGTCATCTACTAGGTTTTTATTCATAGGGTTCTCGGCTGTCATATCAAATTCACCAAGACTGTAGGCTCCTATATTGTGTATTTTAGTATTGGCTAGGTGTTCTGGGCGGAGATAGACAAACCCTAATCCAAGGGGTGCTAGCAGCCATTTGTGCAGACAGCCTGCATAATAATCGCAGCCAAGTTCTGTTATGTTGAACTGAATCATGCCTAGCGGATGTGCTCCGTCTATAATAGATATAATTCCTCGGTTTCTAGCTTCAGAACAGATGTCTTTTATAGGAAGAATTTGACCAATGGTGCATGGAATATGAGGCACTGCAACTATTTTTGTCTTCGGGCTCAGGGCTTTTTTGAAATTACTAAAGGTTTCTTCCGCTGAAGCACCAAGGGTAAAGGTCTTAATTTTAATACCTTCGGTACCCGCCCGGTAGAGCCATGCTGCACAACCTCCTACGTGCTCATGCGTAGTCATCAAAACTTCATCTCCAGGCAATAAATCATTTCCCCAGCAGGCTATATTGATTCCTTCTGTAACGTTCTTAGTAATGGCGATAGTCTTGGTATCCACACCTAACAGTAAGGCTAGCCGCTCCTTGATAGTTTTCAGATCAGTAGGATAATGTCCTGATTTAGCAACCGTTTCAAAAGATTCTTGTAGTGCTGTGAGCACTGGCCTTGGGGTAATACCCATGGTTCCATTATTCATATAGATAGTATTCGGAATAGGTAGAAACTGTTTTTGAATTTCTGACCAGCTATCAGTTGAAGGAAGTTGGATTTCACTTGGAGAAGTCCAAGGAGCGCTTAGCAATGATGGCATACTTAAAGCGCCTAATCCTAGGTTTGTAATAAATTGTTTTCGATTCATGGGTATGATTCTATATTTACAAAGTTATACGTTTATTTTGAAACTTCGTTTTTTTCAGCATCCTCTAGTTCAGATTCATTTGGCGGTTTTCCTATGGGGATATACGGCTATTCTCGGCAAGCTTATTACTATTGATACTTTAGGTTTAGTTTTGATTAGAATGTTATTAGCTGCTATCGGTTTTTATTTGCTGCCACAGACACGCCAAAATATAATTAAACTGTCCTATACGCAGATGCTAAAATTAGCTGGTATAGGATTTATTATTTGTATGCACTGGTTGTGTTTTTATCAGTCCATCAAGGAGTACAATTCTTCGTCTATAGCACTCGTATGCCTTGGCACTAGCCCTATGTTCGTCATCTGGATAGAGTATATTTGGGGTATTCAGCGCAGAATTTCATATGAAAAAATTATAGTGAGTCTTATCGCCCTAGTAGGCATGTATTTTATAGCCAATGGAAATAAGCTACAAGTATTTCATATTAATAAGTTAGGTCACTATGAGTGGGCTATCGTCTATGGAGTTTTATCTAGTTTTTTAGCTTCGGTATTTACGATCATGAATGGAAAAATATCTCAGCAAATTGAACCTGCTGTTTTATCATTTGTTGAAATGTCAGCAGGTGGACTTTGTTTACTGCTTTTTACTCTTTTGTTTTTAGACTTTGATTTTATTCATGAGATTAATTTAAAAAATGGCATTTATATTCTCATTCTTAGTTTTTTATGCACCAATGTGCCATTTTTACTGTCGATATATGCGCTAAAAAAATTAGAACCATTTGTAGTGACTTTGACCGTCAATTTAGAGCCAATTTACGGATTATTCTTTGCTGCTATTTTGTTTCAGGAGTTCGCCGCCTTTCGTCCAGAGTTTTATCTTGGGGCGTGCTTCATTTTGTTTTCTGTATTTTTACCTATTATCATCGGGAAATGGAAAAGACGAAAGACAAGTTCGTAAGGCCATTAGCGGAGCGGATGCGTCCACTCAAGCTAGAGGAGTATATAGGTCAGGAGAAGTTGATTTCTGATACTGGCATTATTATGCAGTTTTTAAAACAAAAAAATTGTCCTTCAATCATTCTTTGGGGATCGCCTGGTGTGGGTAAAACTACATTGGCTTATCTCATCGCTCAGGAATTGGAACTACCTTTTTATGCTATATCAGCTATAGCTGCAGGCGTCAAGGATATTCGAGAAATTATAGAAAAAAGTCTTGATCTAGGGCGAGTTTTATTATTTATAGATGAGATTCATCGCTTTAATAAATCACAGCAAGATTCACTGCTCAAGGCGGTGGAGGAAGGGAAAATTTTACTCATAGGAGCTACGACGGAGAATCCATCATTTGAAGTGAATAGAGCCCTCCTCTCTCGATGTAAGGTATATGTGCTCGATGATCTGAGTAAGGATGCTCTTAAAAAAATAGCTCTCAATGCAATAGAAAAGGATGAAATTTTATCTCAGAAAAGAATAGAAATAATAGAATGGGAAGGACTGCTGAGGCTATCAGGAGGAGATGCTAGAAAGTTGTTAGGAATGATAGAGCTCGCAGTGCAGTCTAGTGTGAAAAATGAGATAATAATTGACAATACGTCTATTCATACTTTGATACAGAGCCAGAGTGCTCAGTATGATAAAAATGGGGAATTTCATTATGATATCATCAGTGCTTTCATCAAATCAATGCGAGGCTCAGACCCTAATGCAGCAGTATACTGGATGACACGAATGATAGAAGGCGGTGAAGATCCTAAGTTTATAGCGCGTCGCATGATTATATTCGCTTCGGAAGATATTGGGATGGCTAATCCGAATGCGCTGCTGCTAGCGAACTCATGCTTTGATGCAGTGTCAAAAATTGGTTATCCAGAATGTAGTATTGTGCTTTCACATACGGTAGTCTACCTAGCTACATCTGTCAAGAGCAATGCCTCTTACATGGCACTGAGAAAGGCGCAAAAATTAGTGCGAGAAACAGGAGATCTGCCTGT
>Ga0078894_10000382_pt1 | contig 30471 bp, 27 predicted proteins | sample LauGreSu1BDMLBSD_2_FD_67506 | JGI IMG/M metagenome (GOLD analysis project Ga0078894, IMG submission 67506) | Freshwater lake microbial communities from Lake Michigan, USA - Su13.BD.MLB.SD (version 4) (version 4) | ecosystem: Environmental > Aquatic > Freshwater > Lake | place: Lake Michigan... | reverse complement strand
GGATAGCTGTCGGCCTTTTTGCTCTGCATCCACTGCAGGTCGAGACGGTTGCGTGGATTAGCGAGCGCAAAGGACTATTGGCAACAACCTTCTATTTGGCATCACTGCTTGCCTATGGTGAGTCCACTCGTGATCGTGGGTATCGCGTAGTCTGGTCTGGACTTTATCTTGCTCTGTATGTTTTTGCCGTAATGTCAAAAGCAAATGGAGTCTTCTTGCCCCTATGGGTTGCATTTGCTGAATGTGTGCGTGAGCGCAAAATCGTCTCTAAATACTGGCCGCTTCATCTAACATCATTTTTACTTGTTTTAGCCGCCGTTATTTTACGAGTAAGCGCCTATGCCAGTGCCGTGCCTCAGCTGAGTGCGGTGATGCTGACGCCAGAGCGGATTTGGGGCTGGCCCCTGATGATCTTGACCGTGATTGGATTTTACGTTCGTGCTTTTTTTGCTCCGGCGAATCTATCCATCATATATCCATCTTACTTCGTATCTGGGGGGTGGGATGTCGAACTTCTTCTCGGTGGCATATTTGTAGCTTTGATTTTAGTAGCCATCGTTTGTCTTAGGTCGCGACAGACCCTTATTTGGAGTGTCTTTTTTCTACTAAGTTTGGCGCCGGTCATGAACCTGGTGCCGCGTATCAATTTTGTCAATGATCGCTATGTTTACATGCCTATGATTGCCATGAGTATCATCTTGGTCCAGATGGTGAGAGTGTTATTCGATGTCGTCCAGCGTCACTCAAAGGTGAACATAGCTGCGGCAAGAGCCATGTTGCTTGCAATGATCGTGGGTGGATTTTTTGTTCTGACTTACGCCAGCTACAGCAGGGCGCAGGTGTGGCATGATAACCTAAGCCTTTGGGGCGATACCGTACAGAAAGTGCCTGGGAGTAGCCTTGCCTTCAACAATCTTGGTCAGGCCTACCAAGAGCGTGGAGATATCCCGCGAGCTATTGAGCAGTTTCAAAGAAGCCTGGTTTTGGCTGATAATTATGTAGCCAATCTGGCTATTAATAATCTGGCCACAATTTATAGTTCAAAGCAGTATCCCGACTATTTCAATTTGCCTCTTGCCAAGTCATTGCTCGAGGACGGTATTGCTAAAGTGTCGCGTCAGGACGACAGCTTGGTGCTCAGGTATAATCTGGCCCTAGTGTATCTCCAAATGGGTGATGTCATGAATGGTCGAAAGGTGCTTGAAGACTTGCGTCTACGTATTGAGCAAAGTAGTAATCAAAGATTCCGCTTTCTACTTGCGCGAGTATCGGATCTGCAGACTAAGCTCAAGGAGTTGCCGTGAATTTAAAGGATCATTCGCGGTCAGTTGCCGGGTGGCATCGACTATGGCCAGTAGCTCTGCCAGTCGCTCTGTCAGTACTGGTCGTTTTGATGATTTATTCACGGTCAGTTAGCTTTGATTTTGTCAGTTGGGATGATGATCAGAATGTCACTCAGAATCCATGGTTCCTTAAGGGTGAGTGGTGGCGTTTTTGGCATGAGCATTTTGTTGGGATGTTTGTACCCCTTGTCTACACGGTATGGTACGGCGTCTTTAAGCTCGCGACACCTCCCGACCCACGACTATTCCACGGTCTTAATGTGCTCATCCACGCCGTTAACTCAGGTTTGGTGTGTTGGTTGGCTTATCTTTTTATTCCAATTGATCGTAGGTCTAAGGTAAGCACCGGAATTGCCACTTTTGGGGCCGCCGTACTTTTCTCGCTTCATCCGCTCCAGGTCGAATCGGTTGCCTGGGTGACGGGACTGCGAGATCTCCTTTGTTGCCTCCTAGTGCTTGTGTCTGCCCAACTAAGTTTATACCCGGGATACCGACTTTGGCGGGAAGCAGGAGCGTTCGTAGTATTCATAATGGCTCTATTATGTAAGCCATCAGCAGCTGTGGTGCCTGTGGCTTTTGCTGTCATAACTTTGGCCGACGATCATAGGCAGTGGCGAGTCACTCTCAGGAAGTATGTCCCATGGTTTGTCGTAGGACTTATTGCCGTGATTAGGACCAAGGATATTCAGACAGAGGTCATTAGCTTTGCCGTACCCGACTTGCCACTTAGGAGTAGGATCATTGTCGCCATGGATAGCTATGGCTTTTACCTAACGAAGTTATTTTGGCCCTTTGATTTAGCTGTGGATTATGGCCGTACACCAGATAAGTTGATAAGTTCGTCGCAGTTCCTTTGGCCGATTTTAATCTTAGTATCGACTATATCTGTTATCGTCGCGACTGCCCGAAAACTACACATGCGTGATTGGGCTCTACTCATCTTTGCTGTACTAGCCTTAGCGCCTACGTCGGGCTTGGTGCGATTTGCCTATCAGCATGTATCTACTGTCGCAGATCACTACATGTATCTTCCACTCGTCGCAATTGCACTCCTAGCAGCAAGCCTTGTCTCGCGAATTTCAGTGCGTTGGCAGCTCGGTATCATAGCGATTTTAGGCCTCATTTGGGCAGGATTGACTACTCGTCGTTTAGCAATCTGGCAAAACGATAAGACTCTATTTCCCTCTATGCTTGAGTCAAACCAAGACAGCTACGGCGCTAATATTGGAATGCTCGCTATCGCCATGCGTGAGCAGCGATATCAGGATGGACTAATCTACCTCCGAGAGGCTGAGAGACTTGAGCCGACAAACGTGGTGACTCTGCTCGATAAGTGGCTTCTCTATGTGAAGCTAGGACGGTTTCAAGATGTAGTTAATGACATGCCAGGTCATATGTTAACCAAAGAGCAAATCCTGGCGAATCCAAATTCAAGATCGACTATCGGCGGTCAGTATGTAGTTTTAGCCTATGCATTGATGCAGGTCGGTGACTATAAGCAAAGTTTTGAGGTGGCCTGTCTCGCTAGGTTCGCCTACGAAGAGCACCCGGATCTGGCCAGTTTCTTTCCGTACCTTGGTCAAAAAATCGGCCTGGAGTTGCCAGCTGAGAAGTGGTGCAAGTAGCTACGGATTGCACTGCTTAATCCAGTCGAGGACGAATGCATCGAGCCACCGCCTGTCGCCATATTCCGTCACATTAGCCGCATAAAATCCGACATGGCCGCCGTACCGCTCGACGCGCAAGTTAATGTGACTGGGGACTTTGCTTGCGAATATAGATGAAGGAATAATCGGATCGTCCTTGGCCGCAAGGATGGAGGTCGGCAAGGTGATCTTTGACAGGACTGATACTGACGAACATTCGCGGTAGTAATCGTCGCGAGTTTTGAACCCTGCTTGGGGCGCAGTATACACCTCGTCAAACTCGCGTAGTGTCATGCCGTAGCGTAGTTGAGGATTTTTATCTTTGCCCTGAAAGCGCTGGCGCTGTAAAGCCTGCTTGGTAACCATGAGGCTGAAAAATCGGTCAATATGCCGATTGCTTGGACTGGACAGTGCGTTAGAGCATTCTTCTAGGTCGATCGGTGGGCATACGGCTAGGGCAGCCGCCAAATTGGGGATTTGGCTCGGGGATGTGTTGCCGAGCATGCGCAGTAGCATGTTGCCAGACAGTGAATATGCCACGGCTAGTACAGGGCGCCCTGGCCACCTTTTGTCGAGGTAACTCAGGGTTTTAATGATATCGCCAGTGCGGCCCGAGTGGTAAATCTCCTTGGCCTTGCCTTTAATATCTGTGCCACAGCCCCGATGATGAAATCTGATTGCTGTGTAGCCTAAGTCATTGAGCTTGGCACTTTGCCGAACTATCAGAGTTCCGTCGCCAGACCCACCAAGCCCGTGAAGGATGATGACGATAGGCTTTTTGGTATCATCATGCTCGGCGGGCTCCTCGTTTAGTAGAAGGCAGTCACCGTCACCCAAATCAACCCAAAGACGCAGACTCCTCTTTAGTTTAATCGGTTTGGCAACAAGAGCGGCAAAGGTCGTTTGTGCTTGTGGATGCTTTAGTAGCGGATGGGGTATAAATTCTGGTGTCTTCATAAGTCTGTGCAATCAAGCTTAGGTTATTAAGCAGCAATATCATGATCACGATCTCCACTCAAAGTGGGTCTGATCGAAAGTTTGCGAATTCTTGTATAAAGGCGCAGGGTGTCGAAAAGCACCGAAGCACCTACCCGGAATATATGTAACATTTCCCGTACAAATGGTCTTGAGTTGGTTCTGAAGTAATCGAGGCGAACTGGTGCCTCCAAAAATCTTTGAAATCCGGCCGCCCGGGCAAGAGCTAGTATTTCCAAATCAGCACCATAGCGGTCGAGACAAAGGTGGGGCAGTATTGAGCTGATCACTTCACGCTTGAATAGTTTTAATCCAACTTGCGTGTCAGTCACATTCATCTTGAAAAGATAACGAATGAGCAACTGATAGATAAAACTCAGTATGCGCCGAATAGTGGGGTAGTCGATCTGTGACTGTGGGTGTCGTTTTGAAGCGACTACAACATCAGCGTCGTAAAGTTCCATAAGACCAAGAAAGATGCGGATTTCTCGCGGATGTAGCTCCATTCCCCCATCGATAAAGAGGACGTAATCACCCTGAGCCCTCTTGAACCCCTCGCGAATCGCATAACCTTTACCATGGTTTTTCTGATAAGCGATTAGCTTAATTTGAGGGTGCACATAATTACTCAAAACCTCGGCAGTGCCATCGGTACTGCCATCACTGACGACTAATATTTCAAATTTTGAAAAGTAAGGCACGACCTCAGCAAGAAGCAGGTCTAGATTCGACTTGATATGTTTTGCTTCGTTAAAGACAGGAACGATGACTGATAAGTCTAGATCACGAAGTGATCTAAACAGCATCTCGCGGTGCTCTTGGCCTAAATGCGGTGAGCCGGACATAGGACTTGTGGTTCCTCCGTGTCCCTACTTAACGGCTCGAACGGGTGCGTTATTTAGTTGCCGCGGCTTGGCCAATTCCAAAAAAATAATAAATAGCCCAATCGTTAACGGCAATTAGATGGACCCCTTTAATTTTTATCTTCTCTCCGCTACTCCGCCAAAAATTTAGTATAATCTCGCAATAAGCCATACATCGCAGACATTTCACCGCCACTGACATGACAGGAAGTTCTATGCGTATAGATCAGGTCGCCCCGGCGTTGCAGGAGTTCCTAGCTATTTCACAACGTGTCGGAGCTTTCTGCCCGCAATGGTGCCAGGGTGACTCTGGGTACGTATCGATCAAATACGCTAGTGGTTCCGGTCGCAATGTTCTTATCAAAAAGCCATCAGTACGCATTACTGAGGTAAGTTCTGAACATGGGTGGCAGGAGTTCCCGGTTGAGAAATTGCTCGGCCAGCTTGAAGAACCCCTAGTATCTGAGTGGCTAGATAGTCATCACGCTAGCGTCCATGCGCTTATGCCAGAAAAAGTCGTTGTTGAATTGACATCCTTAGTCGCAATACTGATGGCTCATGAACATGCCCACGACATGAATGTACCATGTTGGTTATCGGAGCGGCTTGGTGCTGAAGTAGCCATCGTTCCCTATCCAAAGTCCCTGGATGATCTCTTTATGTCAATTTGCAGCAACATAAATAAGCCGGCCATAATAATAGCCAATTACGGTGTGTTGCTGCAGGCGGAGACCGCTGACATCGTGGGCAGGTGGCAGGAAGTTGAAAAAGAATTCTGTGAGAGGCTTGGGTATTTGCGCCTCTTGAAGCATTTGGGTGGTGCGTCGATTTCAGAGGTAACCGAAGCTCCCGCTCCTAAGCGTAATTATCTTGGTGGTCCCCGTCGTCATAAGTATGTACCCACGGATGCCCTCGCCGAATCTGCGAAAGCGATTCGGAGTCCAAAAAAGTCGTCCGAGAAGCAATTTCATCTGCACTCCGATGATCCATGTGTGAATGAACTCTGGCAAGCACACCAGATCCTATTTGCTGAGTGTCCTGCGTTGGCAGAGCTCCCATCTTCGGCATCTGCTGCATTTATTCACCGTAGTCGTACGCTGCACGATGATGATTTGCTTTTTAGACGGCGCTGAGGCAGAGGTCACCTTAGGAGCAGAAGATGGCTTTAGGAATGCGGCCTCGAGTCCTGCTGCTGATGGCAGCTATTGTGTTCGCGATCTACGGAACCACCTTACGCTTTGGTTTCCTGGAGCACGACGATGATCAAAACATCGTCAAGAATCCGCATTTGCAGTCTTTGAATGCGGCGGAGCTTGGCGCTTTTTGGGAACGTCCTCATCTGGGTCTATATATTCCGGTTACCTATACCTACTGGGCCGGTGGCGTTGCCATCTCCCGGATTGGTCAAGACCCAGCCACGCCGAAAGTACCTAATCCCAGTCTTTTTCACCTTGGCAACGTGTTGCTCCACACAGCCAATGGATTTCTCCTCTGGTTGATTTTGTGCCAACTCGGGGCATCCCAGATGGGTGCCCTGTTTGGCGCTATGTTCTTTTTACTCCATCCTCTGCAAGTGGAGGCGGTTAGCTGGATCACGGGTGCAAAAGATTTGCTGTGTGCATTTCTGTCGCTGAGTGCTCTCCTTGTCTACATAAGACAGCTTAATGACAAGCGGAGCCTGCATAAGTCCCAAGTCGTGATGGGCTATTTAGCTGCGATGGCGCTGACAATACTTGCCATATTGGCGAAGCCAGCGGCTGTCGTCGTGCCGTTCGTCATGGCTTTTTTAGCAATATTTATGGCTAAGCGAGCATGGTGGCGCGTGATTCCTACCGTGGCCCTGCCAATTGCTGTGGGCATAGTCATTGCGAAGCTGACCAGCGGTGCGCAGGCACCCGAAGGTCCGTTACCGGTCGTTGCATGGTGGCAGCGTCCCTTTGTCGCAGGAGATGCGATACTGTTCTACGCCCGTAAAATTATAGTGCCTTTTGGCTACGCAGTCGATTATGCCCGCCGTCCAGATTTGGTTGCCGGCAACTATCTCTTATGTTTCTTGGCGCTACTTCCAGCCATTGCACTCTTTTATCTTCTCTGGCAGAGAAGGCGTTTTCCGCTTTTGCTTGGATCCCTCGTAGTGTTCGCGATGCTTTTAGGACCAAACCTTGGTTTTCTTATGTTCTCAAACCAGTTTTTGACGACGGTTTGTGATCGGTATGCCTACCTAGCTATGGCAGTGCCCGCTTTTCTACTCTCACAAATTCACTTGGCAGAGTTGCAGCGAATTTGGCCCCGGGTTAATCGCATGCAGTTAGGGGTGGCGGCCGGAGGACTGCTAGCGCTTTACAGCATACTCAGTTTTATTCAGGTCGGTTACTGGTCTAGTGAACGCGCGCTTTTCGAGCATAGTGTCGACGTCGAGCCTAAAGGCGTAATGGCATTGGTGGGTCTTGGGAACGATGCGGCAAATAATAGACAGTGGGACGATTCGATTAAATACTTCAGCGCGGCTCTAGAATTAAGACCAGACTGGGGTAGAGTGCATAACAATCTTGGTAATAGCTACATCAACGTTAATCGTTTAGTTGAAGCTACCGACTCCCTCAAACGAGCTATTGCAGTATTCCCTGCCTATCCTCTTGCCTTTAACAATTTGTGCGGTGCCTTGGCTAGGCGCGAAATGTGGGACGAGGCAACGGCCGCGTGTCGTCAGGCACTTAGTCTTGCACCAGATTTCTACATGTCGTTTCAGAATCTCGGCTATATCGCCGCTAAACAGGGTAAATTTGAAGAGGCCGAAACTAATTTTCGAGCGGCGATGCGTATTGCTCCCATAGATATTCCGCCGCGCCTGAATCTGATTCGCATCCTTAAGTTGCAATCCAAGTGGGATAAGCTCGCTCTTGAGCAAGAGGTGCTGTCGCGAATGCTGCCGTCTGACCGGGATATTACTCTCGACTTGGCCGAAACCTATAAGAAGCTTGGGCGTACCGATCAGGCAGCGCGTTTATTGCAGACTAAATGATGTATGGCCAACATGTTGAACGTGGCTAGGAGTAATCCAGGCGTTAAACCGACGCGTCCGGCAGACGCGCCTAAATGCCAGTAAAGATCGGCATTGGTAGCCAAATAGACGCAGAAAACGACGCCACAGTAGGCTATGGCACTAAGGCCTGGAAGCAATAAAATATTCGATAACCCACGCCTGGTTCGGTAAAGCGCAATGACTAGTGTCAAGGCTAGTATTAGCGACGGCAGTACGATGGCGTTATGGAGCAGTATATTTGCCAGTATCCAGCCATAGTCTGTAGGCGTCGAAAGTCTGGCGAGAATCCTCTCAAGAGTGTTGCCTGAGTAATGACTGCGAGCCAAGTGCTGCACTTTGACTGCGATCAACCAGGCAAAAATCGGCAGTGTCAAAACCGCCAATTTAGCTACCTTGAGGAGTAGTGATGGTCTATCTAGGCTGCCGAGGAGCGTACGGAGGTGTCTGGCCTGCAAGGCTAATCCAATAAGGAGGACCATGGCAGCGAGTATCAGCCCTTCTTGTTTAAGCTCTGCCACTAGGGCCAGAAACACGAATGCTTGCCCTAGATTGCCAGCACCTGCCCAGGCAATTGTCGCCAAGCAGATGTAAAGGGCAACCCAACCGTCCATGTACCCATTTAAGAGAAAAAATCCTGAACCATCGAAGCCAAAAATGAGTAGCGTTAGCATCGCGGTATAGAGCAGAGCGGAAATTTTACTTTCACCGGGGTTGCCGGCGTTTCGTGGCCAAGCTTCGCAGTAAAAAGCCAACATTGGCAGAGCCAAAAGGGCAATCGCCATTTTGGGCGCATATTCGTTCCAAAAGCCAAGCAGCGTTGCCACCTGGGCGGCCAATAGGGAAAAGAGCTTTGGATAGTTTAGATGAGTGTAGATATTGGCCTCCCTCGCCCAGGCGCCACCAGCCCAGATGCTCTGGGTGTGGTAAATCACCTTAGCGTGGTAAAACCACATGGACCTTGCGTCCCAGTCCTTGATTGGGTCCACCACGCACAAGAGTAGAAAGCCAACAGCGGCTAAACTGAGTCCAAGGACAAACCTTGCACCTAGAATCGTTACCTCGCGTTCGGCGGCGACTTTGGGCCGACGCCATAGTTGTACCGCCCATAGGAGCAGTGTGGTCAAGGCCTGCGTCACAAGAGCACCTACGACCTGACATGTAATCATGGCAAACAAAATGTTCAGCACTAAACCCGCAGCAATCGCGGTGGACGGCAAGGTGCGCCGTTGCACGCCGAGAAAGCTTCGGCCTGAAACATAAAAAAGACTGCCTAGCCCAGCGAATACTGCCAGATATTTAAGGACAGCGTACAAGTTGAGCCTCCTCGGTCTTGCCTAAGAGCTCACAGCTTGAGGTCTCGTCAAGTGTAACGAGCCTGTATTTGCTACCAATCTCCTCGCTGACCAACACCGGATATAGACCTTCAAAAAGTCGCTGATAGAGCTCATCCTTGGCAGCTAGGCGCGATGATACCGCAATACTCTCAATCTCGGGAAACCGCCTAACAAGGCCGGCAAGTGCTAGGGGCTCACCAAGATAGGGTTGACTTAGCTTCGGTGTCAATTCGCCGCGAAATAACTCACGTAAGGCTTTCTCAGTGCGGGTAGGGAATTTTTCAAAAGCTGAGCCAAAGCGCTCGTCAAATGCGCGGGACTGCATCTTGGTATTCGAGATGGATTGATCCCACCATTGGTCAGTGAATTGAGATAGACTCCGGTCTGAACCCGGGATTTTCGTTGTCGATGGGCGCAGGCTTATAAAAAAGGCTACAAGGGCTAGAGTCGTCCAAATGACTTTGCGACCGGATGAGGCTGCGCTTTTAGGATCTTGTTGATGCATGTTGCTAAGATATGCCGAACTGTTCAATGTAACGGAAAAGGGTGCGTTCACCGATACCTAGTGCCTTTGCTGTATCACCGCGGCGCCCGTTGTGTTGAGCTAAAGCGCGCTGCAGGAACCGTCGCATCCACGCATTCCTAGCCTCATCCAGGGTTGGTTGATTTGAGGTTTGGGATTCATTTGCTACGTTGCTGTCGACAGTTATATTGGTATCCAGATGATTCGGTTGAACGATGGGACCATCACACATCACGAGCGCGCGCCTTACGCAGTGCTCAAGCTCCCTGATGTTACCGGGCCAAGCAAGGTCAGTCAGGAGCTGCAGGGCGCTCATCGACCACCTTTTTAATTTCAGGCCATGCTCTTCAGCAAAGCGGCGATGAAAGTGCAGCACAAGCGGCACAATATCTTCGCGACGCTCCCTTAGCGGTGGCATCTGAATAGTCGCTGCAGCGATCCTGTAGTAGAAGTCCTCGCGGAACTGTCCGCTAGCGATCAGCTCCTGCAAATTACGGTGAGTTGCAGCGACTAATCTAAAGTCACTCTTGCGGATCGTATTCTCGCCGATCCGAGTGAAGCTACGCTCCTGCAAGACCCGCAGAAGTTTGGCTTGGACTTGGGGCGATAGCTCACCAATTTCATCCAAAAAGAGGGTGCCGCCATCGGCTCTTTCAATAAGTCCTACGCGGTCATTAAGCGCACCTGTAAAGGCACCACGCCTGTGCCCAAAAAGCTCGCTTTCGACCAAATCGGCCGGCATAGCTACGGCGTTAACAGTAATCAGTGGGCCATCTGCACGCGGTGATAAGCGATGAATTTCGCGAGCGACAAGTTCCTTGCCAGTGCCAGTCTCACCAATGATCAGAGTCGCTACGTTGACCGGTGCAAGTCTCGTGAGGAGTTGATAGACGGCCAGGAGTCCTCGCGAATTGCCGACCATTAACCTATCCGGAGGCAGGAGCGGCTGATCAACGCCAGTAGCTCGGCGTGGCAGAGAGTCCCTATTCCTTGGCTGATTAGAGGACTGGTTAGACAACTGATTGGCTTGAAGGTTACGTCGGATGTGGGTGGCAGGATCTTCGTCCGTCAGAGTGGCCAGTAGAACTCTTAGGTCCTTGGCCATGACTGCTGCGCTGCTGCCAGCTCCACCTAGTAGGGTGGCACCTATGCTCCGCATCAGCTGTTCGGCTGCATTTAGATCTGCCTTGACGCCGCAGACCAGCTGACCGCCGCTGTTTGGGGCGCTGCGCTTGCTGACTCGCGGCTGCTTGGTGCCTCTTGAGCCATTTGGGATGATGCGCTGCCAGGCGCCACCAAAGCCTATAAGTTTGACCTGTCCCTGCGGACCAATGAGGACCTGATCGGCACTGAGTCCACGGTGCGGCAGCTCTACCTGGTGAGCAGCTGCAATCCCCTCGTAGACCTGAATCATCAGAGCGATACCGACACTTGGTGCCAGCGGTAGGGTAAGATCGGCCAAGTGTTGGCCATCAAACCATTCGGTGATGATAAAAACCCGGTCATCATCAGATAAAACATCATAAATCTTAGCTACATGCTGATGGTTCAGAGCGGCGAGTGCTTTCGCCTCTGCCAACACGCGGGCCCTCAGGTCTGAAAGACCGATGTCGAAAATGCACTTAATCGCGACAGGGCGCCCAAGCTCCTGATCGACGGCCCGGTAGACTAATCCAAGCGGACCACGGCCTACAAGTTCGCAGAGTTCATACCGACCACCACAGATGCTAGATGTCCCATCAAAATGGGAGCTAGGAAATTCACTAGACGATGAGGGGGTGGTGACCAACGCTGCTCCACACTGATTCTTTTGCTATGAGCTGTTTTCTATATCACGGACTGCCAATGTTGGCAGTCAAAAAAACAATCAATCTGCCAAATTTGGCAGGTTAATACGTGGAGCTCCGGTGATCACAGATTATTAGTCAGCATGTTAGGTGGCTTACTGTTATTGGCACGGATTCTGCACCTGTAGCTATTCATCAAAATATACCTAATGCCGAAGTCGGCGCGGCTAATGAAGTCGGCTCTCTGGGAGGTCTTTATGAGTGACAATTTGGAGTTTGCCGATCAGGTAGTCATCATAACTGGAGGCAGTCGTGGTATTGGCAAAGCCATGGTCGAGGCCTTCGCGCATGGTGGTGCCAGAGTCGTATTCACGTACGTAAACGGCAGCGATGCCGCCAGGCAGCTTGAGAGCTCTTTGCGCGATAAAGGCCTTAGCGTTCAAGCCATGCAAGTCGACGTTCGGGATGAGAAAGCTGTTGAAGAGGCCGTTACTGTGGTCGAAAAAGAGCACAGTCGGATCGATGTTTTAATCAATAATGCAGGCATTACCCATGATGGCCTGATCATGACCATGGAAGACAAATCATGGTCGGATGTATTGGCCACCAATCTTAACGGTGCCTTTCACTTCTGCCGGTCGGTATCGAGATTTATGATGCGACGCCGGCAGGGATCCATCATCAATATCTCATCGCTCGTGGCGACAAGGCCTGGGCGTGGGCACTGCAATTATGCCGCCTCCAAAGGTGGTCTTGAGGCGATGACAAAGGCCCTAGCCATTGAACTTGCTCCTCGCAACATCCGCGTCAACTGTGTGGCGCCCGGTCTCATTGAGACCGATATGAGTAAAGATGTGCGAGCGCTTGCAGGTGACGAAATCCTGCAAAGGATTCCACTGAAACGCTACGGTCAACCAGCCGAGGTGGCAGCCGTCGTCAAGTTTTTGGGCAGTAAGGCAGCATCCTACATCACTGGATCTGTGATCCACGTTGATGGCGGACTCATCGTTTGATTCATGTCCTAAAAGAGGACCGTTTAACTCTGGAAGAGGAGAAAGTCTGATGAACAATTTGGACCGCGTAAGAGCCGTAATTGCTGACGCACTTTATGTGGATCTCGAGCAGGTTGAACCAGGTGCCAATTTAATGGCAGATCTGGGAGCTGAAAGTATCGACTTTCTAGACATCATGTTCCGCCTTGAGAAGGAGTTTAACATCAAATTACCGCGCGGCGAGATCGAGCAGAAGGCACGCGGTCAACTGAGCGAGGCTGAGTTTGCAGTCGACGGTCGTCTTACCGACGCTGGCCTAGCAAATCTTCGCGCCATGCTCCCGGAAGTGAAAGAGACGGCGTTTCGGCCGGGTCTTCACCTGCGTGAGATCCCGACTTTGTTTACAGTCCAAACTTTCGTCCGCATGGTGGGCGAGCAGTTGACTACAGGGGATGCGGCGCTTGCTGGTGCTGGCACCGAAAGACCCGCTTCGCTCTGATCGCAATCTAATGCTACCGGGAGTACGTGATGCGCTTCTTATTCGTGGATGCAATTACCAGCGTTGGTGATGGTTCGATAGTCGGTTCAAGGCATTATCCCATCACTGAACCAATGCGGTATCCGCTGCGAATAGAGCAGTCTCATGTTGCTCCTGGCGCTATATTTGAGGCGATCGGTCAGTTGGCTTCGTGGTACTGCCTTAAGCAAAATAACTTTACGGCACGACCAGTATTTCTTTTCGTCGACAGGATTGAGTCAAGGAGGCCAGTGCCGCTTGGTTCAACGGTTGAGCTCCGTGCGACTATACACGACTTAGGCCAAGATGCGTTCCGCTTCAGTGGTGAGGCCCTAGTCAATGGCGAGGTGGTCCAGCAGTTAGATGATTGCGGTGGTATGTTTATGCCGCTGAGCGAGCTTGAGGACCCCGAGGTTACCAAGGCACGTTACCAAGCACTAACCAATGGTGGTCTCATCTTGCCGGGAGCAGAGGGACCAGCCTACCCATTCGCTGATCTCGTCGGCGACGTTCTTAGCCTTGAGCCTGAACGTCGGATCCATACGAGACACCTTTTCAGTCGCGATGAGCCATTTTACGCCGATCACTTTCCGCGCTTCCCGGTGACCCCAGTGGTAATCCTAACCGAGATGCTAGGACAGGCAGCGCGGCATCTTATGGGACTTAAAGACGACCAAGAGCTGGCATTGCTCGCGATGAGTAGGCTCAAGATCAGGTCTTTTGTCGCCCCGGGAGACATTGCAGAAGTGATTCTGACATCTCCAGGTGTTCGTACACTTGGCAATCGGCGGCTTGGTGACGTCACGGCCGAACTTCTAAAGGACGGTAAGCGAATTCTACGGGGTGACTTCTTTTACGATGTGACGGGGCAATAAAATGCAACACACGGACAAAAAGTCGTCGTCGCGACGCCGCGTAGTAATCACAGGTATCGGTGCAGTTACTCCGCTTGGTCTTTCCATGCAGGACACTTGGAACGGGCTGGTCGAGGGGGTCTCTGTAGCTGGACCGATAAAGCGATTTGATGCGAGTAGTTTTCCGGCTCAGATGGCCTACGAAATCGAAGGTTTCAGATTAGCTAAAGATCTTGTGCTTCAGCATGAGTTTCCGCATATGAGCGATATCTGCGCATTCGCAATCAATGCGACTAAAGAGGCGCTTGAACAAGCTAACCTACCAATTGCTGGACCCGTCTCAGACCGAACATCCGTGTGCTTTGGTGTTGGGCTGAAGTGCCCTCAACTATCTTGGTACGATCAAGTGCATCTCGCGCGACGATTTGATGACCCTAGTCTCATTGCGCACATTCAGTACTTTCCTGATCAGATGTCAGCCATCCTGGGACGTTTGATGGGTGCTGGCGGCGGCATTACGTCTGTGCATACGGCCTGCGCATCGTCTGGGCAAGCGATGGGGGAGGCTTTCGAACAAATCATTGCTGGAGAAGTCGACACGGTTTTGACAGGTGGGACGGACTCGATGATTAGTCCGTTTTATAGCACTGGCTTTAATCTACTTGGCGCCCTGTCAAAGCGAAACGACTCCCCGAAGACTGCCTCTAGGCCTTTTGATCGTGACCGTGATGGTTTTGTCTTCGGTGAGGGAGCATGCGTCTTCGTCTTTGAAGAGCTTGAACACGCCAGAGCCCGCGGGGCCAAGATCCTTGGCGAAGTGTGTGGATACGGCGTGACTGAGTCAGCCTACCGTATTACCGATCTTCATCCCGAAGGTACTGGTCCTGTCGAAGCTATGCAGATGGCGCTCGACGACGCCGGGATTAATGCTTCGGAGGTCGGGTACATAAATGCCCATGGCACCTCGACGCAACTTAACGACCGAATCGAGTCCTTAGCAATCACCAAGGTTTTTGGCGAGTTTGCAAAGGGAACTTACGTTAGCTCAACCAAGAGCATGACTGGGCACATGATTGCAGCTGCTGGTGCCATTGAGTTTGCGATCTGTGTGAAGGCCCTGGAACATCAGGTGTTGCCTCCTTCAATCAATATCTTTAATCCTGACCCAGACTGCCGCGTTAACCTGACCCCAGGTCGCGTAAGCTCCCACACGATGAGCTATGCGCTTTCAAATTCAGTTGGATTCGGTGGCTCTAACACAGCGCTTATAGCCGGTAAGGTGAACCTATGAGCAGTCACGACTTGGTCATAACGGGACTCGGAGCCGTTACTAGTCTGGCAACCGGCCGGACCAGCACACAGCAATCCTTGAGTGCTAAGCCCAATTTCCGTCAGCAAAATGATTATAGTTTAGCTAACTTCAAAGCATTGCCGCTCATGCGTGACAAGCGTCATCTCAAGAGCATTTCGCATGCCGATAGCATCGGCATGGCTGGTGTCTCGGTACTGCTTGACGATGCTGGCTTGCAAGTGGGGGCATACCCTTCGGACCGCATCGGAGTTTACATCGGATCGCCGTCACCATGTGCGAGTGACAACGATGGTTATCGTGATGCTATTCTAGCCTCAAGTGTTGGGAACGGTCAGTACGATCTCGCTACTTTTGCGCGACTTAGCCACGAAGCTCGGCCAGTCACCTTGCTGACTGGTTTAACCAATAATGTGCTGTGCTATACCTCGCTCCTTCTGGACGCACGTGGGCCGAATTCAAATTACATGGCGTCTGCAGTAGCTGGTCAGATGGCCGTAATAAACGCTATGCATCGCATCAAGCGTGGCAAAATAGATCTCGCCATTGCCGGTGGATTCTCTTTTGCCACGGATCCAATTTACGTGGCGATGTTGACCAAGCATGGCTTGACTCAAAAGCAAGACGGAGATCAGAACTACGAGACGGTCCCTTTCGGTCTCAATCCGGCAAAAACCGGTATGGTTCTGTCGGATGGTGCTGCCTTTGTGGCAATTGAGCATCGGTCTCGGGCTAAAGATCGCGGAGCCAAGCCGTTAGCGTCTCTGCTCGCTGGTGGCATTGCGAGCGATGGACTTGGTCCTATGCGCTTTCATGCAGACGGTCGATCGATACTAAGGCTCCTGAAGAAGGTTGTCGCCGAGGCTGGTATTTCACCAAAGGATGTGGGCCTGGTTGTCAGTGGTGCGCTAGGTGTCGCAGATTTGGATCAAGCTGAGCTTCATGCCTTGAGTCAGTTTTTTGGTGAGGAGCAAGAGGCCCCGGCACTTGCTGCTCCAGCTAAACTTTGGGGCAATCTTTTAGAGGCTGGTGGTCTGATCGAGCTCGCGCTTGTCAATGACATTTACCAAGCGGGTGCCCTGCCTTCTGCGTTGAGTGTTACGCTGAGTGATACCAAGTTTGGAACCAAAGTTGACCAAAGCAGACCATTCGTACTTGTGCTACGGATCAGTGCGTGGGGCGAGTACAGCTGCATCGTGGTGAAACGCGAGGAACCATGAACGCTGCGGCACATGCTGCCGGCGACGCCAATGTCTTGATAACTGGTGTCACCAGTTTTCTTGGTAAGGCAACGCTGGCCAGATTAGTAGATAAGGTCAATATTGACCGTATCTACTTGTTGCTGCCAACGGATGATCACGAGTCCGACTCAGCTCCGGTAGATCTACTGCTTCGTCAGATGTTTCCGCTTTGGCGGGCTAACGAGTTGCGCCGTAGGGTAATTGGTCTTACTGGAGATTTCACTCAAAGTGGCTGCGGATTGTCGCCGGAATCAATTGGAATTTGCAGGGAGCACGTTGACCAAATTCTCCACTGCGGAGCAAATACCGATCTGGACGCCAGTCTTGAAAAGTCACGACGTTTCAACACCGAAGGTACGCTGCACGTGCTTCAGCTTGCTGAGGAACTCTACCGTCACGGTAGACTTCGGCGTTTAGATTATGTTTCTACTGCCTACGTCTGTGGACGCAAGCCTGGGGTAACTACCGAGACTGATCTGGAACGCGGTCAAACTTTTTCAAACTACTTCGAGCAGAGCAAGTTTGAAGCAGAAACTTTGGTGCGACAATATGCCTCGCGTTTCCCAATTTGCATATACCGTCCATCAATCGTGGTCGGTCATTCCTATAATGGCTATACGCCTAATTTCAAAGTTCTGTACTGGCCGATTCTACTCTTGGCGAAGGACATGCTGCCCTTCCTCGTCTGTAATCCGCAGGCGTTTTTAGACATTGTCCCCGTGGACTATGTTGCTGATAGCATCGTTGCCTTAATGAGCTCAGACGATGCGCTGGGTGAGACCTTTTTACTCACAGCTGGCCTTGGTCGCGAAATCCGTATCCGCGACATTTTGCATGATGCCTATGAGATTGCCGGCCTTAAGCGCCGTCCAATCATCCCATTTTGGCTATTTGAGATGCTGGCAAGGACGCCTGTTGCGCGTCTCTTGCCGATGCAGTTTTGGGCTTTAATCGAGGCGGCCAAACCGTACTTTCCCTACCTAAGAGGATCTACCTCCAGATTTGACTCCAAGAAGAGTCTAGCCGTGCTTGCGGAAATTGGGATTACGCCCCCTAACTGGCAAGACTACAAGCAGGAGATACTCAATTTCTGCGTGGCGACACGCTGGGGCAAAAGATTGCCCCTGCCTGAGTACTCTTATTATCTTCCGGCTAAACTTATGCGGGCTGTTTAGTTGCGCAGCAACTTTTCTCAGCCTGTGCCTCTCCTACTGCAATCCTCACAGGCTTGGCAGCTACCGGTTTTTTGACAAACAGTCGGAGCACACCGTCGCGGTGATCTGCACTAATGTCCTCTGCTTTAGTGCCTTCTGGCAGGGTGAAATTACGCTCAAACTTGCTGTAACTCCTGCTGCCATCGTCACCATCGTATTTACGATCTCCCGTAACTACTAGGTTATTGGCGGTAAGTTCAATCGTGATGTTGTCGCGACTTACACCTGGAATTTCTAAGCTCAAGGTGTACTTTTCGTCGTCTTCGTCGACCTGCACACGTGGTGTTTGATTCTGCCCTGCAACTAGTTCACGACTGGCGACACGCCAGTCATCAGTCAACCAATCATCAAGATTGCTAAACCAAGGACGTAGGTTAGCAAATCTGCGTGGTTCGATGTTTCTATTGAAAACGGTTAACATAGTTAATCTCCTTAGTGTTTTGAATTCTTGCGGCAGATTCGGGATGCCGGCCCTTGCTTTAAAGGTGAGTACGATTTTTAACGTGTCAAGGTATGATGCTCTAAGATCCTAAGTGGACTCAATAATGAGGGATGTCTTGCTGCGATCCACGACCACTAACTGGCTACTTATAAGGCTTTGGTTAAAGCGCCTACTTGGCTTGATGTACCTAAATGCATTTTTGATTGCATTCAATCAAGCGCCAGCGCTGGTCGGTGAGCATGGTCTCCTTCCGATGAAGCATTACTTATCTCAAGCTCGGTTTTCGGATACTCCGACGCTATTTTTTTTAAACTCCTCAAACCTTGCGATTGAGGTCCTGGCAGCTGTTGGTGTTTTACTATCCATTGGAGCTACCATTGGTTTTTTTGATCGTCGTCGGATTTGGCTCTCTATGCTTGGGTGGGGCGGGCTTTGGGTTTTTTATCTCTCGTTTGTGAATGCTGGTCAGACGTTTTGGGGATTTGGCTGGGAAATGCTGATTTTAGAGGTCGGTTTTCTCGCTGTCTTTCTAGGCCCTAACTCGGTTGCCGCGCCTGCCATGATGCCGTGGCTTTTTAGATGGCTCCTATTCAGATTGATGTTTGGTGCAGGCATGATCAAGGTGCGAGGTGACAGCTGCTGGCTCGATCTAACTTGCATGTTTTATCATTACGAGACGCAGCCACTGCCCAATCCGCTGAGCTGGTTCTTCCATCACTTGCCGCCATGGCTTCACAGAGGTGAAGTCCTATTTACTCACTTTGTCGAACTTATCCTGCCATTTGGTTTCTTTTTTCCGCCGCTGATTCGCTGGCCAGCAATCGTGGTGACGGCGTTATTTCAGATAGTTCTGATCTTGTCGGGTAACTTAGCATGGCTGAATTTTATGACTCTACTGCTGTGCATTGGGAGTCTAGACGATCAAGCTCTATCTCGCCTAAGGCTTTACCAAAGGGCCAGAGACTACCAATACCAATATCAATATGTGCGGTGGTTTCACCTATGGCTAGTGCCGGCGGTGACGGCTTTCATCTTGTTCCTTAGCTATGCTCCGGCAAAAAATTTATTGGCTCGCAATCAGCAGATGAACGCTAGTTTCGATCCACTGCACCTGGTTAATACCTACGGAGCATTTGGTAGTGTAACGCGCACTCGTTTTGAATTGCTGATCGAGGGCACCGATGATGACACTCCGTTGCCCAATGGACATTGGCGAGCTTACGAGTTTAAGAGAAAACCTGGCGATGTTTACCGCATGCCGCAGCAAATTTCGCCTTATTACTTCAAATTGGACTGGCAGATTTGGTTTGCTGCGATGTCCCCTTACTGGGATCATCCGTGGATTTTAAATTTAGTCGCTAAATTACTGCAGAACGATCAAGAGACTCTGGCATTGCTTGCGAATAATCCCTTTCCCGATCAGCCGCCGAAATTTATCCGAGTGGAGCGGTACGAATATCATTTCGCCCCTGTCCTAGAGCCGGTAGACGTCGCCCGCGTCGCTTGGTGGGAAAGGCGTCGTAGCGAGACCTACCTGCCCCCATTATCACTGAATGATCCTGAGTATGCTGGACTCCTGAGGCGGCTCGGCTGGCTAAATTAAGGTGTCAGCGCTCACCACTGACTAATCACCTGCCGAGGTCTCTTGGCGTCCCATTCGATCTCACCACGGGCGCCCTCAGCTACCTGTGAGGCATCGTCCCAGTCCTCAAGGTTTTCAGGTAAGATGCGTAGCTTGTAAGCATAGCGGCCGATTGGTAAGCGCAGCATCTTGGCGTGGCCGTTAGTAGCGACAAATTCAGTCTCGCTTGTGATGCTCTCGGCAAAGTAACGAGCAGGCGTCAAGCTGTTGTCTCTGATTGGATCTGACTCCTCACAGGCGACCTTACGGGTCTGTCCGCTCAGTGTCAGGTACCTGGCTAAGCGCATGAGCCCGGAGTCCTCGCCATAAATCGGGTGCCAGCAAGAGCGTGGCGATTCTGCATCAAGATTGACCTTGCCCTTAGATTCTGTGCCTAGCCAAATCTTCGTCGTTTCTCTAGCAACGTTATCTGTGACTTCGGCCAGGGGCGAAAGAGTCACCAGTATGTCCCGTCCCGCTTGCTCGGGAATCGGTAACTTCAGCGTCAAGTAGCCAAGACGACTCGTGCGGTCAAAGAGCTGGCGCATAAAGCTGACTTCACTGACGGTCTTGAGTAGCCCAAAACGAGCGGCATTGACTCGACTTTCACCTGGGTGGTCGCACACCGTGTACTGCCACCTTTTGGAGGCTAGGGTGGCTGGTAGTTCTGCTGGCAAGGACCCTTTGACCACGCGGCAGAATACGTCAAGCTTGTGATCAGGATCTTTGGCCATGAGCGCATGAGCCAAGTCAGCTCCAACCGCGAGCCGGCGAGCCAATAGGTAAGGCTGACGGGTCCAGCGCCTGATCATGGTTGTCCGTATAGCATCTAGCTCTGAGAGGGCAGTCCCAGGGGATGCCTCCGGGAGTTGGCAATACCACTGCGCAGGTCGCAAAAGCTCATTGGCCCCTGCGTCGGCGGGATTTGCTGTAGCCAGGACTGGTTGAATCTCTTTGCAGTCGGGAGCTATGTGGTGCAGCCAGGTCTCAGTCTCGGCCAGGATGCTTGCATCTGGGGCGATTTGGTTATCACCGCTCTGAGGTGCGGAGCATATTTGCTTCACCAAGGCTGATTTGACTGGAGCGGTCACAGCAAAGCTCATCCGGTAGTTCTCAGCATCCGCGCGAATGGCTTCGCCAAGCCCCTCACCGCGCAGTATCAGCTGGACAGGATGCTGACCAAAATCTGATTTTAAAACCGTGAAGAACTGCACCACGCTTGCCTCTGGCGAGGCCGTGCAGTCGGGGACTCGGACATAATAGGGTACATGTTTGCGTGTCCCTATTTGGCGAGTGAGAGGGACCATCAATTGCGGATTAAGTGGCGTTGGATCTTCGGGCATGAGCGGTGGCTTCACCCGCAGTGGTCCGGAGGCGGCAGCAAGGCTCATGCCGCTGTCGTCGGTGGCGATCTGATTTGGTTCGCCGTCGCTACGCCGACTCAACTGACAACTGGCGACTATAAGAATAGTCGCCATGGTACAGAGAAACGGCAGATCTTGACGCACAAACGAAGGATCAGAAAACCGCGATCTCTTGAACTGCCATGTCGATCTTTTCATGAAAACCGCCTAGAGCCGGATTCGCTGCTTCCACTGTCCACGAGAGGGGCTGACACATGCGCAGAACGTATCGTGATACTTCCTCGCCGTCGCGGTCACGCATCACAACATTGACGTTTTTGAGATCGGAGCGTCCATGCATGACGTTTTTCGCCCACAGGTACAGGGACGGGTCGGTTACGAAATCCCGCCTGAACGTCACCTTATGGACGCTATTGTCTTGTGGGGTACCCGCAGCCGGTATTTCCGACAGGCCTTCGATGATGTCGAAGGTGCCGTAATTGATACCGTCGATCTCGACGTGAGAGGCAAGCTCTTGTCTGGTAAATCCAGCTGTCGACATCTTGGTCACGAGCACCGGTACAACCAAAGCAGCACCGAGGAGCGTACGCACCAGCCAGCTGTTTGGTTTCTTGACCGTGGATTTCACCCGTGACACCCTTTGCAAACGATGAACTGTTTATCTCATTAACTTAATGCTACCATAGCCCATTTGCTCATTCCAATCCCTGCCTGACTTTTTTTTCAGCAGCAGAAGATTCCCTAGGGTCAGTTATGCCTACTCAATCGGCAAACTGCTTAGACAACTTGAGCAATGCAGTCTATCTCGACCTGGACATTTCTTGGGAGACGCGCCACTTCGACCGTAGCTCGAGCCGGATAAGGTGGCTTGAAGTAGCTACCGTAGATCTCGTTGACCTTCTGAAATTGCTGCATATCTTGGAGATAGATGGTGGTTTTGACAACGTGCTCAAGTCCGCTACCACCAGCCGTAAGAATGGCCGATAGATTGTCTAGGACGCGACGCGTTTGTGATTCAATATCACTGCCAGCGAGCTCACCGGTTTTGGGGTCGAGAGGGATTTGGCCCGAAACATATAAAAGCGAGCCAGCGCGAACGGCCTGTGAGTAAGGTCCGATCGCTGCAGGCGCGAGCTTGGTATCGACGATTGCTTTGGTCATTTTGCAACTCCGGTTTGATGGAACCCAAAGTGTTGCAAAATTAGCTAATCAATGCAAGGCGTCTACATCGGTCGTAGGTGCCATGGAGCGAGCCTCTTCGGTCAGTTCGCCGATGGCAGACCGAGCTTCGTCCGGTAAATGCGGATCCGCTGCAACTTTGGCCAATCTCGCTAAGGCCTCGTCACGCTGTGCCAAAGCCAGGTGCGCCTGCGCACCGTGCAGGTGGAGTTGCCATGGGAGACCCTTGCTAGCCAGGCGTTCCGCCTGCCATACGAGCGGGGGGATTTTGGCGAATTCACCGGCGACACCGTAGGCACCGGTGAGCTCGATAAGGAACTGGTGGTCGCGCTCGCCTTGCTGATAGATGCGCTCAAGCAAATTCGCCTTAAGGTAGCGGTCCCCTGTCGTGGTTAGATTGGCCGCCAGAGCAAGGCCCGCCCAAGAGCAACGCTTCTCGGCAAATGCCATGAGCTCTTCGGGCAAGTACTCACCGTGCTGTTCACGCAGAATTTCTGCAAGTAGATCCCACAGGGCGAAGTGGTTCGGCTCGGCATCAAGGCCGGCGGTGCACCAGGTTTCGGCTGCGGGCAACTCGCCTTGTTCGAGATAGATCTGCGTCAGGTTTACGTATGGTGCTGGCTCCGCCGGTATGAGGGCTTGGGCTGCCCGCAGATGATCTTCAGCGACGCCAAAGTCCGCACTTAACATGGCGGCGACGCCTAATGCCAAGCGGGCACGGAAATCGCCTGCAACCAGATCGCTCGGGTGGCTATCAGCCAGCATCAGTGCCGATCGTGGCAAGTCCATGGTCACCAGTTCGTCCAGCAGGTCAATGAGCTGATCGGCTGACAGCGGAGCCCGGTGACGGCATTCAGTCTGTAACCAAGCCTCAAGAGCCGCCGACTCGTCGGAGTTCGGGCGTCCATGCCGCTCATGTCCGCGGTAGCTTGCATCATCTATACCCAAGTAGGCGCGAAGGTGAGGGCCCATCGGGTAGTCACGAAAATCAGGTGTAGAGGCCACCGTAGGTCTCCTTGCAAGGTCGTTTGGGGGCCGTCAGGTCGAAAAAAGTTGATGCCGACATGACTTGCGCCCTTGAGTTTTGGCCCTGCTAGAAATACTGTGCAATTGTTGAGTCAGCAAGAGAAAGGGCTATCCCGCACCGCCGCGGCAGCATGTCTGTCCCCGGCAACTGGCGCCGGAGGCTAGATTGGTCTTGCTTGCCCCACGGCTCAATGTTACCGTCAATTTGCTCGAAGTTGCTAAAATGACTGGATTATCCTTGGTTTGATCCAGACTATGAGCGGGAGTTCCAAGCCGATGACTGAAGCTACTGTGCCAACCACCCCGAGTTTCAATGCCGGGTTGGGGCAGGAGATTGCTGCCAAACTTCCTAATGCTGGGCTCAAATTTGTAACGAACCCGGATCATGCGGACGAGGAAACCTTGCTGGTCGAACCAGGCTCGGTCCTTGAGGTCGCTAAGGAGTTGAAAAAGCACTATCCGTTTCTTATGGATGTGTGCGGTGTCGACTACCCTGAGCGCGACCAGCGCTTTGACGTGGTTTACCACTTTGCCGACCACGTCAATCGGCGTCGTCTACGCGTCAAGACTGCGGTGGCCGATGGTGGAGCTGTGCCCTCGGTGACTCCCGTTTACCGCGCGGCAAATTGGTTTGAGCGAGAGACTTTTGACCTTTTTGGGGTGCGTTTTGATGGCCATCCCAACCTCCGTCGTATTCTCTGTCATGAAGACTTTGTCGGTCATGCCCTGCGCAAGGATTACCCGGCCGATCGCAACCAGTCTCTGACTACCCCCATCGAGCACACCTACGCCAAAGATCGTGCTCGGATGAAGGCTGAGGAGACCGACTACCTGTCGGACCGCGTTTGGATCAACATTGGTCCCGCTCACCCTGCGACCCACGGCACCTTGCGGTTCATGGCTGTGATGTCCGGCGAGACGATTGAGAATATCGATGTTGAGATTGGCTATTTGCACCGCTGTTTTGAGAAGATGTGTGAAAGCCATGATTACAACCAGATCATTCCGTATACCGACCGTCTGAATTACTGCTCGGCTCCGATCAACAACCATGCCTGGTGTCGCACCATCGAGAAGATGCTTGGCATCGAGGTTCCGGCCCGTGCGCAAGTGTTGCGGATGATTCTCGACGAGTTTTCGCGCATCATCGATCACTTTGTCTGCATCTCGACCAATGCGGTCGACCTTGGTGCTCTCACCAACTTCTGGCTAGGTTTCCAAGCTCGTGAGCGGGTTTACGACCTATTTGAAAAGCTGTGCGGCGCTCGTTTGACGGTGTCACTGGCACGGGTTGGCGGGATGGGCTTTGATTTGCCTGCTGGTTGGGTTGAGCAGGCACTCAAGACGATCGAGGATATTGAGAAGTCGCACTACGAGCTGGATCTCCTGCTCACCAAGAACCGTATCTTTGTCCGCAGGATGGTGGGAGCAGCCGCTATCGATGCAGAATCTGCGATCAACTGGGGCTTCACCGGTCCTTGTTTGCGTGCTGCGGGTGCGGCGGTTGATACCCGCGTTTGGGATCCCTATTACAGTTATGACCAGGTCGACTTCGATATCCCAGTCGGTGACTCGGGTGATAGCTACGCACGGTACATGGTCCGGATGGAAGAGATCCGTCAGTCGTGCCGCATCCTGAGACAGCTGCTGCCACACATCCCAAGTGGCCCGATCTCTGTCGATGACCCGAGCATCAGGCTGCCACGTAAGGCTGATGTCTACGGTAATATCGAGGGTCTGATGAACCAGTTCATGCTGGTTATTCATGGTATCAAACCCAAAGCGGGCGAGATCTATCGTGCCCACGAGGGTGCTAATGGGGAGCTAGGATTTTACGTCGTTTCGGATGGCAGTGGTCGTCCTTACCGAGTTAAGTGTCGTCCCCCATGTTTTGCGCTATTCCAAGCATTCCCTGAAATGCTTAAAGGGCAGATGTTGGCGGATGCCATTGCCGCATTGGGTAGTATCAATATCATCGCGGGAGAGCTCGACCGATGAGCGTATTTAGTGAATCTCTGAAGGCCAAGATCGAATCCTTTTTGACACGGTACGAAACGCGCCGCAGTGCGATTCTGCCAGTGCTTCACGCCATCCAGGACGAAACTGGCTGGGTATCTGACGCACAGATCGAGGAGCTGCACCACAAGTATGGTCTCGACCGTATCCACATCAAAGAAGTGATCACGTTTTACGACATCTACAAAGATCATCCAGTCCGTAAATACCAGATCCGCTACTGCAAGAACCTGACATGCCACATGCTCGGCGCGCAGGATGCGATCTGCAGGATCAAGGAACACATCAAGGCGCTAGATGCTCAACTGGGTGAGGACGGACCGTTTTCTCTCGAAGAGTTCCCGTGTCTTGGTAAATGCGACGGGGCTCCGGTCATGCTCGTGAACAAAGAGCGGATCGAGCATGCTACCGTAGATAAGATCGACACTATACTATCTAAATATGCTCCGCTTCCGAAGTGATTGGGGGACATTAAGTGGCTGAACAAAAACCAAAAATAATTCTGCAGACCGAGGGTCTACCGGATCAGCATTCACTTAAAACCTATGTTGAGAAGGTAAACGGCTACACGGCCGTGCGCAAAGTTCTTGGCGGGATGAGCCGGGAGCAGGTGATTGAGGAGGTCAAGCAAGCAGGACTGCGCGGACGCGGTGGTGCAGGCTTTTTGACAGGACTCAAGTGGAGCTTCGTACCTAAGGACATCACTGGGCCCAAGTACCTCATCTGTAACAACGATGAAAGCGAGCCCGGCACCTTTAAGGACCGCTATCTTTGCATCACTAACCCCCATCAGGTGATCGAGGGTATGGTTATTGCCGCGTATGCTATCGGTGCCAACAAAGGCTACATTTATACGCGGTGGGAATACCAAGAAGAGATCGGATACCTCGAGAACGCGATTAAAGAGGCCTATGCCGCAGGACTCCTCGGTAAGAATCTCTTTGGCAGCGGCTTTGACTTCGATCTAGATCACTACACTGGGGCTGGTGCTTACATTTGTGGTGAAGAGACCGGGCTGATTAGCTCGCTAGAGGGTAAGAAAGGGCAACCTAAGGTTAAACCACCGTTCCCTGCAGTTTCGGGATACCTTGGTCGCCCGACCATCGTGAACAACACCGAAACCTTGGCCAATGTTCCTTGGATCATCAACAACGGCGCCAAGGCATTCCGTCAGTTTGGTACGGAAAAGAGCCCAGGGACTAAACTGTTTTCCATCTCTGGTGCTCTAAATAAACCTGGCGTCTACGAAGTGCCGCTCGGTTATCCGTTTGCTTCGCTCCTCAACATTGAGGCCGGTGGCATGCAAGCAGGTCGTACGCTCAAGGCGCTGATTCCAGGTGGTGCCTCCGCGCCGGTCCTGACGCCAGCAGAGTGCGAGGGTTTGACCATGGACTTTGAGGCCATGGCCCAGCGCAATACTATGTTGGGTTCTGGTGCGGTGATGGTGATTGACGACCGTCAGAGTCTAGCTGAGCTGCTCAAGGTGACAATTGAGTTTTTTGCCCATGAGAGCTGTGGCCAGTGCACTCCGTGCCGTGAGGGCACGGGTTGGCTCAATAACATCATGGATGGCATTATGGAGCGCAGTGCTAAACCAGATAACATTGAGCGCCTGCGTACGGTAGCCCGCAACATGGGTGGCAAGACTATCTGTGCTTTGTCGGACGCCTGTGCAATGCCAGTCATGTCCTATGTTCAGAAATTCAGTGGCGAGCTGCAAGCATACTTGGCTGCTGGCTCGGGGGGTCATAGCAAGTGAGTACCGAGACTGTCACTTTCAACTTGAACGATCGCGACATCACCGTACCCAAAGGTACGACCGTGATGGAGGCGGCGCACAAGCATGACGTTTACATCCCACATTTCTGCTGGCATCCAGGTCTCAGTATTGCAGGTGTTTGTCGGTTCTGCCTTGTTAAGGTCGACAATCGCCCTAAGCTGGAGATCGCCTGTAACCTTCAGGCTACGCCAGGCATGAAGGTGTCGACACTGCTGCCTGAGGTCAAAGAGGCACACAAATGGGCACTTGAGTTTCACCTGGTAAATCACCCTCTTGATTGTCCGATCTGTGACCAAGCGGGCGAGTGCAAGCTGCAAGACTTCTACATGGAAGTCGGCAAGTACAAAAGCGAGATGGACCGGCCGAAGGTACTAAAGCCAAAGGCTCTGGACGTGGGCTCGGACTTGGTGCTCGACACGGAACGCTGCATTCTTTGCGACCGTTGCGTGCGCTTTGAGCAGGAAGTCACCAAGACCGGTGCACTCGGGATCTTCAATCGCGGTGACCGCGCGGTAGTTGGTACCTATCCAGATAAAAAGATCGAGCACAACTACCAAGACAACCTTGTAGATATCTGTCCAGTCGGCGCCTTTACCTCGCGCGATTTCCGCTTCAAGCAGCGCGTATGGTTCTTGAAGGATCAGCCAGCTGTTTGTCCTGGTTGTTCTACCGGATGCCACGTCAAGGTTTACGCGAAACCGCAAGTGCGCACCTACTTCCGCGTGAAGCCGCAGGAGTCAGAGGTCAATGGCCACTGGATGTGCGATGTTGGCCGCAAGACCTATAAGCATCTTAATCAAGATCAGCGCCTCCGATTTGCTGTGGCAGAGGACGGCAAGGGTGGGCGTAAGCGGGTCTCAGTGGCAGAAGCTATCGCCAGCCTAGCTGTGCAGCTTCGTGGCGTATCTGCCTCGGACATCGCGCTACTCGTTAGTCCGCAGTACACATGTGAAGAATACGACGCGCTCTTTTCCTTCTTTGTGAAAAAGCTTGGCGTTAGCAAAGTCTTCCAGTGGCGGGAGCCAACAGAGAGCCTAGACGCTTTTGACGGCTTACTGTACCGCGGTGATCACAACCCAAATACTCTCGGTCTCTCCGAAGCCCTGGCAAAAGTTGGGCTCGCCAAAGAAGTCAAAAATGGCTTTGACGACTTAGCTCGCAGTGGAGCCAAAGTGGTCGTAGCCTTGGCACCGGAGATCGAGTTCCAGTTTCCAAGTCTACCGGCCCAGCTGCAGAAGTTGTCCGAGCTTGCTTTTGTTTCGGTTTGGGCGACTGCGGGTTCTGCCTACAACGTGAAGGGCCTGCGTCACCTGGTTCCACTCAAGGGCTTTGCGGAGAAAAAGGGCACTTTCCGCAACTTCCAAGGCAAGGTCGGGGAGCTGTCGAAGCCATTCCCTGCAGCAGTGGATGAGGCTAAGGACGTGGTAGAAGTGGTGACAGCCTTGGCAGAGGTTTGGGCGCACGCTTAACAAGAGGCGCATTTCGTTAGGAGACATGCGATATGGCAACTGGGATTATCAAAGTAGCGCCGCCGCCAGAGGACAAGAACCTGTTCCAATTGGCCTACGGCTATGCCAGTACGATTTTTTCAGGAATGTGGAAGACGCTGACCATCTTCGTCAACCAAATCACCGGTCGTGAGAAGACCAACACGCTAGAGTGGCCGGAGCAACCAGCCACCTACAGTGATAGGTTTAAGGGCAAGCACTTTCTGACCCGTCGCGATGATGGGCAGGTGCGGTGTACGGCATGCTTCCTCTGTGCGACTGCATGTCCAGCTGAGTGCATCCACATAGTTGCTGGCCAGCACCCGACTAATGAAATCGAAAAGTTCCCGATTCGCTTTGAGATCGATATTCTTCGCTGTGTTTTCTGTGGGTTCTGTGAAGAGGCCTGTCCTGTGGATGCAATCCGTTTAGGACCTGAATATGCCATGGCCGGCGCAGCGGGTGACAATTGGGTCTACACCAAAGACTACCTCGCAGATCGCGGTCAGTTGCATGGTGGTGTGGTGAGTGTGAAAGACGAGAACACCAAGCACTTTACTGTTGATCATAATCCTCACGGTGACGACCTGCTAGCGACAGACGCACCGCATATGCGTCACCACTGAGCGCGGCAGCAGTGCAGATGGAACTTCGATTAATTTTATTTAGACACGCCCAGGCAGAGGACGAAGGACCTAGGACTTCCGATCATCAGCGCTGCCTGACTGTTCTTGGCAAGCAGCAGGCAAGTGCGACTGCGCGGCAGTTAGCCGAAGCTGGGTACTTGCCGAGTTTAGTGCTAGTGAGTGATGCCGCACGTACCCTCGGCACTTGGGAGCATGCCCAAGGCTGGCTCGGAGACCGGGCCGAGGTGAGGGCGCTCCACGAGATCTACACCGACGATGTGCGCGGACTATCTAAGTTGCTGGGTGCGCAGGATTTGGCCACCCATAGAACCATAGCTCTCATTGGGCATAACCCGCATATTTCCGGTCTAGCGGCAGAGCTCACGGGTCTCGCTGCGTTCCGCTTTGCCAAGGGCCAGGCATTAGTGATGGAGCTTAAGTCAGACTCCTGGGCCGAGGCGATATGCGACACTGGTGAGTGGCGCGTAGCTGCTGACTTCGGTGGCAAGATTTAGAGTCACTGATCTGTGATCAACGATAGTCCACCACGTCGTATAGTCAGCCTGGTCCCAAGTTTAACTGAAACAGTGGTGCACCTAGGGTTAAGGTCTGACCTTGTGGCCTGCACGTCATTTTGCGTGGAGCCTCCGTCGCTTCATCGCGAGGTATCCTTGATCGGTGGGACTAAGGACTTCGATGTCCCTAGGATTTTAGCTCTGCAGCCAACGCATGTGCTAGCCAATCAGGAAGAGAACACCCGCGAGTTGGTGGAGCTCTTGATGGAGCAAGTCCCGACACTGGTGACCTTCCCTAAGGGGCCTGCCGACGTGCCGTTCATGCTACGGTCGATGGGAGAGTTTCTTGATCGCCAGGCGCAGGCAGATAGCCTGGCCAGTGAAATTGAGTCAACGCTCGACCTTGCGGTCGGAGGCGCAGGCAGACCCAAACGATTTCTTTACCTGATTTGGCGTGCACCCTACATGATTGCGGGGAGTGACAGCTATATTTCGCGGCTCCTAGAATGGGCAGGCTGGCAAAATGCCTATCAGGGAGACGAGCGTTACCCAGCCCTGAGTGTCGAGCAAATAAATCAACTGAAGCCGGACCACATATTTCTCAGTACTGAACCCTTTGCTTTCAGGACGCGGCATATCAAGATCTTAAAAGATGATGGTATTGTTACCGGCAGCGTTAGCAAAATTGATGGTCAACTTTGTTCTTGGTTTGGGTGGCGAACGCTCGAGGCTCTCAATTATGTTAGGAGACTGCATGTCTAGTTACTCCCATTC
>Ga0078894_10000381_pt1 | contig 30495 bp, 23 predicted proteins | sample LauGreSu1BDMLBSD_2_FD_67506 | JGI IMG/M metagenome (GOLD analysis project Ga0078894, IMG submission 67506) | Freshwater lake microbial communities from Lake Michigan, USA - Su13.BD.MLB.SD (version 4) (version 4) | ecosystem: Environmental > Aquatic > Freshwater > Lake | place: Lake Michigan... | reverse complement strand
TACCAATACTAAAAATACAGAAACCCATTTCACCAACATTGACCGCACTTCGTCGACTCGCTTCAGCAAGGAGCCAGCTCGGCTTGCTTCCAGGTGAGCGATCAACGCCTGTACGTTAGACATGGCGCATTGCCTCGGCAACTACCATCCGGCTTGCCCGCCGTGAGCAGAACCAGGCAGTGCCCGTGGCCAACAAACTGAGTACTGTGGCGCTTATAATCCAGGCACTTACTGAGTATCTCACCTTCAAATTTATTGGAACCGCGAGAATTCCCGCCTTATAGGTAAGCCCCATATGATCAATGGCAAAAGTCAATACGATGGTGACCGCTAATCCGATCACACACGCGATTAGACTAAGACACGCCCCCTCGACAGAGAACATCCACACAAGATGGCGTCTTAGGAACCCAATACTGCGTAGAGTCCCAATTTCACGAATTCGCTCATTGACCGACTTCATCATGGTATTGGCGACAGACATAACGCCGATCAAAACAACGATTGTCATAAAAAGGTTGCGGAAAACATGAAGTATTTGCAGCCCACCCATCACATAGGATGTCATGGGATGGTCTTCCCACCTGTCTACCTGTAAATCGAAACCTTTATCAGCAATGGCCTTGCGCAAGCGCGCGATAAACTGCTCGCGATTATCAGGGTTCTTTAATTGCACAGAAACCATAGAAATCTTATCCGTATCGAGTAACCGCTGCGCTTGAGCTAGATCCACCCTGATCGCCCGCTTATCGGCCTCCCGGAAGCCGGCATCAAATAAACCTGTAACTGGCAAATCAATGGCATTGACCTGAGCCGCTTCAGTGGTGGCGGAAAGCGTCACGCGTGGATGCTTGCAAATAAACGGCCTATTCTCGGGGAGATAGTTACCGTCCTCGAGTATAAAGTTGGGCCCCTCGTATGTGGACTCACAGTCGATAAGATGACCAAGCCCCATGCCAAGGCTAATCGATGGTTCCTTGACCTGGTCGATCGGCTCACCAGCTAAAGTGTACCAATACCACCTGTCACCTCGGACTTCGCCACCCTCCTTTACGTCAATTGCGTAACTTGTGAACACAGTATTGTAAGGACCGGCGTTAACCATCCCAACCATATAAAGAAATCTTACCCGACGCTGAAAATCTGGATCATCGCGTAGGAAAGCCTCAATAAAATCCTGTTGTTCCTTATCAATCGAGTAACGCCATTGATCATCAGCAGTAGCCTCACCAGCACCAACTTTTTGGATGACGAGTTGACCAAGCATCCCTCTAGTTGTGAAACTGTCGACGTTACGCTCATGAAGCTCTTTGAGAAAACCATCAAACAGCGACACAGCCATGAATCCAGAGGCAATAGCCAATATCGTCGCTAAGCTATGACGCCAGTTGCGAACAACGTTGCGCCAGGCGAGGCGAGACATCTGTACGTAAACACTTAATGACTGTGCCGCCATCTCTTTATCTCACCAGGTTATTAATATTGAATTGGCTATCTGGATGATTCTCGGGCTTAGGATTACTATAGGTGATAACCGTGTGGCTCCCCTGTTTGAGCGTATCAAGAATATCCATCTCGCTCACGAACTGCATCGATTTGCCCTCGAGAGTGACCTTGTTGTTATATTTGAAGAGGGCACTCTTAAACATGTCTCCACCGACCGTCAAAAACTCCGCCTTCAGTCCTAGGTGATCCTTTTTTGAAATCCAGTAGCGAATACCATCATAGGTCACGTTCTTGGCTTTAGCTTTAAGTTCAAGCTTGTAGCAGTCGACAGCTCCTACTTTGTCCTCACCAGTTACCTTGCCCTCATAGTCTCGATAATAGTTGGTTGATGCGATGTCGCCATTTGCGGCCTGCCCCATAAGCTTCTGACGCGCAGAAATTGCCACCGGCTTTTTTAGCCCTGGCTTGAAAAACCATAAATTGCGGTCGTTAAAGAGCATCGTTTCGCCTTTGTTGCGTGCTGGCGAAACGGCCTCCGCTAAAGCATCAACTCCCTTTACTTTAACGAGGTAGTGAACCTTATTTTGGCCCCCCTCTTCAAAGGTCTCAACGTCGATCTCCCAGGATATCCCACCTTCAAGTGCTCCGCGTGCTCTATCGGAGTCCTTGAGCAAGTCTTCGGCAGAAGGCGCAGGACTAGCCGCAGCAGCCGGTTGGGAGCCTGCTTTCGCATAGAGATGAGGGCTAAATCCAGTCACACTGAGAGCAAGGGAGAATAAAAGCGGACTTACCACCATGACAAACCTCCGATTATCGGATCCTTTTAGTGATGTGATCCGAGTAGTAGTGTTGAAATATTAGTTCTGACTATCTTACGTACAGCCAGCAGTGTCGTGATCACCGCTAAGCTAAGAGTGACAAGTCCCGACTGCACCACAATTTTGACGTTTGGAACGAGCTTGAGAATCATACCGCCTACAATTCCCGGTGGGTTGTAAGTCACCCCAAGATTATTAACCAAGAAGATTCCAAGCGAGGCTACGATCCCACCTGTAACAATGGAAAAAGCAGCTAGCAGCAGCATTTCCATCACGAAAAGTTGGCGAATCTGCCGCCGCGTAAATCCCAGGGAACGCATCATTCCAATTTCTTGTGATCGTTCGATGATAGTCATAGTCGCAGAGTTGAAGATTGAGAGAATAACGACTGAAGCCAATACAAACGTAATAAAAGTCACCATGACGTAAACAAACTGCATCGTTCCAGAATAAAATGGCGCGACGTTTTCATCCATCCATGGGTAGATATCAACCCTTAGACCCGCGGTCGCAAGGCGCTCTTTGATAAGCGCAATGTTCTGCTTCAGCTGACTCGGATCCTTTAGCCATAGTGAGTAATAGGTAACGCTAGTCGTATCGTAGAGACGCTGCAATTGAGCAAGTGATGTCTCGACTGCCGAATTAGCAAGCTCAGGAATGGCAGATACAAATGTGGCAACAACCTCAGCATCCTGCGCGGCCATCATACCAGTCCAACTACCTGCAACTAGCTGAACATTCGTATCAGCACCTATCTTTTCCCGCGCATCTGAGGCTGCACAGTTCACAACAACGACAGGATGGTGATCTTTTGGCAGTTCATCATACACAACGGTCTTGCCTAAAATCTTTGCCAACCCAGTGCTCATGACAATGCCGCCGAGTTGATCATCATAGTTCCAAAGCCCGGAACCACGCGCAAAGTCGCGGAGCTTAGGAACCCACCTGCGCATTTCCGCATGATTTCGCAGCTGCAGGTCGACCTGAGGGTCAATACCCTTGGCCACAAATGGCACTGTCCGGCATCCGTTGCCGACTATTCCCGCGCCAATGAGCTGGCCGCCATGGATCTCGACATTATCAATACCGGCCACTACCTGCTTAATTTTGGCGACGTCGGCATCGTCTAAACTGTACTGACGAGGCTTAGTCGAAAACTTATCGAGCCCGTCCTCTTTGTAGATATTGATGTGGCCTACGCGATTCAAATAGACAGTGTAGACTCTAAGATGATTTTCGGTTCTGTTGACAAAGCCACCAAGAGCAATCAGAGCGGCAAATCCCGTCGCAATAGCTGCGCCCGTGGCAAAGTTTCTACGCCGATTACGACTCAAATTCCGAAGTGCGAGTTTCCACTTGCCAGCACTCATGTGCGGATCACTCCGTCTTGAATGTTGACTATACGAGACACTCGATTCATGAGATTTGCGTCATGAGTGGAAAAGAGAAATGTCACCTTACGCCGGGAGTTTAGCTCCAACATAAGGTCGATAATTTTCGCTGAGTTTTGCGAATCGAGGTTTGCGGTGGGTTCGTCCGCTAGTACTAGGTCAGGATCACCCGCTAAGGCTCTAGCAATGGCGACGCGCTGACGCTGTCCACCTGACAGCTGATCCGGCCGATTCTTTGTAAATGCACTCAATCCAACATCAGCCAAGGCTGATGCGACACGCTCACTACGTTCAGCAACACTGATCGTTGAATTGATGAGAAGTGGTAGCTCGACATTTTCCTCGACGCTGAGCACCGGAATTAAATTAAACGATTGGAAAATAAAACCAATCTTCTGGTTGCGTAGATGACTTTTCGCATCGTCACTGAGCTGAGTCACCTCAACGCCATCAAATCTGATGCTACCCGAGTCGGGGTCGTCAATACAGCCAATCATATTTAGCAGTGTGCTCTTACCGGATCCTGAAGCTCCAATAACCGCGGTAAATTCCCCTCGGTGTAGTTGAAGGCTGACCCCTCGAAGCGCCGACACAACAGTCTGTCCCAGACGATAATTCTTTACTATGCCTTTGAGCTCGACAAAAGTTTCGCCCGGTTTCGTCACGGTAGTCATCGTTCCCTCCTGTCACCAATCGTGACGGTATGCGAGATACTGCATGGGAGCTGTATAGCCTTTTAGCTCCGAGTTACTCTTGCCTGCACCCCCACCGACTGCGAGAGAGAGCGTGCCGCTGTTTCCTAATTTATAATCCACGCTGACGTAAGAAAGCGAAGATCTGTCCAACAGTGAATAGACTGACCTGGCCATGAACAGTACGTCATTAAAGTCAAATATGTCGGGAACATAGATTGAAGCATAGGCAAATCTTTGCCCAGTAATGTCTAAACCAGGTGCAAAGTAATGCTTCAAATTTTCCAGAAGCACAGGCTGCTGAAGCGGATTTCGCGGATCTAGCGCAGCTCGTGCCAAATCCCTCTGGGTCTTGCTGTAGCCGGCTTCGTTATAAACATACTCGCCGCGCAGGATGGTCCCGTTCACAAAATCGTACTTTAAGCCAGCCACTGCTAGGGTGTAAACGTGCTTACTATCCAATTGAGAGTGGCTAAAAGTGATCTGCTGCTGCACGCCGACCGGCGTGCTCTGGCTGTTAACTACCGGATACCAAGCCTCAGATCCCCGCTGATGGCTGGCATCACCAAATACCGACAAACCATCCAAGAATGGCACAGAGACATTAAAGTACTCTCCAACCCACGGTAACCCATTTTTCTGGCCACCGACGACAATTCCAAAATAATCCGCTCCCGAATTCCAGCCGTACTCACCTTTCGCTAGAACACTCGGCACCCATTTGGTATCGGCGTTAAAGATCAAAGCATCTTTGTCGTCCTCAATGTCAGCCATGATCACCGCATTAAAATCCTTACCGGCGCTCAAATTCAGGCGAGCAATGCGCTTACCTCGGACCTCGTACCGGATGTCGCGGTTAGACGCCACGTCATGGAAGATCCTGTTACTAGGACTAAAAGTCTCAGCGGCTCCCCATTGGTAAACTTGCTTACCGTAGGTAAAGCTGACGGATTCAGAAATAGTCCACTGCACAAAGGCATCGTTCAGATATGACTGTAACTGACTCGTCTCTGGTTGCCCTTTATTATTTACCTTGGCGAAATCTTGCCGGTAAATAACGCGCGGCCGGATCACAAACTGGACATCATTCGAGGTGATCTTAAATTGCGGTCTGAGTAGAGATGCGTAGGTTGTACTTGGTATTCTGAGGACCTGATTCTCAGGATTTATCTCATTGTTGTTGTCAGGTGTGGTGTGTTCGACGGTGTTTAGCCACTGCAGCCAGCCGCGAAACTCAAGCGGCTCTGATTTGGCGATGCCCTGGCCGCTCACAAGCATGATAAGAAAACATAGAAATCTCGAGCGCTTCAACATCCAGTCAGCCTTCCTCACGGGGTGCTTTTGCGCCCTGCCATATGCGCAAGATATGCTATCAGATCTTCCAACTCGGAGTTAGGCAAAACGGCCTCCGGGAACCTACTCATCCGCGAACCCGGATAGTAACGAACCGACTGAGGGTTACGCACTAGGGCTCTGAGGGCTTTGGGCTCGAAGTACTCGGTGACACTCATTGGCACATTCAAGTCAGGCCCCACCTGAGCCGGGCCTTGCTTGTTGACTGTATGGCAGGGGAAACAATTCTGGGTGAACGTGGTGAAACCACGAGCAACCGATGCTGGTGAATCCGCTGCCGGAAAAATCGCGGGATATAGACTTTGCAAACTACCTTTGACGGTAAAAGCGGCAAGCTGAAACGGCCACTCCTCCTGAACTACCGCGGACAACTCGGGGTGCTCCCAAACTAAATAGAAGGGGCCTGCCGATGATGTCCCACCTTTTACCTTAGGCCAAGGACGGCGTGGGTCTTCAACGGCAACAAAGGCAACCGAGCGCTGCGTATTGTCGTTTAAAATGCGACTTTGACTTATTGTCGCAGCAAAACCATCGGTGCACTTAAACTCAATCACAGCATCAGAAGGCAGATTTAGCCCTTTGAATAGGGCAGCAATCGGAACCACTTGATACTCCATTTGCCGTCCTGGATAGCTGGGATCGACCGGCACTTTGAGGGTCCTATGAGCCGGATGATCCAGAAGCTCGGTCCTAGTGAATTCTCGTTTGGTTCCCGACGCTCCATGGGCCGTCGCATCTAAAATTAACTTCGGTTCAGTTTGGTCCCTAGCAAAGCTCAGACTACCGCCAAACATCATCGCAAGAGTGAGAATCAAGATTCTTGCCATAGCTCACCAAAATTATTCAAGATTATGAAATCATTAACATAATTACGCGATGACCGGTGACACCGTCATTCCGGAGCCTTCTTAGACCACACCTCACGCACAGCATCGTAGTCAAAAAGCTCAACCGTTCGTCCCCATTCGCAGACTGTGTCTGCCAGTTGCTGAGCCGGTTCACGCGGCAAATGCGCGGCCACCGCCGCCACAACTTCTTCATCCTCCAAATTGCCCTCAGGCGCAGAATCAAGCATCTGCAACACCATCCTAAAGATTCCCAGTCCCTTCATCCGGGAAGCTAACAGATCATTGCGCTCAGCGACGCCAGCCTGAAGAAAGTGTTTACCCTCTGGGGTCAGCTTGACGAGATCGCCGGGTGTTTCGATCAGACCTAGGAGTTCGCCCCCCTTAACTACCGTCAGAGTCTGCCCTAGCTCGTTGGACACAAACTCATTGAGATCGAAGAGATCCATTTCATCACCATGGTCGTGAAGGATTTCCATCATACCGGTGATTTGACCCAGCGTAACTGCAGGTATCGGAGTGATGCGCTCGGATACGGCGGCTTGAGGGATACGCGGTTCAACAGGTACATCAGGCAAATGCACGGCCGTCAGAATGTCATGAATGTGGTCGACAAAGTCCTGAAATTCACGAGATCTATATTCACGTGGGTGACCGAGGTCGTTCGACACAACGGCACGGACCCTCCCTGGATTAGCATCCATGATCACAATGCGGTCACTTAAGAAGACAGCCTCTTCGATCAAGTGCGTAATCAGAAGCACGCTGCTTAATCCAGATTTACCTTCACTCCAAAGTCTATACACCTCAGATCTCAGGGCTTCTGCGGTCATGACGTCTAAGGCCGAAAACGGCTCGTCTAGGCAAAGTAACTCAGGTTTACCGACCAACGCCCGGGCCAAACCGACACGTTGCTTCATTCCACCCGAAAGCTCCTTAGGAAAGGCTCTATCAACACCGCCTAAACCTACTTTTTCAAGAGTCGTCGCAATCAACTCCGACTCTTCTGAACGGCTTAGCCCCCTACCATGAAGACCAACACGGACGTTGTCTTCGACGGTCAACCAAGGGAAAAGGGCAAAGTTTTGGAACACCAACGACGCACCGGGGTGAATACCGTGCAATTGCCTCCCGTGGCTGAAGACCGTTCCCGCACTTGGTTCGGTGAGACCGACCAGAATCCGCAGTAAGGTACTCTTACCACAGCCCGAAGGCCCCAAAATACAAACCACCTCATTGGGTGAAATTGCTAGCGAGACGTCCTGCAACGCCATTCGGGCACCACCGGACTCCTCCATGTAGGTTTTACTGATATTACGGGCCTCGGCAATCAAGTCTGCGCGACTACCAGTTTCACTAAATGGCTCGATAATCTTTATCGTCATAATTTAACTCTTGCCGGTTAACATGAAACGAGATGCCGCTAAGGCGTATAAACGCTTCCATAGAACACGATTTATCACTACCAAGGCGACAGACATGGTCAGCACTCCAGCACACAGTAACGGGAAATTCGCATCCTCTGTCGCCTTTGTGATTAGGGATCCGAGGCCTGGAGCAATCAGGGTTTGGTCCTTGTAGTGGACAAACTCCGCGACAATACTTGCATTCCAAGCCCCACCTGCAGCCGTTACCAGACCGGTCACAAGCGAAGGGAAAATGGCGGGTAGATAGAGGGTTCGCCACAGTGGCCACCCTGTAATTCCGTACATTTTAGCGAGTTCACTCAGGTCACCCGGGATCGATTGAGCACCGGCAATCACATTAAACAGAATGTACCACTGCGATCCAACTAACATCAAAACGGTGCACCCAAAGGCAAAATCGACACCTAGCCAAAGCATGGCCATAGTCACGAGCGGAAAAAGCATGGGCGCAGGGAAGGAGGCTATCACCTGTACGACCGGCGATAGTTTTCGGGATAAACGCCGTGATCGCCCGATGACAATACCGGCCGGTACCGTCCACAAAGCTCCGAGTAAGACTGCCATGGTTGTACGCAAAAATGTCATACAAAGAGACGAAGTCACATTTAACCAGTCACTCAGATTCAGCTCCCAAATTAGCTGCGCTAACTTGACTCCGCCCCATATTGCCAAGCCACCAAAGGTAGATGTTGCTAACCAACCTAAAACCGGCAGGCTCTGCTCCCATGCGGGCGTTGTCGGTCTTCTACGCGTACTCGTCGGCTGATCTCCTGCAGCCGGAGCCAATGGCCTGTCTCGTCGCGCCGATTGTCTGCGGCGACGCCACTCACCAATTTGCAAAATCAGGCGCGAGCGCATCAGGACCGATAGTACAAAGGATTCCTCACGTTCACCGGCGACCTCCTCGGACTTGAAGCGCTCCGACCAGACAGAGAGAGGGCGCCAAATCAGCCAGTCAGTCGCAACAATCATTAGTGCCATTGCCACCACGGCATAGGCCTGGGCAATACGATCACCTCTGTCAATAGCCTCGCTCATGTAGGAGCCTATGCCGGGAAGGCGGAAGTCCCGGTCGCCTAGCCTAAAGGCCTCGGTTGTGGTGAGAAAAAACCATCCCCCCGCCATACTGACCATACTGTTCATCACGAGGCCAATCATGCTGTAGGGGGCCTCGAGAGTTCTAAAGGTCTTCAACACGCCGAAATTATGCAAACGAGCGACTTCTCTGAGTTCCACGGGCACGGACCGCACCGATCCGTAAAATGAGTACGTCATGTTCCAGGCTTGGCCAGTGAAGATCATGATAATACAGGCAAGTTCTAGACCCACGTTGCTATTCGGAAAGACCGCCACCAGCCCGAGAACCAAACCCGGCAGAAAACCCAGTACCGGAATTCCCTGCAAAATATCGAGGATAGGGATCATCACTCGCTCTGCTTTTGGACGCTTGGCAGCGACCGATCCATACAGTAGCGTGAACGCCAAGGAAAAAGCATAGGCCAGAAAACCGCGTGCCAGCGACTTTAACGAGTATGCGGGAAGCGCCCAGGGCGACAGATCAATTTCCAGCGATTGATGCTCAAAAGGCGTGGCAGGCACCAGCCATTGCCGCCCAAACTGCACCACGCCAAATACAAGTGCAGCCAGGAAAAACAGCAGCAGCACGTCCACCAGCCAACTGGTGCGATCACCGGTTGCCGACTGATACTGGTTGCTACTTATGACCGGCATGACCAACTCGTTTGAAGAGGCTGTGGGGAATAATGTAACCTATTAAAAACACTTGGATCAAGGCTTGCTCGACAACGTTTCGTGTACTCGAGGTAGGACAATTGAACAATAAAAAAGTCGTAGTAGTTAAACTGCGCTGATTACAAGGTCCCTATGAACATCGCTCAACTGAACAAATTATCACAAGTTTGCTGCCTTGTTTTAATCAGCTTAATAGCGGCTGCGATGGCCGCGAGGCTGATCGACCTATCGACGGCAGATCTAGGTCGACATTTAGCCAATGGTCGGTGGGTGCTAGAAAATCACGACGTTCTCTACACCAACTTTTACTCGGACACCCATCCCCATGCCCCGTTTGTGAATCACCACTGGCTGAGTGGACTCATTTTCTACGGAGTGCACTTCCTTAGCGGCTTCATGGGCCTATCTATAGTCTACATTCTTATGGTTGGAGGCGCTCTTGCAGTCGTCAGTTTCACAAGCTGGGCGGAATTCAAAAGCTGGTTAGTAGTCAGTGCCGCAGTTATGTCGCTACCAATGGTTAGCTACCGAACTGAGGTCAGACCCGAGGGAGTTAGCTTCATCCTCAGCGCAATCACTTATGCCCTGGTAAATGGCTACTCCCGAGATCGCTTGAAGGCTAAGTGGCTCCTGATCCTGCCGCCTCTCATGACTTTCTGGGTCAACTGCCACATCTATTTCTTCTTTGGTTTGATGATAGTTGCTGCATTTGCAGGTGAGGCCCTGTTTTACCATCGCTACGGAGATGATTCTCGGGAGCGAGCTTCGGCCCTCACGAAATTCAAAGTCCTAGCATCGACTCTTATCACTTCCAGCTTAGCCACCATCATCAATCCTGAAGGCTGGAGGCTTGCTACCTATCCTTTCAGGATTTTCAATAATTACGGATACATGATCGTCGAGAATCAAGGCATCCCATTCTTTATTCGTCGTGGCATGCATTTTCCCGTTTTCGGATCTGTGTACGTGGCATCTTTAGTTCTATTTACGCTTGTAGTCATAATAGCCATCCGTCGACCCCGGAGGCTGCCACTTGCCAGTCTTGCAATTTCTGCAGTCCTTGCAGTCATGTCGCTCAGCGCCATCCGCAATATCGCCATGTTTGGTTTATTCTTTGTTCCAACCGCATGCCAAACGCTGGATGTCATCAAATCAAAACGCTGGCGCAGCGCATTTATGAGCGTCGCCACAATCTTGGCTATTGCGCTTTTTGTGTTACCAATCGGGCCAAGATTAATAACCGATCTGGGTCTTGGCCTTAGACCAGGCAGTCTCGATGCTGCAAATTTCTACCGGTCTCAAAAGCTTAAAGGCCCTATGTTTAACAACTACGACATTGGCGGTTATTTAATTTACACGCTTTTCCCCGACACCAAGGTTTTCGTAGACAATCGCCCTGAAGCTTATCCATCGAAATTTTTAACTGAAGTGTATGTTCCGGCCCAGGAGGACAACAGCAAGTGGCGAGAGCTCGATTTAGCACTACATTTCAACGTCATCTTCTTTAATTGGCACGACTACACGCCTGCTGGCCAAACATTCCTGATAAATCGCATTAATGACCCGGATTGGGCACCGGTCTATGTGGATCCCTACGCGCTTATCCTGCTCCGCCGCACGACGGAAAACCAGGAAGTCATAAGTCGCTTTGAGATCCCCAAAGACCGATTCTCAGTCAAAAGCTCGGATTAAGCCAAAGCTCGACCGAACAAATACTGATTAACAATATTTTCCACTAGTTCCTGTTTGCCACTGTCCGGTGTGAATGCAGGTAAGTCCGCCGCAAAATCACGTAGCTGCGCAAGACTAACTTTGCCGTGAGTAAATTCACGCCCAATTCCTGATTGAAATGATTGGTAGCGCGCACTGCGAAGCTTACTGAGGGCTCCGCCTTCAATAAGGTTAGCAGCCACTTCAAGCCCAAATGCGAAAGTATCCATCGCCCCAATATGGCCGATAAAGAGATCCTCCACATCTGTGGAATTACGCCTTACCTTAGCATCAAAATTTATGCCGCCGTGAGCGAAACCGCCTGCACTCAAAATAACCATCATCGCTTCAACCACGTCGTAGACATTGGTTGGGAATTGATCGGTATCCCACCCGTTCTGAGCATCGCCACGATTAGCGTCAATACTTCCGAGGAGTCCTGCATCGCTGGCCACCTGCAGCTCATGGGCGAACGTGTGATTAGCCAATGTGGCGTGATTGGCCTCAATATTCAGCTTAAAGTCCTTATCAAGTCCATAATGCCGCAAGAAGCCGATAGTGGTAGCCGCGTCGAAATCATATTGATGTTTAGACGGCTCCATCGGTTTCGGCTCAATCAAAAAGTCCCCTTTGAATCCGATTTTGCGCCCATAATCACGCGCCAAACTTAAAAATTGAGCTAAGTTATCTTGCTCCCGCTTCATATCAGTGTTTAACAGCGAATTATATCCCTCTCTGCCACCCCAGAACACGTATGAGGTTCCGCCTAGTTCTACAGTTGCAGCCAGCGCCGCATGGACTTGGGCGGCAGCATGAGCAACCACTCTAATGTCTGGATTAGTTGCCGCTCCGTTCATATAGCGAGGATGGCTGAAAAGGTTGGCTGTGCCCCAAAGTAGCTTGACTCCAGTCGACTGCTGCATCCTCTTGGCAAGATCAACCATAGTTCGGAGATTTTTCTCACTCTCGCTGACTGTTTGGCCCTCAGGGGCCATGTCTCGATCATGAAAGCAGTAGTAAGGAGCGCCGAGCTTCACAAAAAACTCAAATGCCGCATCAAGGCGCGCCTTAGCGCGATCCATCGCATCGGTGCCTTGATCCCATTTATGATTCAGCGTGCCGCTTCCGAATGGATCGGCACCGACGCCACAAAAACTGTGCCAATAACAAACCGCAAATTTCAAGTGATCACGCAAGGTCTTACCAGCTACCTTGCGATTTGCATCATAGTATTTGAAGGCTAGCGGATTATCTGATTTTGGCCCCTCGTAGGAGATTTGCTTTACTGATGGAAAATATGCCGCGGTGGAAGCCATAGGGACACCCTCCTAAAAAATTATCAATTCGCCCAACGGGCTTGCATCATTATGACAAGATCCTGATAGCGACGAAAGGCCTCACTGTAAGTGGACACTCGTTGTTTGTTCGGCTTTAGATTCAATTGACCGCCAAATTCGAGATGACTACTTATGACATCTGCTATAGCAGCAGCATGGCCACGACTACGTCGATAACACCATAGCGCCTGCAATGCGGCTCCAAATGCTGCAGCCTCGTCATGTTTCGCCAATTTAACTTCAACATCTAATACATCAGCAATTATCTGCAGCCATTCAGCGCTATGGGCGCCCCCACCAGTTACCGTCGCTACCCGGCTCACTAATCCCTGAACCTGCATAGATTCAAGACCGCAGCGAAGACTATAGGCTGTGGCCTCAACCACCGCCCTGATTAAATTCCCGGGATTGGTATTGAGAGAAGTCAAACCGAAGAATGTGCCGCTTCCTCGTGGACACTCGGGAGTTCTTTCCCCGCCGAAGAAAGGCAGAGAAATAATGCCCCCTGAGCCCGCCTCGGTTGACTGCAGACTTTCATTAAATTGGTTTAGGCTCATACCTAAGGTTGTTCGCATCAATTCCGTTGCAGAGGTGCAATTAAGCGAACAGGCCAGAGGTAAATAACCCCCTGATGATGCGCAAAATGCAGCAAAGTCCCCTTTGGTGCAAACCGTCGGCGTATCGGAGTAAGCAAATATCGTGCCTGAGGTCCCCAGACTCACCGTCAGTGCCCCCGTAACGACTACACCCGTGCCGATCGCAGCCATCATGTTGTCGCCACCTCCGACGGCCACCACAACATCAGGAGGCAAACCTAGCTGAGCCGCAATCTGAGGCAGAAGTCGCCCGATAGACTCGTGCGGCGCATAGATTCTCGGCAATGCCAAGTTAAGGTCTCTCTCGTCATCTATGGCAAGGAGCACCTCTTTACTCCACTGGCGACGACGGACATCGAAGAACCCCGTGCCTGACGCATCACCGGCTTCTGCCGAAAACTGCCCTGTTAGGTAGTAGTTGAGATAATCGTGAGGCAATAAAATATGACGCATTTGGCGATAGGCATTCGGCCTATTTTTTTTCAGCCACAATACTTTGGACGCAGTGTAACCAGGCAAGATGGGATTACCCACAAGAGCGATCGTTGCTTCGCGTCCTCCTAGCCTAGCTTCAATCTCAATACATTCAGTCAAAGTGGAGGTGTCGTTCCATAGTTTTACAGGGGCGACGACCACGCCATCTTTAGCCACGGGCACAAGCCCATGCTGTTGTCCCGAAACGGCTAGGGCGACTGCGCGCTTTTTATACTCGGCAGGCAAAGCAGCAAAACAGCTGTGTAAACCGTCGACCCACCAACTACTGCTCTGCTCACGCGCGCCATCTTCACCAACAAAGAGATCAAGTTGACTCCGCGCTGACGCCAGCTCCTGGCACGAATCAAAGTCATAAAGCACAACTTTGATACTTTGGGTCCCAAGATCGACGCCAACGACCACAGTTCTATCATCAACTTTTTCCAGCACAACTCACCTCAGTGCTAAAAAATGATCGTAGAACCCGATCATAGCACTGATTAGAAGGTTGGATCCTGCTTAAAGGTGTTGGTTGGCGAACAAAACTGCGCCACAGGTGCCGTAGACTCGGCGATACATATCAGGGACGCAGCAGCGATTACCGCACCTAAAGTTTCGAGCCGTTTATCTGCCATCATCAAACCACCACCAATGGCACCAGCAACCGTGCAGCGATGTTTCAGCTCCAAACCCGACGGCAATTTACAAGATTCAAAGCTGATTTGATCCCGAGTAATATTCTCAGCCTGAATCGGGTCAGGCGTGCATTGAGGTTGATTATATTTACCACAATCGCTGTTTACAGAACGGCTGACAGTGCCCGCTGCCGCCTCCTGATTGATGCGCTCGATTTCTTCCTGAAGGTTCTGTTGCTCGTATTCAGCCTTAGCTTGACGTTCAGGGAAATTGAAGTACTTAAAGGCCCTACCGACATTTCGTTCGATATCCCCTGAACTCACAGTTTTAGGATTGAGTCCTTGCATGCGCCAGAAATTACCAAATGACCGCCAGCGAGCCGCCAGTGTTCGGATTTTCGGCAATGCGACCATGAACTTACTCTTAACATTGCGCACGCTGATCACACCATCTAGCGTAAGCTCATCGTTTACGACCCTACTTTCAACCACCTTTACGAAGTCTAAGAATTCTGAGCTACCGAGCTTTTGAATCCGGTCCTCAAGAACTAATCCGGGATCGGCCCCCTCGGCTCCACCAACTGTGAGACCGCCATATAATTGCTCGGAGTTCACACGGGGCGGCAACGCAGGCTTTTGCTCGGTGCTACCATCCTCAAACTTCGCTCCCGAGTTCTTAATTGATTTGCCAACAGAAGCGCCAGACGGCCCTGAACAGCCTTCGCTCGAAAGAAAGGCTGTACAAGCTAAGATGGTTACCCACCGATGCGTCGACATGGAATTCCTCGAAGGACGAAGTAGTTACCATCCTTATCGGCAAAACCATGGAAATTCTTTAGCGAAAACAAATAAATCGACATTTACCCAATATATATTGGGCATTGCAACTCAAGGCGGAGGCATGCGCTGCACACCTCCGCCTCAGGTCAAATCCTGTTACTTCATGAACCCAAGGTACTTCAATGCCTTCTCGATGATCTGCCGATGATCCCGAGAAACGTCACTTAGATTATAAAACTCATCGAGTTTGGCCCGAATTTGGGCACCACGCTTGAGCTTAGGTTTTGACTCCAGATTTGTAGCAAAGCGATCGATGAGTGCGTGCAATTCACCCGTTGTTCTCTCACCTGCTGCTAGCATATTGAGTAGGAAACGGGTCGTAACTTTCGGCCCCAATTCACGGAGACGCTTCTTAACCCCGCCATCCCATGCTGAAGCCCTTAGATACTTGGCGACTGTGCGCTGATCGGCATCGAGCAATGCAGCAATTTCATGAACGGACATTCCTTGGCGGGCTAATAATCCATAGCCATCGGACTTGTCGAGAAAATGTAAATCTTCCCGGTTAATGTTCTCCGCAAGTCCAGCCAATGCCCGGTGCCGCTCAGACTTGAACTGCTTAAGCGCGCAAACTACCTCGGTTTGACCGAGCTGCTCCATGGCGAGCAAACGTCGATGTCCCGATACACAAACGAAGCGAGAACTTGATTCATCATTCTCTCGATCCAACCGCACTTCAACGACCGGGGGATTTTGCAGTCCAATCGTTTCAATCGAACTAACTAGGTTCCTGAATTCAGGACCTTCAACATCAATCTCTTGGCGCAGGTTTTCGTCGCGATTGATCGAGGCCAGTGGAATCTGCAGAAAACCGTTCATCCTCGCGATGGCCAGCGGGGACACATCGGTTTCAATTGGTTCATGAGCCTCGTGCTGCACTAAAAGCTTCTCCGCCTCGTCAGCAGAGAGCCTTACAAGGGAAACTTGAAGCTGCTCACGACCTTGCTCACTTGCCGCCAGAACTAAGTCGTGTAAGGACAATAGTTGAAACTGAAGGTCCGCATCACTGGTACCTATGATGTTGACCAACGGACGACCAGGCTGAGCTGACGGTGTGGTTTTGAGAATCTTCTTATAGAGATCAATGCGTCCACTTTTTCGTGCGTGCGCCGTCGCTTGCTCACTTAGTAGCAAATCCTTCACCAGGATTGGGCCTGGCTCACCCTTCTCGGCACGAATCAAACAGCGTTCAAAACGAGAAAGCGTTAGTGCCCCTATGTCTTGCGGCTCCTTGTTCGGAGTGACGGGACGGGCACGACCAGCGGCGCTAGCGCCGACTCGCTTAGGCTCCGGTTGCCTGAGCATCGCATCTACTGCGTCAAGTGCCTTAGATTTCGCACTTGCCTTAGTTGGCTTGGGCGGTGGAGCCTTCTTTTGGCGGTCGTTTGCTTTGGAATGAGTCTTTGAGCTTGTCCTGTGATTTTTTTTGCTTCTTTCCGTTGCTCGCATGGCTACCTCCTCAAATTAAATCAGATTAGATCAAATCATGGGCGGAAGCCTCGGCACTTGCCTCGGCCAACACTTGTTCTTCAATTGCCGCAAAACTAATTGCTCGCTCAGATTTTGCACTAGCGCTCTTGGGTTTCAGCTTAGGTATGACCTCCTTTGCTAAAGCGACGAAGTCCTTGGCCACCTGCGAGCTAGGTTCGAAGTTAACCACGGGTCGCGCCATCAGTTTAGACGAGGATAGTCTCTTAGATGCGGGAATCACTGTTTTGAAGACGGAGTAGTTGCCCTTCTTCGCGCCTGAACGAATCTTAGCCTCAAGCTTCCGGTGGGTGGCCTCAGCTTTATCGTACTTAGTGACCAGGACGCCAAGGAGGGAAAGACCGCGGTTATAGCGCTTCTTAATGGTCTCAATTTGCAAGAACATATCAGTCAAGCCGACAATCGGATCAAGCTCGGCGAATAACGGCACAATATAGTAATCACTCGCGACTAGAGCGCTGAGAGTGAGGCAGTCCATATCTGGATGCGTGTCATAGATTACTACGTCGTAATTACTTATAGATTTGTCTTCTCGCCAGCCGTCAAAAAGATACTCTCTCCCGAGAGCACTATTCCTTGACTTTGCATAATCGAGAAGCGCCCTATGACTTCCGACTAGGTCGACGTTCTTTACTTCCGTATGATTGATAGCCTCAAGAATTGTACTTTTCTCTGTCAACACGGAGTAAATATTACTACCCGTCTCGCCTCTAGCCTGACCCAAACCTGTAGTCGCATTGCCCTGGAAGTCCAAGTCAACAACGAGCACTTTTTTTCCCTGCATACCCAAGGCTGCGGCCAAATTAATAACAGCCGTCGTTTTGCCGACACCACCCTTAAGATTGGCAACTGTAATCATGGTGCACTTGCGTTTCATCGCGACAAGTCTCCCAGACAAAATTGTTGAATAAAATGTATTTGTTTTGAAGATGGTATATGGGGCGGGATGAATTTGTAAACAGACAAAAGTGAAACCGTTTCACAACCATCGCGTAATACGACAGGTGAAACGGTTTCACTAAGACACAAGATTATTTACCAGACCCGACAGCGACTCTGAGGGTTCATGGCAGCTCCCTCCTTGCAGGAGAAGGCTTTGCTGAATTCATCGTAGTTACTGAGTGGGCCATTAACTCGGTACCTAGCAGGGGAGTGCGGATCAGTGGTCGCTCTCAGTCGAGCCATCTCTGGGCGCATCTTCTGACACCAGGTTTGAGCGTACCCAATATAGAACTGCTGCGCGGGGGTAAAACCATCGATTGACTCAGCATCTTTTTCGGCAGTTTTTTTCCATGCATCAAATGCTAAGCGGATTCCCCCCTGATCAGCAATATTCTCTCCCAGTGTCAGTTTGCCGTTAACATGGACATCATCGACAGCAACAAACTTCGAATACTGATCCACAATACATTCTGCCCTGTGGTCAAACTCTTCACCAACCTTCGGGCTCCACCAATCCCGCAAATTACCCTTTGCGTCGAATTTCCGACCTTGGTCGTCAAACCCATGCGTTAGCTCATGCCCCATCACCATGCCGATACCGCCAAAATTTAAAGCTGCTGGACGCCCCTCTTGGTAGAACGGCGTCTGCAGAATCCCAGCGGGGAATACCATTTTATTGTTATCCGCACTGTAGTAAGCGTTGACCATGGACGGCGGCATATGCCATTCCCCACGATCGACCGGACGCCCTATCTTGTCGAGATAGAATCGCGAATTGAATGCCGAAGCATTCACTGCGTTGGCGTAATAATTGTCACGGCCAATCTTTAGACCCGAGAAGTCTCGCCACTTATCTGGGTAGCCGATCTGGTTCACTATTGTATGCAACTTTTGATCAGCCTGCTCTCGAGTGGCTTGGTCCATCCAGTCAAGTGCCTTTAGGCGCTGCCCCATTGCACTCTCGATTGCCTTGATCATCTGCTGCGCCTCGACCTTTGCATTTGGGCTAAATGTCTTAGAGACGAATACTTTGCCCAAAGGCTGGCCCAAAGCTTCGAGGGTGCTATTTACGCATCTTTTCCATCTTGGTTTTATCTGTGGCTGTCCGGTGAGTGCCTTAGCCACAAAGTTAAAGTCCTCGTCGACGAATGATTTACTAAGGGCCGAAGCTCCGGCATGTAGACCATGCCAACGGAGGTATGTGCGCCAATGATCCATAGGCACTGTCTTCAGCAGGTTCTCGACGCCAACAAAAAACTTCGGCACATCCACATTTATCGCCTTGAGACCTGGATACCCTAAAGTAGCAAAATAGGTGTCCCAGTCAAAACTAGGGGCCAGTTTCACCAGACCATCGCGATCGAGACGGTTGTACATCGCGTTGGGATCGCGACGCATAACCTTATCAGCAGATACTTTTGCCAGCTCTGTCTCAATAGTGAGAATTATGTCGGCATCTTTCTTAGCCTGCTGCTCAGTTTCCCCGTAAAGTTTGAGCATTGCATGCACATGACTCCGAAATTTCGACCGAATTTCATCGAATCTCTTCTCGTCAGATAGGTAGTAATCCCGATCCGGGAGGGTAAGTCCCCCTTGATCGGCGTCCGCAATCATTTGCGATGAGTCCTTATAGTCTTGTCCTGCACCAAAACCGAAGATTGCCGATGCGCCTTCTAGGTGATAGCGAGCCACTTGTATCGCCAGAGCACGCTTGTCCTTGATCACCTCAACAGATTCCAGGCGTCGCTTAAGTGATGCTAGCGATTTTTTCTCTATGCCATCTTCATCCATGCAGGCCGCGTAGTAATCCCCTATGAGCTTCGCCTCATTGTCTCCCTCGGGCAAATTCCCATTGGCGTACTGCTCAAGGGCGGTTCTGAGTAGTTCCTCGTTCTGCTTCGTTAGGGTGGCAAAACCTCGCGACCATTCCGGCCTGTCCTCAGGAATTTGCGCCCGAGCGATCCAACCACCGCAGGCAAATTGATAGAAGTCTTCACAAGCATCCGTGGACTTATCTAGATCCGCAGGTTCGATGACCGCAGACAACGACACGGTGGCTTGCGAAGCACTCAGTAGTAAGCCAAAGGCAATCGCTAAGGAACTCAGTCGGTTTGGGCTACAAGCTTTAAATCTCATAAACTGATCAACCTACATTATGAAATTACAACTGGGGGATCACGGTGGGATACCATAACAAAAACATCAGTAGTTATTAAGCTGTCTTCCAAAAGTAACCGCTTCCAGGCGATGTCTTTTTTTGTGCTCTTTCACAAATTATCCATTAAAAACGTTGTGTTATCATGGTTTTGGCGGGTCTGCGGCAGTATTTGTGATTGCCAAGGCAGCCCCCGTCGGTGATATGCACCGGTAGAGAACTGGCCTGAGGCTACTATGAGCTGCGCTGATAGCTTAATTGATTCATCGGTAGCATGCCCGACCCAGGGCATTTGGGGCCGCAGGATCGTAACCTTAGCCCTTATCGGCTTTGCCCTGCTGGCAAACTACGTCCACATTCCGATCATGTTCGGTGTCGATTTTATTTTTGGCAGCGTTGTTTCTCTAGTAGCTGCCGCCTGGATAGGCTGGCGTAGGGCGCTCTTGGTCGGTATCGCTGGATCCCTAATCACGTTGAAGTTATGGCATCATCCATACTTTATCCTGCTATCTGCCTGTGAGGCGGCATTCGTGGCAGCTACATTTCGTCGATTTTGGGACAATGTCCTCGTCGCTTCGACTATTTTTTGGCTAGTTCCGGGCGCTATTATTTTTGGAATTACATATGGCTTGATTATGCACATGCAGCCTTCGGGAATGCTGATGCTGTATCTCAAGCAGGTGATAAACGCCACGTTTAACGCAATGATCGCAAGTGGAGTACTCCTTGCAATCACCTTACTTAGGCGACCAGATACTCGTATTCCTCTGCAACAGGCGTGTTTCAATACGCTTGTGGCTATTTTGTTTGTCCCTGCCTTAGCGATCGTCGTGGTCGTAAGTAACTCAAGGATTCGCACTAGCCAAGCGAATCTGCTAGCCGCCACATCCAGTCAAGCGGAGAACATCGCCCATTTTCTCGAGATTTGGCGAACAGAAAATATTAATACCGTTAATACTCTAGCGAAGGTTGCAACTGACCATGGATTACTCCCATCTCGCGCTTTGCAAAGAGAGATAGGCGTCATCCATGCTGCCAATCAGCGCTTTGCTGATATGTACGTTGCAAATGCGGAAGCAACGACAATTGCCTTTAATCCCGAAAAGGATGCTCAGGGCAAGTCACTGATCGGACTTAATTTTTCTGATAGAAACTATTTTAAAGAAGTTCGCCTGTCTAAGACACCAGTGGTATCCGACGTGTTCACTGGTCGCAGCGGCATCGATTTCCCCATAGTGTGCTTCGTGATGCCTGTGCTCGACAAAAGTCGAGATATGCCTCGGCAATTTCGTGGCTATGTCCTAGCTTCCGTTGACGCACGTCGACTGAATCAAACTTTGCGTACGATACTATCAGATGAATCCTTTAAGTTCTCATTGATCGACAAACAGGGTCAGATCATTACATCAAGCGTAGACGGTATTGCTCCTCTAGATAGAGAAGCTGAGCATTTCGGCCCAGGTATCGATTCAATATCAAACGACTCCTACCGCAAGTCACCGAAGTCTGACCGCGGGGTCGCATATGCCGTTTGGCAAGCGACAATCCTTGGGAGTGTGAGAGAGGTCTCGTCACTAGGGTGGCGAATTCGCGTTGAAGCACCGCTTGGCAAGTTCATGACCGACGCCGAATCCTTTTACATAGAGGGATTTGCGCAACTACTTGCTCTAACTCTTGCAGGTATGTGCCTAAGCTTCCTGGCAGTAGTTTGGGTAAGCAGCCCCATACAATTACTCGCAAAGTCCACAAGAGATATCTCTCAATACCCTCTTGCCAGCCGCAACCTCAAATGGCCAAGCACACCGTTTGCTGAGATCTCCGATCTGGTAGACAACTTCAAGGCCATGGCTAATAGCCTTTGCCAGAGATTCATCGATCTCAACAAAGAGGTTGAAGACAGAAAAGACGCTGAACAGCGATTACAAATCGCCATGGAGCAGGCACATGCTGCAAACATTGCCAAGTCTGCTTTCCTAGCCAACATGAGTCACGAGATCAGAACACCGCTATCAGCAATAATTGGATACTCGGAGCTCCTTCACCGGGAAAAGCTCTCTGAAACCGAATACAGCGGGTGCATTGATGCTCTGCTTCGCAACGGTAGGCAACTATCGCAGTTAGTTGACGACATCCTCGATCTATCCAAGATAGAGGCTGGTCACCTTAAAATCACCCCTGAGTGGGTTGATTTAAAAGAAATTGTCGCTGGCGGTATCGAGGTGCTGAGTCAAAGAGCGGCGAGCAAGGGACTAGAACTTCGTATCGTAGGTGAAGGTAAGTTGCCATCTCGCGTCTTTGTGGACCCTGTCCGAGTGAAGCAGGTCCTACTTAATGTAGTTGGCAACGCGATAAAGTTTACCGACCTTGGATACGTAGAAGTTAGGCTTTCGGTTGTACCGGTTGCCGATAATAGCGACAGTCATCTATTTTCAGCTTTGATTGCCGATACTGGGCCTGGTATCGAGGCCTCAGAAATGAACGTCATTTTTGAGCCGTTCGTCCAAGCAGATTCCTCCTATTCACGCCGTCATGGCGGAACAGGACTAGGCCTAACATTATCAAAAACCTTAACTCAGGCATTGGGAGGCGATATCAGACTTGTCGGAAGCAGAAAGGGTGCAGGTAGTAGTTTTGCTGTAACATTTAAAATCAAAACTCCCCCGCTAGAGCAATGGGCTACCAGTCTGAACGATGCTTGCAGCAGCATAAGTTCTGAAAATAAACCTATAAACGAACAAAAAACCCCACTGATCAATCACAAGATCTTGCTCGTCGAGGATTCTGCCGACAATCGCGCACTAATTAGCCGCATGCTATCTCGCTACGGCGCCACTATTTCATGTGCAAATGGCGGTGAAGATGGCGTCAGATTTGCACTTGCGGACAAATGGGACGTCGTACTTATGGACATGCAGATGCCAGGTTTAGATGGTTACGAAGCCACGCGGATACTTAGGGAAAAGCAGTATCGAACACCTATAGTTGCATTGACGGCACATGCTCTTAACGAAGAGCAGGAGCTAAGTTTACAGGCTGGATGTGATGCACATGTAACTAAGCCCATAAATTGGGATCAGCTTGTTTCAGTTATAAGTCGGTTGGTAAAGATACAGGACGGTCAAGTTGAGTAGCTTGCAGGAATCGCTGGGGTGGGTGATGGGAATTGAACCCACGAATGTCGGAATCACAATCCGATGCGTTAACCACTTCGCCACACCCACCATCGTGACAGCGAGAGCGCAGTTTGCTCTAAATGCCCACCACATGTCAACAATAGCTTTATCCATTGATCTTGATGGGTTAGGAAAAATGGCGAGCCTGGTTTAAGCTTGCCACCGGCTATTCCACAGGCAGGAGCTTGCCTTCGCGTAAAATGAACCCAAAGTGACGCTCATCGCTCCACACCAGCCCATCCTTGGAGACCGCGATCGTCACGGCAAACTCATCACCTTCCTTCACCGATTCATTCAGCCGATCATCAGCAATGGGACTAAGTGGTCCGGTCAGGTAAAACTCAAAGTTTTTCTCGCGGCTTTCGAATGAATAACCCTCAATAGGAGGAAGGTCGACCACCTTTTCAACTAAAGTCAGTTTTCCAATTTGCAATTTGCCTCCCTCATCAACTCGCACAAAAACCTTAAGAGGACCATCTAATGCCAATTTTTTTACGCGCAAGTTTACCATTACTTGTTTAGTGTTTCTCGCGGCTTTCAGACCAATTTTTAGGTCTTCGCCAGGTAGGGCTAAGCTTCTTACCGACGACGGCAATTGATGCATAGCAATCTGTACACGCTGGATATGTGGTCGATCCGCAGCTTCCCTTGGCTGATTTAGATAAAATTTTGCTAAAGCTGCTCGCGCGAGAGCATAACGGTCTGGCAGTGGGAAAGGTGGACCAGCCCGAAATACCTTACCGTTCAGCAATCCATAATTGGCCTTAGTCCCACCCGCTGCACCGCCCTGGGGCTGTGCTGAGATTGTGACCTTTCGCGGTATCTTGTCTAGTTCTGTCAGATTGAGTAAGCCACGACCTAACTGAACGGGATAATCAGTATCAAATAGGGTACGGAATCCCGCCAACTTTTCCATTGGACTGCTAAGAGCACGCAATGCCACCAGCTGCCTGACAGTCGACGAAATTTCGCTGATGGCATCAAAGTCACTCCAGCGCCAATTAAATAACCTTAGAGGGTAGGCGACGATAGCCCTCAACCAACGGGTGCGGAAAAGTATAGAATCGCGCACTGAAGGATTACCCCATTCATCGGGATTCAAGTCGAATGCCGCTGCTAATGCTCGCCACATAGTGTTTTCATCAGATCTTACGATATGATCAATCTGACTTGTTGGAATACTGATCGCTATTTCCGCACCAAACCTGCCGAGAAAAGTCGGAGGCACGTGTGCAAATGAGGACTGATCGGTAGGTGACATCAAGTAGCCTGCTCGCCGCCAATCTGCCTCTCGCCCACTGTCGTGACGCGGAAACTTCGGCAATTCTGCTAGTGGCATTGCTGTAGCAACCCTGAGTAGATCAGAGTACTCAAAAAAATTATCTGTATCGACATACTTATCTTGGATACTCAGGGTCATAGTAATCCGATATGGATTCTGAACCGAGTCGAAAACATACGACATTTTTTCGTTGTTGCCCGCCCGATCCTTTTCGATCACTCGCTTCACTTTCATTTCAAGAATCTGCTGTGACCGCACCTCGTCATCACCGACCAAGATATTCCATTTTCTATCGTTGACATTGAGGAAAGCCTCCAGAATATGGAACTTACCCTCGGTGTCAGTGATCTCTACCTCACCACTATTCAGAACTCGCTCACGTTCCTTTTTGAAAACCGCAACATTTGGCCCATTTGTACCCAGGGTTTCGTAACGATCCTGTGTTCTTGCAAAATGAAATAACACTCCAGTCTCGAGCTTTTTTTCTTTTGCATCTAAAAATCGCTGCCAAGACGGCAGAAAATCACCCAACACTGCGGCCTCGTAGGCAGCCTGAGCTGCAGGATTTCGGAGATCATACTGGTAAACTTGGTCGAACGTTTTTACCAAGCTCTGCTCAAAATCAATATTCAGAGGCAAAACATTGATTGGAACCCCCATCCACATCCACATGTGATTCCATGCCTCAGCCGCAAAAAGTCCTCGCAATATAAAATATCTTTGTCCTACAAAAGGCTGAATTGCGTGGCCCATTTTGGACAAGTCACTTACACCAACCCAGGCCACGTGATCACTATGCCTAAGGACGTTAATCCGATGCTCACCACGCTTGAAAATGGCGTACGGTATTCGCTCCAGGAATCCGCCTACCCGAGCCAAGGCTTCTAGCGTTGGTTTGTCAACGAGGCCGCCGAAATCCGGTGATAGCCTGATGCCACCAGTTAACGCGTAACTTCTGATTGACCCCACCGGCATCGTGTAAAACTTATCAACACTTGTTGGCAGTACAAAAGGAGTCTCGATTTCAGTGAGCGGATCATACAATTGGTTCTGATTGAATGAGGGCGGCAAAATAGTTGCCAAGATTGGCACGACACCAAACCAATTATTAATCAGTCGACGAGTAAAACTCATGTCCTGCTCTTTGGCGATTCTCATCCCATCTGTACGGATGTAAATCTGCATAGCTTCGGCGGCAGGATTTATGCCAATGCTAACGGGAACATTATGATAATTCCAAAGGCTACGGTTATATACCGGCCCAGTCTGAAATCGGTCGACGACTACAAAATAGCCCGAAGGAGCAGTGAAAAGACGTCGGCGGTAGTTTAAATTGTACCAAATAAAATCGTTATAATGCAGATTCGTGTCATTGTTCATGATGCTATAGAACAATGAGTCCATCAACGTATCGACTGAGTTATTGATAGCGTCAACGCCGGCATTTAAGTTTGCTTGCAAAGCCGGGTTACGAAAAAGAAACTCAATCGGCGGGGCAAAAAATCCCTCTCCCTCTAAGCCATCCGTTTTTTGCTGAGCTTCGTTTGGATCAGTATATTCAATTTTGACCTCGCTATCATCAGCGCCGAGCGCGCCTTGATTGCTAGCTAGAAAGATTGCAATCCACACCCACCTCATAGAGCAGTCTCCATTGCGGCAGTGAATGACCACAACGACTCATTGGTTGAGTCAAGCTTTCGCGTATATCCGACAGCTATTTTGGCGAGCAAATGTGGGAACAGAATGGGTCTATCCAGGTTGAACACGATACGACGAAATCTGAGACGCTCGTCATCAAATTGTATGATCCACCGACCAGGCTTCTGCCACACTCCCGAGTAAGACACTCGCAGTAACTGTTCAAACGGCGCTAGCTGCCCACTTGCAAAGATCTGCCGCCGTATGAATTCAAAGCTGGTTTGATCACCTTTGCGATTTGTATTGCTCAAAGCCAGCCCATAGCGTCGCTCTCCTGAATTGGCCGAATATAAGGAAGCAATTATGCGTGTACCCTCCAAGGCAGAAACATCAAGGATTCCCCTGAGGCTCACGGCTATTTCGTCTTGCCTATATCCTGGCTTTTTAGCACTCACCTGGGACGGCTCGTTTATTGCCGCTCCCACATCAAACCGTGAGCGCCTCAGATCATCAAATGTTAGGTAGGCACCAAACAGAGGGGACCGCCAGAATAGGCGGTTTTCTTGATCCTGGTAGTATTGAGGGGCTTGAGATAAGTCGAGGCCAAAGGGAATCCGCATACGTCCAAAAGTAAGTCGATAGCGATTTAGAACGGGGTTACCAATTTGGATGACCGCGAGATCAACAAACCTTGCCCTGGAGCGAGTCTCCCCGTAATTAAGCGCATAAACATCTCGCCATCGCCAAAGGCCATGAGCAGACAAATACGGTCCAGCAAAAAGACTTGCTGAGATACCTCCGTAGGGGATCCAATTACCTAGCTTCCGGGCTTCCGAATAAGTCGTAGCCTCGACACCAGCCCCGCCTCTTAGGCAGCTTTGTACCCCTAACGAAGTTGGCCCGGGTGCCGAGAGCGGATCGCGAGCTAAATCACATCGCTTGATCAACCAGGGATCCGCATATAGGGACGCTGCGGTCGTAAGCCATAGGGCCACACCGCAAGTCATGGTGGCAATGAGACTAACCTTTGATGGCATGGCCAACGCGGTCCTTGATCGCTAACGTACCTTCGATGTGATTCTATGATAGGTCGTTAACCATCATCCCCAACCATTGACGGCTATGCAATGAACTTATGCTGACAAGCACCCAACAAGGGCCTTAAAAGCATCTGGCCAAACGTCAGTCGCTAACAATTTGGTTTTTATGAAATCTAAAGCTTCGAAGCGACTGCGACGACTCTGATAAGCACGGGCAGACGTTAGCGCATCAAAAATATCCGCAAGTGTTGCTATCTGAACTTCCGGGAGTAATTGATTTTTATCTAGACCATGCGGATAGCCTTGGCCGCTGCGCTTTTCGTGGTGATGAAGGATGATCTCTTTGGTGCTCACGGCTAAATTGGATTGCTTCAGACTGTCATGCCCTACCATCGGGTGAGATCGCAGAATCGCCCATTCCGCTTCAGTCAAAGCCCCCGCCTTATTTAGTAGCCCCAACGGAACCTCTTTTTTCCCAATATCATGAAAAATACCACCCACCGCTAGGTCACGAAGCATCCCCGGATCACTCATTCCCATTGATACAGCAATAGCTACTGTATAGGCCGCCACCCGGACGCTATGGTGAAAGGTATAGAAATCATGATTTATCAGGTCGCCTAACCCCAGAATAGAGTGCTGATCCTCGAGGACACAGTCCGTTAGGTCGGCGGCAATCTGATTAGCCTTGGAAACACAAGAGTCGGTAAGCTCACCCTCAAAAAGACACTGCGAAAATTTAGCGCCCAACTCCTCAATCGCCTGCATCCTCTCGGTCGGTGCAAGGTCACGACGAAGCTCTGGCAGGAGGGCGCAAGCCCTGTACATCCGGGCCTTCCCCTGATCGCATAGACGAATACGAAGATGCTCGTGCCCACTCCGTAACAACCCTGTGAGTTCGTCTCTAGACCAGCGGTACCCCGGCCCACTGTAGAGCACGGTATGATCCGCTATTTGCACAAAAAGATCGAAGTCAGTGACAGAGTTGTCGATTAACTTGTCGACCGGATAGGCCTCAAACGACTCAGATTGAATTAAAGAAGCTGGGTGGTTCATGCGATTCCTCCACATCCCCAACCCAGCTTCGGACTAATTTAAAAAAACTTTAAAGCCAAGCAATCTACCCCTGTAATTTCAGGGCGTTATGTATTTACTTGGCCTTTTTAAGAAATCTCTCTGATACAAACTCGGTCTCTGCGATCTTGCACCAGCTCTTCTCGCAGCTAAGGGCCTCAACTGTGTCACCCTGGTTCAATTTGCGGACTACCGGCTCATCGGTGCTCGGGCCCTTGCGGACATTAAGTTGCTTTGGCTTAACAGTGAAAGCAACTACCGGACTTGGAACAGCGTCCTTGGCAATATCAGTTGCGGGCTCACTCTTCTCCGTACCTGCCGCGGCTGCATCGACTGAACCGACACCGGCTGGCTTTGCGACGCCCTCGCCTGAATCAGCACCAGGCGCGTCTGGAGCCTTCGCCTCAGCAGATACTGGTTCCTTTGCTGCCTGATCGTCGTTAGAGCAGGACCAGGGAAGGATCAATGACAGCATTAGACTCAGCTTGGTTAACATAGCTACTCCTCAATACGACTTAGGGTTCGATTCTACCTATCTAATTGATCAGCTTATTGTTACTGGTTGCCGCGGTCAACTTACAGCTTGCGACTTACCCAAGCGTCCAACCCAATTATACTCAGAATCCATAAATTAGGCGTCCATGCGGCAAGCACAGGACTCAAGGCGCCCTGCAGGCCCAAGGCCTTTGCCGCGCTCATCACAAACCAGTAACTAATCCCAATAAAGAAGGCCATAAGCACCCCCTTCGCCGTCTCTGTACTTCGCTCCGAGCGGTAACCAAACTTAAGTCCAATTAAGCTGACGACGAAGGCTGCAAAAGGATAGGCAATCTTCCCTTGTAACTCGACCCTGAAAGGTACTGTGTCTACTCCAGACTTTTCGCCTCGCTCGACCAGCTCTCGAAGCTCGACAAAGCTCATCTCGTTTGCTTTGCGCCGATCTTTCTTCAACTTTCCGGGGTCAATCGGCAACGGCATCTCTGCCGAACCCTCAAAGCGGACACGGTCAACCTCTCCGCTGCGTCGGAAGTCAATGGCCTTAATGCTTTCGACTACCCAGGATTTAGACTCAGCTAAGTATTCAGCAGATTCAGCATGAACGGAGCTCTCAGGGCGGAAATTACTCCTCAATTGAACTACCTGAATCTGATTCAAGGTCTGACGGATTGGGTCATAGTCCTGAAAATTGAAGAGTCGATGCCCATTGCGAACCCATTTAACGGCAGAAGAAATCTGATCATCTCTGCGTCCCTGAATCTCGACCTCTTGAATGTGATGCACCCTCTGTGCAAGCTTGGGTGCCCATAACTCACCTACTAACAAAGACAAGAAACTAAGGCCCACCCCCCCACATATGAGTGGTCTTCCAATCTGCAAGGCCCCCATCCCAGCGGCCCGCATGGCGGTAACTTCATTTGATCGGCTTAGGAGGATCATCGTAATGACAGAAGCGAGTAGGGCAGCTATCGGCAATGCCTGAACAATCTGAGATGGGATTTGGTAAAGATAAAATCGAAAAATCAATATTGCTGATGGGTTATACTCAGCAAAGTCCTTGGATGACTTATGTATGGCATCGAACAAAATAAACAAAAACACCGTGAGAACTACAGTCCCAATCACATACTTGAGATAGTCTCGCAGAATGTAGAAAAATAAAGTCATGCCTTCTGATCTACTTTGGCCTCTGCCTGAACGACACTCCACATTGCGCGTGCGCGTAGGTACGGCAAGCCCTTCTTGCCGCTTTCTACAGTCCCCAACACTCGCAATGTTTTACTTTTAAGTCCCATAGCGCTCTGCTGCTCAAGAGCCAACTGCGATAGGACAACCAAGAGTCGACCGGACTGATCGGAAATAACGACATAGGTACCGTTTGGACTCGCTTCCTCGACAAGCCCCTGAATGATCACTGAGGACTGACCAAGGTTATCTAGCCCCAGATGGACACCCCTAATCAGCGGCACCTCTTCTGGCCGCTCAAAAAGAGTGCTTCCGTAATTTCCAAACACCCATGCGTCCAATGCACGCCAGACATTACCACCATCACTACATGCTGACAGTAAGCAGGCGACCAAAAACAGCACCAACCGACGCCACATAGAGAGATCCCCATCTGGTAGTTCAGACCTGTAGCTTAACACAGATTAATCTGCAAAAACCAACCGTCGGCATGCCCCGATAACAAAGAAGCCCGGGCACAAAACCCAGGCTCCCTATTCGGCTTAAACTCTGAGGCCTCTAGGGCCAAAATCACTTACTAGCTACTTTAGCTTTAGCCTTAGCCTTTTCAACTGGCTCAGCACCAGGGACTGAACGGTCCACCAATTCGAGTAGGGCCATGTCAGCTCCGTCCCCAAACCGGAATCCCTTCTTAAGAATACGAG